>Ga0182746_1001383_pt1 | contig 22397 bp, 16 predicted proteins | sample eDN3rd30CBELigOP_FD_128881 | JGI IMG/M metagenome (GOLD analysis project Ga0182746, IMG submission 128881) | Enriched Organic Plus compost microbial communities from Emeryville, California, USA - eDNA 3rd pass 30_C BE-Lig OP (version 2) (version 2) ... | reverse complement strand
GTGCTCGCCGACGTCGGACGCGGACTCCGCGTCCTGCTGGGCGGCCGCGAGCGCGAGCTCGACGGCGCCCTCGAGCACCGCGTCGTGGCCGCGCTGGGCGCGGGCCGGACGCGTCGCAGCGGCGCGGGGCTTGGTCGTCGCCGCCATGTCAGGCCTCGAGGTCGTCCGCGACGGCCCGGAGCACGGTCGCGACCTTGGTCGCGGCGCCCTTCTCCGGGTACCGGCCGCGACGCAGGCCGTTGCCGACGCCGTCGAGGAGCTTGATGAGGTCCTCGACGATGACGGCCATGTCGTCGGCCGGCTTGCGCTTCTGGATGCGCTGCGCACGCTCGACCGACGGCGCGGGCTCGAGGAGGCGCACGCCCATGGCCTGCGGGCCGCGGCGGCCGTCGGCGACGCTGAACTCGACCTTGGCGCCGGGCTTCACGTTCGCGGCGTCGGGCAGCTCGTTGGCGTGCACGAAGACCTCGCCGCCCTCGTCGGACGCGATGAAGCCGAAGCCTTTCGTGGTGTCGAACCACTTGACCTTGCCGGTGGGCACGTAGAACCTCTGCGATGTCGTCGGGAATGCTCAGCGATCCAGCGTACCGGGCCGGGGCCGCCTCGGGCCACGGAGATGTGCCCGGAGGAGCCCGCGCAGCCCGACGGCCTACGCTGACGTGCGACCCGAACACACCCGGGACGGCGGTGCCGCCGTGCCCGCAACCGAGGAGCACCCGTGCCGAAGACGCCGACGGTCTACGACGTCGCCGACCGTGCCGGCGTCTCGATCGCGACCGTGTCGCGCGTGCTGCGCCGCCCCGACGACGTCCGGGAGTCGACGCGCGACCTGGTCCTGCGCGCGGTGCGCGAGCTGGGCTACGTCCCGAGCGGCGCGGCCCGCGGACTCGCGGCCCGGCAGACGGGCGTCCTGGGGCTGTGCTTCCCCGACGTGGACGGCATCGACGACGTGGCCGACCTGCCGGCCCTGAGCCGGACGGGCCGCCGGGTCGAGGTCGTGGTCGACCACGGCCAGGTGGCGGCGTCCCGGTGGTCCAACCTCTACATCGGCGAGGTCATGCGCGGCGCCGAGCTCGAGGCGTGGCGGACCGGCCTCGCGGTGATGATCGCCGTCGCCCGGGGCGCGCGGCGCGACGACGTGGTGGCGGACCTCGCCGGGCGCGTCGACGGCCTCGCGGTCCTGTCCGCGACGGTCCCCGACGACGTCCTCGAGCACGTGGAGCGCCGGATCCCGGTCGTCATCATGGCCGGGCCGCGGCACGGCGACCGCCACGACCACATCAGCGTCGACAACGCCGCGGGCATGCAGGCGCTGACCCGCCACCTGCTCGTGGACCACGGCGCGCGCGACCTGGCGTTCGTCGGCGGCCCGGCCACCTCCCCCGACGACGCCGACCGTTTCGCGGGCTTCCGGGCCGCCCTCGGCGAGGCCGGGCTGCCCGCACCCGACGACGTGGCGTGGCGCGGCGACTTCACGCGCTCGACGGCGCGCGAGCTGGCCCGGCGGATGCTCGACGCCCGGGACCGGGGGGTCCCGCTGCCCGGGGCGCTGGTGTGCTCGAACGACCAGACCGCCCTCGGCATGCTCGACGTCCTGTCGGGCGCGGGGGTCCACGTGCCGGGCGACGTCCTGCTCACGGGCTTCGACGGCATCGACGCCGGTCAGGTGTCCTCGCCGCGGCTCACGACCGTCCGCCAGCCGATGGTCGAGCTCGGCCGCGCGGCCGTCGCGCGCCTGCGCGAACGCATGGCCGACCCGGGCCGCCCGCCGTCGTCGGAGAGCCTGCCGGTGACGGTGATCCTGCGGGAGAGCTGCGGCTGCCACTGAGGCCGCCGCGCGCCGGTTGCCGCCCGGTCGTGTTGCACGACGAAAATGTATGCGCATACACTCCTGGAATTCCCAGCGCGCCGCACCGGCGCGCGGCCCGTCCAGGGCCTCGACGAAGAGGAGTGGATGTCCCATGAAGCGCTCCGTGCGCTCCGCGCGACGACTCGTCGCCGCCGCCGCGGCGACCGCGGTCCTCGCCACCGCCGCCTGCTCCGCCCCGGTCAAGACCCCGACCGACGCGGGCGCAGGCAACGGCACCGGCGGCAGCGGTGGCAGCGCCACCTCGATGCTGATCGCCGCCGACAACGGGTCCCCGACGTTCGACCGGAACTTCAACCCGTTCTCCTCGGGCAAGCGCAACACCACCACGTACATCTACGAGCCGCTCGTGATCATCAACGAGATGAGCGGTGAGGAGACCCCGTGGCTCGCGACCGGCTACACCCAGCCGGACCCCAAGACCATCGACTTCGCGATCCGGTCCGGCGTGACCTGGGCGGACGGCAAGCCGTTCACCGCGAAGGACGTGCTGTACACGTTCAACCTGCTGAAGAAGTACCCGCAGCTCGACCTCAAGGGCATCTGGAGCCACATGGCCTCCGCGGAGGTCAAGGGCGACCACGTGGTCGTCCACCTGTCGACCGACGACGTCCCCGCCGCGAAGATCATCGCGCAGCAGCTCATCGTGCCCGAGCACCTGTGGAAGGACGTCAAGGACCCCGTCACGTTCACCGACGAGAACCCGGTCGGCACCGGCCCGTACAAGCTCGGCGACTTCACGCCGAACCAGTACACGCTCGTGAAGAACACGAGCTACTGGCAGGCCGACAAGGTCGCCGCCGACACGCTCGTCCAGCCCGCGTCGAACTCCGAGCTCGACCTCGTCAACAAGGGCTACGACTGGGCCTACGCGTTCATGAGCGACGTCGACAAGACGTGGGTCAAGGCCGACCCGAAGCACAACACGTACTGGTTCCCGGCCGGCGCCACGATCGCGCTGATCCCGAACATGACGAAGAAGCCCTATAACGACGTGAACTTCCGCGCCGGGGTCGCGTACGCGCTCGACAAGCAGCAGATCGCCGACAAGGCCGAGCAGGGCTACGTGAAGAAGGCCAGCCAGACCGGCCTCATGCTCCCCGCCCAGGAGAAGATCCTCGACAGCTCCATCCCGAACCAGGGCTACGTCGACCCCGACGAGAGCAAGGCGCTCGCCGCGTTCGCCAAGGCCGGCTACACGCAGAAGGGCGGCAAGCTCGTCGACGCGTCGGGCAAGCAGCTCACCATCTCCATCACGACGCCGAACGGCTGGTCCGACTGGCTCCAGGGCGTCCAGCAGGTCAAGACGCAGCTCGGGAAGATCGGCGTCGCCGTGAAGGTGGTGCAGCCCCAGCCCGCCGCCTACCAGCAGGAGCTCCGCTCCGGCGAGTTCGACATGATCATGGGCACCGTCGGCGGCTCCGGCCAGCCCTACCAGGACTACAACGGCCTCATGGGCAAGGAGTTCTACGCGCCGATCGGCAAGACGGCGTCGGGCAACTTCGGCCGGTTCCAGTCGCCCGAGGCGGACAAGCTGCTCGCGCAGCTCAAGACGACGGTCGACCAGGACGCCCAGGACAAGCTGGTCGCCCAGCTCGAGCAGATCACCTACGAGCAGTTCCCGATGGTCGCGCTGTTCTACGGCGGCTCCTGGGGCCTGTTCTCCACCAAGAAGTTCACGGGCTGGCCCAGCGCCGACGACCCGTACGCGTCGCCCAAGACGTGGGACTCGACGCCGCTCCTGATCCTCACGCACCTCAAGGCCGCCGGCTGACCCCGGTGCGGGCGGCGCACCGACGCGCCGCCCGCACCCCCGGTGCCGTCCACGCACGACGGCGCCCGCACCCTTCCCGTCCATCCCCGCCCCGGAGGCTCCCGTGCGCTATGCCCTGCGCAAGCTCGGCCTGCTGGTCCTGACGCTGTGGGCCGCGGTCACGCTCAACTTCGCGCTACCCCGGCTCATGCCCGGCTCCCCCGCCGACGCCGCCATCGCGAAGCTGGCCCAGAACGGCCCCGTCACCCCGGCCGTCCAGGCGTCGATCGAGGCCCAGCTCGGCGTGCCGAACGGCAACCTGTGGACCCAGTACGTCGACTACCTCGGCAACGTGATCCACCTCGACTTCGGGGTGTCCTACACGTTCTTCCCCCAGGAGGTCTCGTCGCTCGTGTCCGCGGCGCTCCCCTGGACGCTCGTCATGGTCGGCGTCGTCACGATCCTCGCGTTCGTGCTCGGCACCCTGATCGGTGTCGGCGCGGCCTGGAAGCGCGGCACGTGGATGGACTCGCTGCCGACGCTCGGCGGCAGCTTCCTCTCCGCGTTCCCCTACTTCTGGACGGCGCTGCTCATCCTGTTCCTGTTCGGCTACGTCCTCGGCTGGTTCCCGACGTCGGGCGCCTACTCCGCGACGGCCGTCCCGAACGCGTCGTGGGACTTCATCTGGGACGCCGGGTACCACGCGATCCTCCCCGGCGTCACGATCCTGCTGACGTCGCTCGGCGGCTGGATCCTCGGCATGCGCAACACCATGATCACGACGCTCGGCGACGACTACGTGACGTTCGCCGAGGCGAACGGCCTGCGCGGCCGGACCGTCGCGGTCCGCTACGCCGCCCGCAACGCGATCCTCCCGAACCTCACCGGCTTCGGCATGGTGCTCGGCGGCGTCGTCGGCGGCTCCCTGCTCGTCGAGCAGGTGTTCGGCTACCCGGGCGTCGGCTACCTGCTCTTCAACGCCGTCACCAACCAGGACTTCCCGCTCATGCAGGCGCTGTTCCTCATGATCACCGTCAGCGTCCTCGTGGCGAACTTCCTGGTGGAGATCCTCTACGGCGTCCTCGACCCCCGAACGAGGCGGTGACCCATGACCGACCCCCTGACCGACCCGCACCCGCACGTCGAGACCAGCACGCGCGAGGCCTCGCCGGCCCTGCGGCTCGACCCCGTCACGCCCGACCCCGAGGGCCCGGCGCCCGAGGCGGTGCACGGCGTCCCGCGCCGGTCCCGCACGCGCCTCGGTCGCGGCCTGCAGGTCGCCGGCCGCGCCTTCGGCACCGTCTGGGCCCACCCGAAGGCCCGCGTCGGGCTCGTCATCCTCGGGCTGTTCATCCTGATGGCGATCTTCGCGCCCCTCCTGGCGCCCTACGACCCGCACGACGACTCGTTCGGGCGCAACGAGGGCGCGAGCGGCGCCCACTGGCTCGGCACCACCGGCGCCGGCGAGGACGTCCTGTCGCAGCTCATCTTCGGCGCGCGCGTCTCGCTGCTCGTCGGCTTCGTCGCCGGCGGCCTGTCCACGCTCGTCGCGGTCGTCATCGGCCTGTCCTGGGGCTACCTGCGCGGCTGGGGCAACGACGTGGTCGACTTCGTGGTCAACCTCGTCCTCGTCATGCCGGGCCTGCCGCTCATGATCATCATCGCGGCCTACCTGCAGAACGGCGGGCTCCCGATGATCGTGCTGGTCGTCGTCGTGACCGGGTGGGCGTGGGGCGCGCGCGTCCTGCGCTCCCAGACCCGGTCGCTGCGCTCGCGCGACTTCGTCACCGCCGCCGTGTTCTCCGGCGAGAGCTCGGTGCGCGTCATCTTCCGCGAGATCCTGCCCAACATGACCTCGATGATCGCGGGGTCGTTCTTCGGGGCCGCGACCGCGGCCGTGCTGTCCGAGTCGGGGCTGTCGTTCCTCGGCCTCGGCGACATGTCGACCATCAGCTGGGGCTCGATGATCTTCTGGGCCCAGAACTCGATGGCGATCCTCACCGGCCAGTGGGTGCTGCTGTTCGCACCCGGCCTCTGCATCGCCCTCCTGGCGACCTCCATGACCCTCGTGAACTTCGGCGTGGACGGCCTGTCCAACCCGCGCCTGCGGGAAGGGACCGGACGATGAGCCTCCTCGAGATCGACCACCTGTCCGTGGTCTACGAACCGCGTGGGGCCGTCCCCACGCGCGCCGTGCGCGACGTGAGCCTGAGCCTCGAGGAGGGCGAGTTCATCGGCCTCGTCGGCGAGTCGGGCTCCGGCAAGTCGACGCTGGGCTTCGCGATGACCCGGCTCGCCAAGGCCCCCGCCCGGATCTCGGCGGGGCGGATCGTGTTCGACGGCGTCGACGTGGCGTCGCTCGAGGACGAGGCCCTGCGCGAGCAGCGCCAGGGCGGCTTCGCGATGGTCCTGCAGTCGGGCATGAACGCGCTCAACCCGGTGCGGACCATCGCCCACCACTTCGGCGACATCTTCGCGGCCCACGGGCACGTCCCGAAGGCGCGCCGGCGGGCACGGGCCGTCGAGCTGCTCGACAAGGTCCGGCTGGGCGCGGAGGTGCTCGACCGCTACCCGGGCGAGCTGTCCGGCGGCATGCGCCAGCGCGTGTCCATCGCGCTCGCCCTCAGCCTCGAGCCCCGCCTCATGGTCTTCGACGAGCCGACCACCGCGCTCGACGTGCTCGTCCAGCGCGCCGTCATGGACACCATCCGCGAGCTCCAGGCGGCCGAGGGCTTCACCGCCGTCCTGATCTCGCACGACCTCGGCGTCGTGCTGGAGTCCGTGGAGCGGGTCGTCGTCATGCACGACGGCGAGATCGTCGAGGACCGGCCGTCGCGCGACCTGTACCAGGGCCCCGAGCACGACTACACGCGCATGCTGCTCTCGCACTACGCCGACCCCCGCGCCGAGGTCGTCGAGCTGCCCGGCCTGCGGGTCGCGGCCGGCCCGACCGTCGCCGACCTCCCTGAGGGAGGTGCGGGCGCGGCGCAGGACCCGATCGTCGTCGACCACGTCACCAAGGTGTACCCGCCCCGGCGGCGCGGCGACGAGCAGGTCGTCGCGGTCGACGACGTCTCGTTCCGGCTCGAGCCCGGCGACGCGCTCGCGCTCGTCGGCCAGTCCGGCTCGGGCAAGTCGACGCTCGCCAAGCTCATCACGGGCGTCGAGCGGCCGTCGTCGGGCACGGTGACGTTCGGGGACCTGCGCGTGGACCGGCTGCCGCGCCGCCGCCTCAAGCGGCTGCACGCGGACGTCCAGATGGTCTTCCAGGACCCGTACTCGGCGCTCAACCCGCTCCACACGGTCGAGTACACGCTCACCCGGCCCGTGGAGAACTTCACGGGGCTCAAGGGCGAGGCGGCCCGGGCCCGGGTGCTCGAGCTCCTCGAGCGCGTGGGCCTCACGCCCGTCGAGCAGTACGCGGCCAAGCTGCCGCACCAGCTCTCGGGCGGCCAGCGGCAGCGCGTCGTCATCGCCCGCGCGCTCGCGTCCGAGCCGCAGATCCTCGTCGCCGACGAGCCCGTCTCGATGCTCGACGTGTCGCTGCGCGCGGGCGTCCTGTCGCTGCTGCAGGACCTGCGCGCCGACACCGGCGTCTCCCTGCTCTACATCACGCACGACCTGCTGTCCGCACGCGTCGTCACCGACCGGATCATGGTCCTCCACCACGGGAAGGTCGTGGAACGCGGGGACACCGCCCAGGTGCTCCGGTTCCCCGAGGACGACTACACCACCCAGCTCCTCGACGCCGTGCCGCAGCCCGCCCGCCGGTTCGCCGACGGCGCCGCCTGACACGCGCACCCGCACCACCACGAAAGGACGACCGTGCACACCACCGGCCGAGAGCTCGCCTTCCCCGACGGCTTCCTCTGGGGCGCCGCCACCGCCGCCCACCAGATCGAGGGCAACAACATCAACAGCGACTGGTGGCCCCGCGAGCACGCGGCCGGCACGTCGATCGTCGAGCCCAGCGGCGACGCGATGGACAGCTACCACCGCTACCGCGAGGACATGACGCTCCTGCGCGACGCCGGCCTCGACACCTACCGGTTCAGCATCGAGTGGGCGCGGATCGAGCCCGAGGAGGGCTTCGTCTCGCAGGCGGAGATCGACCACTACCGCCGGATGGTCGACACCGCCCTGGAGCTCGGGCTCACCCCGATGGTCACTCTCATGCACTTCACCGTGCCGCGCTGGTTCGCCGACGACGGCATGTGGCGCTCCCCGAAGGCCGCCGACCGGTTCGCCCGGTACACCGAGCTCGCGCTCCCCGTGCTCGGCGACGACGTCGAGTGGGTCTGCACGATCAACGAGCCCAACATCGCGGCCATGATCGCCGGGGGCGAGGACCCCGCGAACCTCGTCGCCTACGGGCTGCCGGACCCCGACCTGCTCGTGGCCGACACGCTGCTCGAGTCGCACCGCCGCTCGCGCGAGATCCTCGCGGCGTCCGGCCGGATCAAGTCGGGCTGGACGGTCGCGACGCAGGCGTTCCAGGCCGAGCCCGGCTGCGAGGAGGTCGCCCGCGAGTACGGCTACAAGCGCGACGACTGGTACCTCGAGGCCGCGAAGGGCGACGACTGGGTCGGCGTCCAGGCGTACACGCGGACGATCATCGGCCCGGACGGGCCGCGGCAGGTCCCGGACGGCGTCGAGACGACGCTGACCGGCTGGGAGTACTACCCGCAGGCCCTCGAGGAGGGCGTCCGCGCGGCGTGGCGGCTCACGGGCGGCGTGCCGATCGTCGTGACCGAGAACGGCATCGCGACCGCCGACGACTCCCGCCGCATCGACTACACCGAGGCCGCGCTCGCCGGTCTGCACGCGGCCATGGAGGACGGCGTCCAGGTCGACGGCTACCTGCACTGGAGCCTGCTCGACAACTACGAGTGGGCGTCGGGCTACCGGCCGACCTTCGGTCTCGTCGCGGTGGACCGGACGACGTTCGTCCGGACCCCGAAGCCGTCGCTCGCGTGGCTGGGCTCGGTCGCGAAGAGCGGTGTGCTCACCGTCCGCTGACCCGCGGACGGCAGGGGGCCGCCGTGCGTCGCTCACGGGGCGCGACGCACGGCGGCCTCGCCGCCTCAGGCAGGGGCGGCGACGGGCTCCTCGGCCGGCACGACGTTGAGGTTGGAGCGGAACAGGTTCCCGGGGTCGACCCGGCGCTTGACCTCCTGCAGCCGCCGGAGCGTGGCGCCGGGGTAGGCGTCCTCGACCGATCCGCCCGAGGCTGCGACGAAGTTGGCGTACGCCGCGCCCCCGAGCCCGAGGGCGTCCGCCGTCCGCGCGACCCACTCCCGCGCCTCCCCGGACCGGGCGCCGTCGGGGCTGATCGCCCCGACCGTCGCCATCACCGCCCGGTCCCGGTGCGCGAACGCGGTGGCGTCGCGCGGAACCCGGGCGATCGCCCCGCCCATGGGGCGGAGGTTGAGGACCGCGACCGGCGTGGGCGCCGTCCGGACGGCATCGATGACCGCCGCCGCATCGGCGTAGGCGACCGTCTCCGCGAAGCCCGTGCGCTGCGCGGGCCACGTCCGGGCCTGGTTCGGCGCGAGCCCGAACAGGTCGGGGTACGGCTGCGGCCGCACGAGGTCGGCGACGAGCGTGCCCGCCGCGCGGAACGGCGCGAGGGCGGCGTCGGCTGCGTCGGGCGAGCCCGCGTGGCAGACGAGCGCGACGACGACCGGCGTCCCGTGCCGCTCGGCCGGCAGGAACGGGACCGGCGGCGCCTTCATGACGTTGACCATGAGCGAGAGCTCGTCGGGCGCCGCGGCCGCCGCCGCGAGCAGCCCGCCGACGGTCCGCGGGTCGGGCTCGAACGCGAGCAGCCCACCCGTGACGACCGTCGTCGGCACGAGCCGCAGGTCGAGGCGCGTGACGACGCCGAAGTTCCCGCCGCCCCCGCACAGCGCCCAGAACAGGTCGGGGTTCTCGTCGTCCGACGCCCGGACGACGGAGCCGTCCGCGAGGACGACCTCCGCGCCGAGCACGTTGTCGAGCGTGAGCCCGTCGCGGCGGCTGAGGTAGCCGATGCCGCCGCCGAGCGCGAGCCCCGGGACCCCGACGCTCAGGGTGTCGCCGAAACCGGTCGCCAGGCCGTGACCTGCGGCGGCTGCCGTGTAGTCGCCGGCGGTCGTGCCCGCCGACGCGGTCCCGACACGACGCTCCGGATCGATCCGCACCCCGCCGAGCAGGCGCAGGTCGAGCACGAGCCCGCCCGGCACCGTCCCGTACCGGGCGTACGCGTGACCGCCGCCCCGCACCGCGAACGGCACGCCGGTCTCCGCGGCGGCACGCACGGCCGCCGACACCTCCCCCACGTCACGCGGCCGAGCCACGAGCGCGGGAGCCGCGCCGTCGCCCGCGAAGACCACCGGCGCCACGTCGTCGAACCCGGCGTCGCTCGGACTCACGAGCGGGCCACCCCAGCCGCCGAGCCTCGCCCGCACCTCGTCGATCGTCGTCATCGTCCCGCCCTCCCGTCGAGCCCCCGGGCGGGCCCGTCGGCCACAACGCTAGATGACGAACCATTAGATATCAAGACGTTTGATACCTGACGATCTGACGTCCAAGGAAGCGGGCTAGGCTCGGCCCATGAGCTTCGGCGAGCACAGGGCACTCGGGATCACGCTCTGGGAGACCACCCAGACCGTGAACAGGGCCTTCGAACGCCGGCTCGACGACGCCGGCGGCAACCGCGCCGTCTGGTTCATCTTCCTGGCGATCGCCCGCGGCTCGAACCCGACCCAGCGCGACCTCGCGCGCACCGTCGGGATCACGGACGCGACGCTCACGCACCACCTCACGAGCCTCGAGCAGCGCGGGCTCGTGACACGCACCCGCGACGAGCACGACCGTCGCATCCTGCGGATCGCGTTCACCCCCGAGGGCAGGGCGTCGTTCGAGCGGATGCGCGTGGCCGCGATCGAGTACGACGAGGTCCTCAAGTCCGCGCTCGGCGACGACGTCGACGTGGTCTTCAGCGCGCTGCAGCGCCTCGCCGCGGCGGCCGAGGAGCCGACGGGCTGAGGCGCGCCACGACGCGCCGACCGCTCAGAGCGCCGGGCGCGTGGTGAACGTCTCGACGTTGTACCCCTCGACGACGACGTCCACGGGCGGCTCGTGCCGGACCCAGCCGGCGTCCTCGAGCGTCAGCGTGCGCGACTCCCCCGGCAGCAGCCAGACGTAGTTGTCGCTCGCGAGCACCGGCAGCACGCGCTCGCCGGAGACCCGGTCGCGCAGCGACACGCGGACCATCGCCGCGACCGTCGACCCGACGTTCCGCACCGTCACCTCGCCCTTCCCGGACGACCGCCGCCAGGACGCACGCGCCGTGAGACGCGCCCGCCCGAGCGACCCGAGCGCGCGGAGGTCCTCGTCCGCGCGGTACCGCCAGTAGACGTTCTCCGAGACGAGCGCGTCGTGGGCGTCGGTGAGCCGCAGCCGCAGGAGGTGCGCGGCGGGCAGGGAGTCGCCGAACGGGACCTTCGACAGCGCCCTCGTCGCGGACGGCCCGACCGTCACGTCCTCGGTCACCGGGGCGGCGAGCGCCCGCCCGTCGAGGCCCAGGACCTCGGCCCGCACGCGCGCACCGCGCAGCGCCGTCGTCGTGTGGTTGGTGACGCGGAGCGTCCAGTCGGTGGCGTCCGCCTGGACGTGGAGGGGCTCGCAGCCCTTGCGGGCGCCGTAGTAGCTGCCGTTGACGTCGAGGTCGTAGTCGTAGGTCTGCCAGACCGTCGAGTGCCAGGCGGGGTTGCTCATCCACAGCAGCAGGCCGGAGGCCGGCTCGAAGAGCCTGGCGTTCCAGGCCTCGAACATGGCGCGCATGCCCTCGTAGTTGACGAGCTGGGCCTTGGTGCAGAAGTCGTCGAGGTCGGCGGCGTCGCCGAGCTGCTTCTCGATGACCTCGCGGTACCCGGACACGCCCGCCGCGCCCTTGGTCGCCCAGTCGTGGAGGAACCACGCGTCCCCGGGCGGCCACTCCTGCCCCTCACCGACGAGGTTGCGCATGCTCGCGGCCACGGAGACGGTCGGGATGCCGACCTCGGTGTGGAAGCCGAAGCTGTTCCAGGTCCCGCCGCCCGTGTAGTACTGGTCGGGCGAGACGTGCCAGTACGCGCCGCCGCCCGAGACGATGCCCTCGCGCGAGTTGCTCTGGTACAGGAGCGACGTGAGCTCCCCGACGGCCGCCCGGAGCCCCTGGTCGACCTCCGCGGGCGGCGTCCCCTCGTTCGCCCCGCACCAGACGGCGAGGCACGGGTGGGTCCGGTAGCGCAGCACCGTGTCGCGGGACTGGGCGAGGAACAGCGCGTGGTCCGGCGGGTCGAGGAACCACGCGAGCGGGAAGTCGTTCCAGACGAGGATCCCGTTCTCGTCGCAGAGCCGGTAGAGCTCCTCCCGGTTGCTCGTGCCGAGCCACACCCGGATCATCGTGAAGTTCATGTGCCGGTGCATGCGGACCATGGCCTCGAGCCGGCCGTCGAGCCCCCGCCGCAGCAGCTCGTCCCAGCCCCAGTTCCCGCCGCGGCACAGGACCTTGGTGCCGTTCACGCTGATCTGCAGCGGCGTCGCGCCGTTGTCGACGGACTTCACGTCGGTCCAGGTGTCCCCGTCGGGCGACGTCTGGATGCGGAACCTCGCCGCGAGGCCCGTCTCCCAGACGATCGCGACCTGCGCGAAGGTCGCGGCGCTCCCCAGGTCGACGCGGATCCACTGGCCGTCCGTGTAGTTCGAGGACCACCGCGTCGAGGGGTCGCCGTCGACGGCGTTCGGGGCCTCGTGACCCGGCTGGTCCACGGACGACGCCACCACGGGCCTGCCCCGCGCGAGGTCGGTGCCGGCGGCGTCGAGGACGGACAGCGTCCACATGGACACGCCCCACATGCTGGCACGCGAGTCGGCGTAGATCCGCACGTACCGCGCGGTCGCGCTGCCGACGTCCACGGTCTGCGCGACGCGGTCCGAGCCCGCGGGCGGGGCGAGCGGCGCGCCGTAGGCGTAGTCGAGCTGCCGGATCCCGTAACGGACCGTCCGGGTGTCGCTGACCTCGCCCCGGTCCGTGACCGTGACGACGAGGTCGTGCAGCGCGGGGTCGCCGTAGCCGTTGGGCCACCAGAGCTCCGGGTCGCGGACGCGGAGCGCGGCGTCGCTCGCCGGCGTGAACGTCACGTCGACGCTCCCCCGCGCCGGGACCGTGACGGTCCGGGTGGCGCTGACCCCGGGCAGGGGCGCGACGCGCACGCGGGCCGTCCGGGCGACGTCGTCGGCGTTGGTGAGCGGCACGGTGATCGCGAGCTCGGCGACGGACAGGTCGGGCAGGTCCGGGAGGGTCGTGTCGATCCGCAGGTCGCCGACCACGAGCGCCCCCGTCGACCGCAGCCGCACGTGGTTCCAGATCCCGGTGGCGCGGTCGCGGACGGCGGGCATCCAGTCCCAGCCCGTGACGGACAGCCAGGTCGGCGACGCCTGGTTGACCAGGTCGGAGCCCGCGTCCGTGTAGGCCGAGCCGTCCGGGCCCTTGTCGCCGGGGCTGCCCGGTTGGGGCATCGGGCTCAGCCGGGCCGCGAGCACCTGGCTGCCGTGCGCCTCGAGCACGTCGGTGACGTCGTAGGACGCGCGGGCGAACGGGTGGCTCAGCGTCCCGAGCCGGGTGCCGTTGAGCCACAGCTCGGCCTCGTGGTTGACGCCGTCGAGCTCGAGCCAGATGTGCCGTCCCGCGCCGGTGTCGAGACCGTGGGGCAGGGTCAGCTCGCGGCGGTACCACCACGCCTGCCGGGACAGCGCCTCCGGCACGTGCAGGTTGTCGAGGCCGAAGACGGGGTCGGGGAGCAGACCGCGCTCGACGAGCGTCGCGAGCACCGTCCCGGGCACCGTGGCCGGGAGCCAGCCGCTCGTGTCGACGCCGCGCGACGACAGCGTCGCGCCGTCCGCGCCGCCGACGCGCTCGTCGAACGTGAGACGCCAGCCGGACTCGACGGGCACCGTGCCGTCGTCGGCGACCCGGAGCGCCGGCGCCGGGCGACGGTCGGTCGGCCAGTCCGTCCAGCCCGTCGCCCGCGGCCGCGACGCAGGCGCCGACCCGTAGACCGCGAAGCCGTTCACGCCCAGCGGGTTCGTCGTCGACAGGGCGCTCGAGCGCAGCCGGACCCACCGCGCCGTCACGGGCTCGTCGAGCACCACGTCGACGACGCCGCCCGAGGAGCCGGTGACACTGCGCGCCGTGGACCACGACCGCCCGTCGCGCGACGTCTGGATCACGAACGCGGTCGCGTAGCTCGACAGGATCTCCCAGCCCGTCGTCCCGTTGCGCGGGTTGTCGCCCGGGGCCGGCTCGAACGCCGGGTCGCCCCGCTGGGCCTCGAACGTCACGCGCACGCCCGTGACGGAGCAGAGCCCCTGGAGGTCGACGGCGATCCACTGGTCGGCGCCGTCCTCCGCGCGCCAGCCGGTCCCCTTCACGCCGACGTCGCTCAGGCCGTCAACGGCGAACTCCGGCGCCGCGGGAGCGAGCGCCGTCGACGAGACCGAGACGGGCCGGTAGGCGGCCAGGTCCTCGCCGCGCAGGGCCGGCTTCCCGAGCCCGGCCGCACGAGCCGCCGACGGCGTCGCGGCAGCGAGCGCGACCGTCGCCAGCACGGTGGCGTTGACGCCGAGGAAGTGGCGGCGGCTGAGACCCGAGCCGCGGCCCGGGTCCGCGGGAGCGTCCGTCGTGGTGTGGTCCGACATCGTCGTGGGCCTCCTCGTACCGTCGACGGTCCCCGATGACCGTCGCGTTCGCGTGGCAGTCTTCAACACGGTGACATCGTTGTCAACGGGTGCACCGGGCAGGGGTCGTCTCGCCCGTCGCTCCCCGGCTGGCCCTCCGGGGACGTCCGCCCCGGATATGATCCGAGATCGGATCGCCGCCGTCCCGGCACCGCCTGACTCGCCGGCCGGGCGCCCCGTCACCGAAGGCCGGACGACGCGACGAGCCCCGACCGGGAGGCGCGTGTGGAGCATCGGACCATCCCAGGTCCGTCGACCGGGACGGCGGACGTCTCGGTCGCACGGCTGGTGCTGGCGGGTCTCACCGAGGAGGGTCTGCTCCGCTCGCCGGCGCGCGCGACCGAGCCCCCTGAGCCCGGGATCCCGGACGAGTCCGGGCGCGTCCCGAGCGGATACCTGACAGGTCTGTGGCGGCGTGGCCTGGACGAGGCCGACGACCCGGCCCTCGGGATGCGGACCGCGAGCCACTGGCAGCTCGGCCGGCTCCGCCTGGCCGACTACCTGTTCGCGACGTCGGCCACGGTGGGCGAGGCGATCGCGACGACGGCGCGGTACGCCCCGCTGATGAACACCGCGGACCGCGAGATCCGGCTCGCCGGGCGCCCGGACGAGGCGGAGACCGTGACCTACCAGATCCGGTCCCGCGACCCGGAGGTCGACGCGCAGGCCAGCCAGTTCGCCCTGGCCGTGGTGCTGTCGCGCGTCCGGCACGCGGCGGGCACCGAGGTCAGGCCGCTGAGTCTCGTGCTGGCGTCCGAACCGCCGCCCCACCACCAGGAGCTCGCGGCCTGGTTCGGTGCGCGTCGGATCGAGTTCGGCGCCGAGCGCTCGACGATGACCGTGGCACCCGCCGACCTGTCCCTCGCGTTGCCGGGCGCCGACGCGACGCTCGCGGCGGTCCTGCGCCGGCACGCCGCCGAGGTGATGGCCGCACAGGCGACCACCGCGGCGGCTCAGGTGCGACGCGTCGTCGTGGACCAGCTCGCGGGTGCCGGCCCGTCGCTGACGGCGGCGGCGCGCCGGCTGACGCTCAGCCCCCGGAGCCTGCAACGACGCCTCGCCGAGGAGGGCACCACCTGGCGGGACCTCGTCGACGACGTCCGCCGCGAGCGCGCCGCCGTCCTGCTGGGCAAGGGCCTCAGCAGGACGGCGGCGGCGACGCGGTTGGGCTTCAGCGACGCTCGCGCACTCCGCGCTGCGCTGCAGCGCTGGCGCGACTAGCGCGGGCGCCGTACCGCCGGGCTCAGACGGCCTCCCCGACCGCGCCGCCGTCGACCGGGCGCCGGAACCGCGGGCGCCTCGCCGGGTTGAGGGTGGCGAGCTCGTCGAAGTTCTCGCGCTCGTACTCCTTGAGCCAGGCGTGGCTCGACTGCGTCAGGGTCCCGTCGACCAGCCCGTCGACCAGGCGGCGGCCGTAGGGGGTGTGGTCGTGCATGGTCGCGATCACCAGGTCCGGGAGCGCCCTCCTCAGCCAGCGGATCCTGCGGATCGAGTCCACCGCCTGGTCCTCGGCGCCCCACTGGATCGCGCGGACCTGGTCGACCGCGAGGTGATGGATGGTGTACATCGTGTCGCCGGTGACCAGCAGGTCGAGGCCGCTCGTCCGCAGGAGGACGCTGGTGCTCCCCGGGCTGTGGCCGGGGGTGGGCAGGGCGACGACGCTGCCGTCGCCGAACAGGTCCTCCGAGGAGTCGAAGCCGCCGATCGCCGGCCCGGTGAACTCGAGCAGCCGCCAGTCCGTCACGTCCGCGATCGACGGCGGGTACGCGAGGGGGATCAGCCCGAGCACCTTCTCCGCACGGGCGTCGTACTCGGCCTTCGCGATGTAGACGGGGACGTGCGGGAACAGGTTCAGGTTGCCGATGTGGTCCTCGTGGAGGTGCGTGACGACGACGCCGCGGACGTCCGCCACGTCGTAGCCGTACCGCGCGAGCTGCGCCGAGATGAGCTGCTCGGGGGGTACCTCGTACTCGTCCACGTCCATGACGTGCTCCATGATCGAGCCGCGGTAGTACGCCTTGTGCTCGGCCTGCGCCGCGCTGATGCCGGTGTCGATGAGGATCGGCCCGGCGACGGGGTGCACGACGAGGAACGCGTGGATCGGCACCCAGATGAACTGGTCCTTGTCCTCCGCGAAGTCACCGAGCGAGTAGCCCTCGATCCCGCCGTAGAACTGCCCGAACGGCACCTTGGTGCGGCCGATCCGGAGCGGGTAGACCTTGAGCTCAGTTGCCACGACGCACCTCCTGGCCGTCCTCGGCCGCGACCTCGACGAAGAAGCGGGCGACGGCGCTCCCGGCGCCCGTCGCTGCCGGGTAGCCGGTCATGAGGTCCTCGACCAGCCACGAGCGGACCAGCTCCGCGTCCTCGATGCTCCACAGCACCAGCACGTCGCTCCCGTCCTCGGCGGCCCGGAAGACCTGGGGGTCGGTGATGCGGCTGCGGACGCGGCTGCCCTCCATCTCGCCGAAGAGCTGATGCCACCTGGGGTAGTCGTAGACCGTGAAGTGGGCACCCAGCCTGGCGCCGGGGGTCACCTGGTCCGGTGCGACGCCGACGTGCACGACCGGCGGCGTCTCGAGACCCTCCGCGGGGAGCGCCTCGCGCCAACCGCCCTGCGCCCAGGCCCGTGCGCTCGCCAGGTCGGGCACGTCGGCGAGGATCGCGAGGCTCGTCTCGTCGGTGATGTCGTAGAACACCGTCGGCTTCGTGACCGTCCCGGGCTCGTGCTCCTGCTGGAGCTCGTCGTACCGGGCTCGCCACTCCACGTACTGCGCGACCGTGAACCGCGTGACGAGGTTCTCGCTCGGCTCCGTGGCCCTCGCCAGAAGGGCCTTCACTGCCTGCTCCGCCTCCACCTGCGTCGGCGTGTGGGACAGGGCCTTGTTGTGTGTCATTTCCTTACCTCCCGCAACCGATCCTGGTTCGGCCGGGAGGCCGGGCATAGGTCGTGACGCGACAGGAGGCGGACGATTCGCGCCAGGTGTCGGCGACGGCGTGACACGCCCGTCCGCTCGTCGGGCGCGGGCACAGGAACGCCCTAGACAGGGACCTCCGCCCTCGCCGCGCAGAAGCGGCACTCGACGACCGACCGGACCGGCTGCCCGCGCGTGAACCTCTGCCCCATCACGACGGTCGGGTCGTCGACCTCGCACACCGGGCACAGCCACGGGCCCGGATCGCCGTCTCGCACCTCGCGGAAGATCTCGTCCCACGCCTCGTCCGTCATGGCGCGCGACCCTACCGACGACCGCCGGCCGCGCGGAACCATGCCGCGGCGCCGCTCAGCCCGCGACGACGACGACCAGCGACCCGTCGAACGTCGGCTGCGTGCGCAGGTGCCCGTGGCGCGCGTCCCACGCCCCGGACGCGAGGTCGTAGCCGAGCTCGCGGACGAACCGCTCGTGGACGGCGTCGTCGACGAAGCTCCACGCGGACATCGCCGCCCGGACCTCCGGCTCGAGCAGCCGCTCGGGGCGCCCGTAGTACGCCTCGCCGAAGCCGTCGGTGCAGTCGAGCGGGATCGGCACGCCCCGGACGACGACGTCTCCCCCGAGCAGCGTGCCGACCACGTCGGGCGCGGGGTAACGGCGGGCCTCGGTGGCGATCACCTCGGGCGCGTACCCGGCGAGCCAGAACCGCCCGAGCAGGGCGGGGTCGCAGGTGAGCACGACGACGGGCCCGCGCGTCACGCGGCGCACCTCGCGCAGCCCGGCGCCGAGGTCCGCCCACTGGTGCACCGAGAAGGTGGTCATGGCGGCGTCGAAGGTGTCGTCGTCGAAGGGCAGGGACTCGGCCGTGGCGTCGACCGCGGGCACGAGGCCGGCGGGGCGCTGCGCGCGCATCGTCGCGGACGGCTCGACCGCCGTCACCTCCCGGTCGCGGGGCTCGTACGACCCGGCGCCCGCACCGACGTTGAGGACGGTGCGCGCCCCGCCGAGCGCGGCGTGCACCGTTGCGGCGATCCGTGGGTCGGCGCGGCGCAGGTCCGCGTAGCCGACGCCGTGCGCCGCGTAGTCCACGTCGCCGGCCGAACCGTCCTGGTGCGTGCGCCCCTGGGCCATGGCCCCATGGTAGCGAGGCCCCGGTGCCGTCCGCGGCCGACCGCCCTCCCGGTCGGCCGCACCGTAGACTCGATCGGATGGCCAGGCCCGACCGGAGCACCGCCCGACGCACCGGCGCCGCGCCTGTCCCACCGTCCGACGCCCTCTCGTTCAGCGAGGCGTTGCGCGGCAGGGAGGACGCGGCGCTCGTCGCGCTGCTGCGCGCGCGCCCCGACCTGGCCAGCCCCTCCCCCTCGACGATCCGTTCGCTCGCGGCCCGCGCGACGGGACGCGCGAGCGTCGACCGGGCGCTGGCCGAGCTCGACACCTTCGCCCTGCAGGTCCTCGAGGCGTTCGCCGTGCGGGGCGCGGACCCGCACGACCGGGCGGCGCACGTGCTCGACGTGGCCGCGGTCGTCGGAGGTCTCGGCCCCGCGGACGACGTCCCGGTCGACGACCTGACCTCGGCCGCGAGCGCCACGGCGGACCGCCTGGTCCTGCTCGCGCTCGTCTGGGACGCGGCGGCCCCGGGCAGCCCGCCGGACCTCCGCGCGGCGCCGGGGGTGCTCGACTCCCTCGGCCCGTACCCGGCGGGGCTCCTCGCGCCCGAGGGTGCGACCGCCCCGGACGACGCCGTGCTCGCGCCCCTCGACGACGCCCCTCCGGGCGCCCGCGCGATCCTCGACGCCCTGACGTGGGGGCCGCCCGTCGGCGTTGCGCCGCGGGCGGAGTCGCGTGCCGTCGAGGCCACCCGGTGGCTCGTCGAGCACGGGCTGCTCGAGCGCCTCGCCGGGGAGGACGCGGGACGCGTGTCGCTGCCCGCGCCCGTCGCGCTGGCGCTCCGCGGGGGGCTGACGCACCGCGACGTACGGCCCACCCCGCCCGTGCCGGACCGCACCGCGCACGCGGCCGCGACGGTCGACGCCGAGGCCGGACGTGCCGCCGAGGAGGCCGTGCGCCTCGTGACCGACCTCGTGCGCCTGTGGGAGCAGGCGCCGCCGGTCGTGCTGCGGACGGGGGGCCTCGGCGCGCGTGACCTGCGCCGGCTCGCCCTGCGCCTGGACGTCGACGAACAGGCCGCCGCCCAGGTCGCGGAGCTCGCGCTCGCCGCGGAGCTCGTCGCCGACGACGGCGAGGTCCCCGCCTCGTTCGTCCCGACCACGCTGGTGGACGCGTGGCTCGCCGACGACGTCGCGGACCGCTGGGCCGACCTCGCCCGCGCCTGGCTCGCGTCGTCGCGCACCCCGTGGGTGGCCACCACGCGCGACGCGGCGGGGGCCCTGCGGTCCGCGCTCGACCCCGCGCACACGGCAGGCTGGGCGGCGCGACTGCGGCGGACCGTGCTCGACGCCGCCGCGTCCTCGCCCGCCCCGCTCACCGCCGACGACGTCCAGGACGTCCTCGCCTGGACCACCCCGCGCGCCGTCCCGCCCCGCGACGCGGTCGCGGGCGTCTGGCGGGGCGCGGAGCTGCTCGGCGTCGTCGCGCTGGGCACGCTCGGTGGCCCCGGAGCCGCGCTCCTCGCCGAGGCGGACGGCGGGTCCGGCGACGGAGCCGACCCCGTGGCAGCGCTCGACGCCGTCCTCCCGCCCGAGGTCGACGACCTGCTCCTCCAGGGCGACCTCACGGGCATCGTGCCCGGCCGCCCGACGCGCGACCTGGCGCGCCTCGTCGACGACGCCGCCACGGTCGAGTCGCGCGGCGGGGCGCTCACCGTGCGCTTCACGCTCGAGTCGGTCACGCGCGCGCTCGCGGCGGGCAGCGCGGGCGACGCCGACACGCTGCTCGCGGCGCTCGCCCGGCACACCCGGGGCACCGTGCCGCAGCCGCTCGAGTACCTGGTGCGCGACGCGGCCCGCCGGTTCGGCCGGGTCCGCGTCGGCGCGGCGCTCAGCTACGTGCGCGTGGACGACCCGGCGCTCGTCGCCTCGTTCCTCGCCGACCCCGCGCTCCGCGCCACGGGCCTGCACCAGCTCGGCCCGACCGTCCTGGCCGCCCACGTCCCGGCCGCCGAGCTGCGGGCCGCGCTGGCGTCGTCGGGCGTGAGCGCCGCGCTCGAGGACGACGAGGGCCGGACCGTGAGCACCGAGACCGACCGCCCCCGCACCGTCCCGCCCGGCCGGCGCCGCGGACGCTCCCGCTACGGCGCGCCGGTCGCGCCCACCTCGGTCCCGGCCGAGCGTGCGGCCCGCGCCGCGGGGCTCGCCGCGGGGCTCGCCGCGGCCCGCGCGGAGGCCGTCGTCGGCGAGCTGCGGTCGCGCGACGCGCTCGCCCAGGCCGACGCGTCCTGGAGGCGCGGCGACGGAGCGGTCCTCGCCACGCCCCGGCCGGACGCGGAGGCCGGGTCCGGCGGACGGCGCCCTCCCCGTGGCGCCTCGCAGGCGCGGGGAACAACGGAGCCCGGCGACCTGTTGGGCCTCCTGCACGACGCGATCGCCGAGCAGTCCCTCGTCTCCCTCGAGACGGTCGACGCCCGCGGCGTCCCCGTCACCCGGACCGTCCGCCCGCTGCGGCTCGAGGGAGGGCGCCTGCGCGCCGTCGACCCGGCCCGCGACGCCGAGCTCACCGTCGCGGTCCACCGGATCGCGCGCGTCGTGCCGCAGGCGGCGAGACCGCCCGCCGCCCCGACCACCCGCACGGAGGACGCATGACCGACGGCCCGCTGATCGTCCAGAGCGACAAGACCCTCCTCCTCGAGGTCGACCACCCCCAGGCCGCCGAGGCCCGCCGCGCCATCGCCCCGTTCGCGGAGCTCGAGCGCGCGCCCGAGCACGTCCACACCTACCGGCTCACGCCGCTGGGCCTGTGGAACGCGCGCGCCGCGGGGCACGACGCCGAGCAGGTCGTCGCCGCGCTCATGGACTACAGCCGGTACCCCGTGCCGCACCCGCTCCTCGTCGACGTCGCGGAGACGATGGCCCGCTACGGGCGGCTCCAGCTCGTCAAGCACCCCACGCACGGGCTGGTGCTGCAGTCCCTCGACCGCGCCGTCCTCACCGAGGTGCTGCGGTCCAAGCGGACCGCGGGGCTGCTGGGCGAGCGGATCGACGAGGACACCGTCGTCGTGCACCCGTCCGAGCGCGGCCACCTCAAGCAGGTGCTCGTGAAGCTGGGCTGGCCCGCCGAGGACCTCGCCGGGTACGTCGACGGGGACCACCACGACATCGCCCTCACACCCGACGGCTGGGAGCTGCGCCCCTACCAGGAGCACGCGGTGGAGAGCTTCTGGCACGGCGGGAGCGGCGTCGTCGTGCTGCCCTGCGGCGCCGGGAAGACCCTGGTCGGCGCGGGCGCGATGGCCAAGTCGTCCACGACCACGCTCATCCTCGTGACCAACACGGTGAGCGCGCGGCAGTGGAAGGACGAGCTCGTCAAGCGCACGAGCCTCACCGAGGACGAGATCGGCGAGTACTCGGGCGCCCGCAAGGAGATCAAGCCCGTCACCATCGCCACCTACCAGGTCCTCACGACCAAGCGGAAGGGCGTCTACACGCACCTCGAGCTCCTCGACGCCCGCGACTGGGGCCTCGTCGTGTACGACGAGGTGCACCTGCTGCCCGCGCCGATCTTCCGGATGACCGCGGACCTGCAGGCCCGCCGCCGCCTCGGCCTGACCGCGACCCTCGTGCGCGAGGACGGCCGCGAGGACGAGGTCTTCAGCCTCATCGGCCCCAAGCGGTTCGACGCGCCCTGGAAGGACATCGAGGCGCAGGGCTACATCGCGCCCGCGGAGTGCGTCGAGGTCCGGCTCACCCTGCCCGACGGCGAGCGCATGGCCTACGCGACCGCCGAGCCCGAGGACAAGTACCGGCTGGCCTCGTCGGCGTCGGGCAAGAACCGCGTCGTCGAGCAGATCCTCGCCCGGCACCCCGAGGACCAGGCCCTCGTGATCGGCCAGTACATCGACCAGCTCCACGAGCTGGCCGAGCACCTCGACGCGCCCCTCATCACGGGCGAGACGACGGTCCGC
>Ga0182746_1001373_pt1 | contig 22508 bp, 17 predicted proteins | sample eDN3rd30CBELigOP_FD_128881 | JGI IMG/M metagenome (GOLD analysis project Ga0182746, IMG submission 128881) | Enriched Organic Plus compost microbial communities from Emeryville, California, USA - eDNA 3rd pass 30_C BE-Lig OP (version 2) (version 2) ... | reverse complement strand
TGGCCGGCGATTTTACATTGGAGGATCTGGGCTTCATCTTCGTTCCTTCGTCACTACGACGAAGCCCAGATCCTCCTTAAATCACAACCTCAAATCTGTGCCATTGGTGCTGACGGCGGACAGCCTAATATCCGCTGCACCTTTGCTGCTAGGGATCGCAGCGGTAAAGATGGAAGCAAAACATCACCAAAATGGAGAACATCCCGGAGCGCGCCGTTCGAACGCAATTCCATCCCGTGCAGCGAACGATGCCCTGCGTTTTGTGTTTGAAATGCGTTGAAGCGGTGCCAGCTCAGACCGACCCCAAATTCTTGTGAATGACACCATCCTTTACGATCAGAAGCAGATTGCGTTCATAATCTTCAAGCAGACGCAGATCGTCGAGCGGATTGCCGCGCACGAGCAGCAGGTCGGCCCAGGCGCCCTCACGGATCACCCCCAAAGCCGCCTGCCGATAGGGATTGCGCTGGCCGCTCTGTGCGAAAAGTTGACAGTTTCCTGATGTTGCGATGCGCAGCACCTCTGCATTGGAGTAAATGGTTCCAAAGCGCGATAGCATTACATTCTCGGTCCGCGAGACGCGCGTCCGTGAGAAGAGGTCGGTCCCGAACGCGACCTTGACGCCGTGTTTCTTCGCCAGCCGCACTGCCGATTGCCACCCTTCGCCTCCGAGCGATTCGCGCGCCTTGGCTTCTTGTTCTTCGGTCAGGATATTATCCCCGGGTTCGAATGGCTGGATCGAAAGCCACGCGCCTTTCTCGGCGATCAGCGCGGCCGTCCGGTCATCGATCGCGTGACCGTGTTCGATCGAGAGAACCCCCGCCTCTAGGCAGCGGCGAACGCCCGCCGGCGTATAGGCGTGCGCGCAGGCATAGGTGCCCCAGTCGCTCGCCACCTGGACGATCGCACGCATCTCTTCGAGCGTATATTGCACGGTATCGATCGGATCATGATCCGAGGTCACGCCGCCGCCCGCCATGATCTTGATCTGCGATGCGCCGCGCTTCAGCTGTTCGCGTGTCGCGGCGAGCACCTCGGGCACGCCGTTCGCGACGGCAGTCATGCCCTTTTGCTGGCGGATCGTCGGGCCGCCGCCGAGCGCGGTCGGCAGTTCGCCGACAGGTTCGGGATCGCCGTGCCCCGAGGTCTGCGAGATGGCCGCGCCGCTTGGATAGCAGCGCGGTCCCGGCATGATACCGCGGTCGATCGCGTTTTTGATCCCGAAGATCGCGCCCGCAGTATCGCGCACGGTGGTGAAGCCGCGCATCAACTGGAACTCGGCATCCTTGAAGATCATCGCAATATGCGTCGCGTCGTCCGAGCCCATCCACGGCACGCCGCGCACTGCCGCCATATGCCAATGTGCGTCGGTGAGGCCGGGCATCAAGGTGTGCCCCGCGCCGTCGATCACCGTCGCGCCGGCTGGGGCGGGAATATCGCCGCCCGTCACCGCGTCGATCCGGTTGCCGGTGATGCGGACGTTGCGCGGTTGACGGCCGCTGCCGGTGCCGTCCAACAGCATGACGTTGCGGATCAGAATGGACGCGAGCGGCATGTCTGCGACCGCTGCCGCAGCGAGCGGTGCAAGGCCCAGTCCGCCCAGAACGGCGCGACGTGTCGGGTGCAAGTTCATCGTTTTTCTGCCATCCCCTACCCTGCGGCCGGAGCGATGATGCCGCAACGGCCAGCTCCACTGCCTCGCAGGGGACCAGCTATTTGCCTCTCTTCCTCGCAGCGCGCTCGCCGTCGATCTGTGCCACCCACTTGGCGGCGGTCAGCGGGCCGGTGCCTTCGAAATGGACATGGTCGGCCATCTTCTCACGCACGTCGATGAAATAGAGCGCGCCGGTCGGCAGTCCCATTTCCTTTGCCTTGGCCGCCATCGCCGCCTCCTGTTCGGGGGTCGGTTTCGGCCGGGCAGGCTTGTAGAGCAGCACGTCCCAGCCTTCGCCGCCCGCGTGCAGGAACAATTGCGTCGGCGGCTGGCCGCCGGCGGCGCTGACCTGATCCCATTTCTCCATGTCGCGGATGAATTCCTCGGTCTTGCCGGGAACGAGACGGAACATTTCGAACGTCGGCGTAGTCATTTCGACCGCGGCGGGATTCTCTGCCTCCTTTGCCGCGGCAGGTGCGGAGAGGCTGAGGGCGAACAAAGCGAAAGTTAGGCTGCGCAGCATCGGGCGGTTCCTCGCAAGGTGAAGGCGGCAGCGTGCCTCGCGCTCGCGATAGCGACAAGGGAGTATGCGGGTAACGAACCGCCAAACGGGTAAAAAGGGGGCGTGGCCCGTGCGGGATTACCCGTCTTGATCCCCCTTACCCCCTGCCTCGCTTTACCTCCGACCGGCGAGCCCGTAGACTTTGCACGGTGCCATAGATGGCCCCTTGGTTTCCGTAAGGCTTCCCAATGGACGATATCAGCCGCCGCACGCTCCTAGCTGCTGCCGCGATCGGATCCACGATCTCGCCCGCCGCCATTGCAGCGCCCGCCGCGCGCCCGTCGCGCTTCAAGGTCGAACGCGCGACCGAAGGATATAGCAAGTTCAAGGCGGTGCACGAGGGACTGGGCGAAGTCGGCGTCCGGCTGTTCGATTTCGACGGCGCTGCGGCGCCCGCCAATTTCATGATCTATGACATCCCTCCGGGCGCAAGCGAAGGGGTCCATCTGCACAATCTGAGCGACCCGGGGCTCGGCCCCTATGAGGAATATTATTATATCGTCTCGGGCCGAGGCGTAATGACGGTCGACGACGAGACATTTCCGGTGAGCGCGGGCGACCATGTCTTTGCGCCGCTCGACAGCTGGCGCGGCATTGCCAACAAGGACGGACCGGACAATCTGAAGATATTCCTGACCTATATCGACCGCTCGGTTTAGCCGGTCGGCGCGGCCGGCAGGCGGAACGCCCGAACCCAGACCTGACGGTCGCCGACGTGGACCGGCTGCGCGGTCGCCGGGCGCCCGGCAGCGAGCCGCGCGCCCGCTTCCCCTGCCCCATAACGCGTGTGACGCCAGCTGATCTCGGGCAGCTTGCCCTTGGCGGCGAGGTCGAACTGGACTTCCAGCCGGCGGCAGGTACGGCCGGTGCAGCCGATATAGACGGGCTCGCCCCGGATCGCCGGCGCGGCGCCATTGACGATGATGGCGCGCATCGTCTCGGCGTCCTTGATCAGCAGTTCCTGCCGGTCGGCCGATGGCGCCACGGCGGCAAGGCGGATCGTGCGGCGGTCGCCCGCGACCGTATCGGACAGGATTTCGATGCTGCCGCCATCGGCGAGCGCCGGCGCAGGCGCGCGCCAGATGCCCTTGTCGTCGGGCTTCGCCGCAAACCTGGCTTGGGCGGCCATCGCGGGCGGCAGCGGCCCGGTGTCTTCGATCTGGAACGTCGCCTTTCCATTGTCGTCCTCGTGCACCACAGTCAGGTGCCGCGGCGCATCGCGCGTATAGGCCGGCACGGCGAGCGCGGCGATGAAGGCGCCGAGCGTGACGAGCGCGAACAGCGCGGGCGTCCAGCGCGTCGTCCGGCCCGCACCCGGCAGAAAGAAGAGAAACATGAAGATGAACAGCAGGGTCGCGGGAGCCGCATGCTCGACGAACAACCCCTCCTCGAGCCCGCCGCCGAGCGGTAGCGCGATGAGGAGATAGACGAACGCCGCGCCGGCGAGGAGGAACGGCACCCCCCGCCGCGCAGCAGGGAAGAGCAGCGCGCAAGCCGCCGCGATCAAGAAGGGCATCGACCAGGTCGCGAGGATCGTCAGGCCGGGAACGACGGCGAAGGCGGCGAGGATCAGGGCAGCGAGCCAGCACCACGCCGCCGCCGCGCCGCGCACGGCATTTTCCTCGCGCGAGAGGGCAAGGATGCCCGACGCGCCCGTCAGCGCCGCTGCGGCATAGAGCAAGCGGAAAGCGACCGGATAGGCCGTTCCGAAGGCCGCCTCGGGCCGCAGCTTCGCGACGAGCATCGCCGCACCGATTGCGAGACCAGTGCCAACGACGATCGCAAACAACGGGACGAAAGCGCTGCGAACGCGGCGGGTGGTCCCGCCATGCCAGTAGAGGAAGGCGCCCGCGATCAGCCCCAGCGCCATGATGGCCGCCGCCGCAGCCTGCGGCAGTTCGAGCAGCATTTGCCGCCCGACGTCGGTATAGACCCGCTGTCCTTCGCCCTCTTTCGATGTCTCCGCCGCGAAGCGTTCAACCGCCGACAGCGTCGTTGCGCCCATGTGCCGCACCGAATCGCGGTCGAGATGGGCAAGATTGTCGAGCGGCGTGTGATAGCGCTTGCCGCCGCCGATGATCGAATAATTGCCCGCGTCGATCTTCAGCGGCAGCAGCATCGTTAGGTCGGTGTCGTTGGGCAGCAGTTCGTAGAAATCGGTAGCAAGCGAATTGGCCGAAGGCAAAGGGCGGCCGATCGCGCGGGCATCCCGCGCGTTCGGGCTGCTTGTCTGGAACATGTTAACGCCGCCGGTCGTGCCGCGTGCCTCCATGTTGATCACCGCGCCGACGCGTTTCGCCAGCGGATCGTGCGCGGCGAAGGCAGCGGCACCGACGAGACCCGCCTCCTCGGCATCGGTGAACAGGACGAGGACGGGCCGCGCGAGCTTCTGCCCCCTGAGCTGATACGCGATTTCGAGCGCTACCGCGACGCCGATACCGTCGTCCGCGGCACCCGGACCGGCGGGGACCGAGTCATAGTGGGCGGCGATCATCACCGCATCGTCGCCGGGCGGCGTCACCCAGAAGGCGATGTTGCGCGGGCGCGCGCAGATCGCCGCACCCTCGCGAATGTCGTTGCAGTGAAAGCGCTCATCGACCTGCGGAGCAAAGCCCGCCTTGCGGATCTCCGCGAGCAGTCGCGCCTCGACGACGTCATTGGCCTCGCTGTCAGTGGGATGCGCGCGTTCGTCGCCCAGGATCGTCGTGAGCCGCGCCACCGCGCGGTCGGTGTCGAACGGAGTTGCGAGCGAGGCAGGCGCGTCGACGCCGAACGGGCGCAACGTCCACAGCGCGAGCAGGATCAGCCCTACGATGATGCCGCGTCCCGATCCCGCCTTGATCCACACCACCATTCTGCCCCCCCAAGACTTAAGCACTAACGGATGCTTGCCGAAGTTTCGCGCGGCAGCAACAGGATCATGGCCGCGGCGAGCAATCCGCCTAGACCCATGACCAGCGACACGAGGAGCAGACTTCCCCCGCTCGCGAACAGCGCGCCCGCGACGACCGGTCCCAGCGCCGATCCGCCGCGGCCGATACCGATGACGAAGCCCGTGCCGCTCGCGCGCAGCGCCGCGGGATAGGCTTGCGCGAGCAGCGGATACATCCCGACGACTCCGGAGTTGATGAAGAAGGCGGCGACGGCCACGGTGATCGACAGCCGCGTCAGGTCGGGGCCCGCCACACCAAACAGCCCGATCGCGACGACCCCCGCAAGCATTGCTCCCGCGACGAGAGGCCGTAGCCGGAAGCGCTGGCTCGCGAGCCCAATGATGACGGCGCCCGCGAGGTTGCCGACATTGGCCGCGACGAGCACGCCGCCCGCCTGCGACGCATCGAAGCCCATGTCGACCACGATCTTCGGCACCCATTTCTGAATGTAATAGAAGAAGAGAATCTGCGCGAAATAAGCGATGGTCAGCAGGATCGTGGTCCGCGCGAAGCCTGGACCGAAGAGCGAGGCGATCGATGGCTTCAGCAGTTGTTCGGGCGGTGACGGCAACACCTCGACCGGCGCATGGCCGATGCGGACAAGCGTCTGGTTCACCCGGTCGAGCGCGCCGGCCGGGCGCCGTGCGACCAGAGACTCGATCGATTCGGGCAAAAAGAAAAAGGCGAGCGGAACCAGCACCCCCGACGCAATCGCCCCGAGCGTGAAGACCGATCGCCAATCGCCTGTTTCAGCTAGCAATCTCGACGCCAACAGCCCTCCCAGAATTGCCCCGGTCGAATAGCCCGCGATATTGAGCGCGACGGCCAGTCCGCGGCGCTTGTCGTTGGAAAACTCCGCGACCATCGCGCTGGTCGATGACAGCATGCCGCCGATACCGATTCCGGTCAGAAAACGGATGACCGAGAGGATGGTCACCCCCTCGGCATGCATCGCCGCATACATGCCGCACGCCATGACGACGAGGCAGGAGAGGATCGTGGGGCGGCGCCCGATACGATCGGCGACATTGCCGATCAACACCGATCCCACGGCCATTCCGAGCAATTCCATCGACAGCACAACGCCAAGCGTCGCCTTGTCGACACCCCATTCCTCAGCGATGCCCGGTGCCGCAAAGCTGATCGCAAGCACGTCGAAGCCGTCGAGCGCGTTGAGCGCGATGCACAAGGCGACGACGATCATCTGGAGCGGACGCATCGGCGCCGCGGCGATCACCGCTCTGGGGTCCTGACTCATGACATGATTCTCCCGACGGCGGCGTATCTCGCGATCACCCCCGTTCTTTGCTGTTCTGGATTGCGCGCTATTTCAGCTTGGCGAGATGCTTCGCGGCGATCGCCGCCATTTCGGGCCGCCGTTCGAGGCACCGCGACACAGGACCGACCACGACCACCGACAGCAACCGGTCGCCGCCGGGCAGCGGCAGCGCGACGCCCGCCAGATCGGGGGTATATTCGATGTTGCTCTGATGCCAGCCCATCGCGGCGGCCTCGTCCAGTCGGGCCTCGACCGCCTTCGCACTGGCGGGTGTGGTCGGCGCATAGCGGACGAAATCGATCTTGCGATAGAGCCGCTCGCGCTCGTCCCGCGACATCTGCGCGAGCAAAGCCCGCCCCACCGAAGTGGCGTGGATCGGCACCCGATCGCCGACCTTTGCGAAATAGCGCACCAACTGCGGCGATTCGGCCACGTCGACGAAGGTTGCATGGACGCCCGCGGGCGCCGCGATCGCCACTGTTTCGCCCGTCGCGCGCATCAGGTCGTGCGCGAGTCGCTGATATTTGACGGGCAAGGGTTCGGCCTGCGTCACCGCTTCCGCCAGCACCAGCCAGCGCGGACTGGGATAATAGCCGCCGCGGCCGCGCGGTTCGTAGAGATAGCCCTTCGACGCGAGCGTCGCCACGATCTTGAACGTGCTCGATCGCGGCCAGCCCAGATCTTCGGCCATTTCCGCCGCGGTCGCGGGGCGCAGCCGCTTGGCGAAATATTCTAGGATTTCGAGGACATTCGCGGCCTGCCGCACGATCATGGTCTGGTTCGCCTGAAGAGGGTCGTGACGTTCCATATGGCCGAAGTGAGGCGTCCGGGAAAGCGATCAGCACGTCCGGGACGCCAATCACGCTCAGCGCGCCGTGAAACCGCCGTCGACGGGCAGCGCTACCCCGGTCACGAAGCCGGCCTCGTCCGAGACCAGCCACAGCGCTGCGTCGGCGACCTCGCCAGCCTGGACCAACCGGCCCATCGGCACATTGGCCATCAGCTTAGCCTCGTTCGCCGCGGCCTCGGCGGGATCGCCGCTGCGGCCGGTGAAACCGACCTTCATCGGCGTGTCGGCGAGGCCCGGACAGACGACGTTGACGCGGATATTGTCGGCGGCGAGCGCGAGAGCCAGGCTCTTGGTCAAGCCGACGACGCCCCATTTGGCGGCGGAATAGATCGGGCTCATCATCGAGCCGACGAGGCCCGAAACCGAGGCGGTAAACAGGATCGACCCACCGCCGCGCTGCCGCATATAAGGGGCCGCCTTCCCTGCCCCCAGCGCCGCCGAAGTGACGTTGAGCGCGATCGCCTTGTCATACGCGGCAAGGTCGAGATCCTCGACCGAGGCGGGACCGGGCATGCCGGCATGTGCCCAGAGGATGTCGAGCCCGCCGAGCGCTGTCGCGGCCTGGTCGATGCTGTCCTTCGCACCGTCAGGATCGACGAGATCGGCGACGATCGGGATCACCTTGTCGGCACCGAAGTCGGCGACCAGCGCATCGAGCGCCCCGGCGCTGATGTCGATCGCCGCGACGCGCGCGCCTTCGCGCACGAACCGTTCGACCCCCGCGCGGCCCATGCCCGATGCGGCGGCGGTGACGGCGGCGAGCTTGCCTTCCAGACGCATTTCACTCTCCTCAGGACACGAAGGGGTCGGGAAACCGCCCCGTCGTCGATACGATGGTGGTTTTGGCTTCGAGGAAGGGATCGAGCCCCTCTATGCCGTTTTCCCGGCCCCAGCCGCTGGCCTTGACGCCGCCATAGGGGGTCGACCAGCGGATGTAGCGATAGGTGTTGACCCACACCATGCCCGCCTCGATCCGCGCCGCGACGCGATGCGCCCGGCTGGTGTCGCCCGACCACAATCCGGCAGCGAGGCCGTATGGCGTCGAATTGGCGATGGCGACGGCTTCCTCTTCGTCGTCGAAGGGGATCAGCGCCGCGACCGGGCCGAAGATTTCCTCCTGCGCGATCCGCATATCGCCCGAAACGCCGGCGAACACGGTCGGCTCGACGAAATAGCCGCCGGCCATGCCGTCACGCTCGATGCGGCCGCCGCCGGTAACCAGCTCGGCGCCTTCGCCCTGGCCGATGGCAACATAGGACAGGGTCTTGTCGAGCTGCTGCTGGTGCGCCTGTGGCCCCATATGCGTTGCGGGGTCGAGCGGCATGCCGACGCGAACCCGCGACGCCCGCTCGTGAAAGGCCTCGACGACGCGGTCGTAAATCGAGCGTTCGACGAGCACGCGGCTGCCGAGCGCGCAGCTCTGACCGCACAGCGCCCAGGCCGAACCCGTCGCGGCGTTGAGCGCATTCTCCAGATCGGCATCGGCGAAGATGATGTGCGGCGCCTTGCCGCCAAGCTCGAAGGTGCAGCGCGTCAGCGTGTCGGCCCCCGCCTTCAAGATCGTCTTGGCGGTGGCCCCCTCGCCCGTGAAGCTGATTTTCGCCACGTCGGGATGTTCGACCAGCGCCGCGCCCGCGACCGGCCCGTCGCCTGGGACCACATTGACGACGCCGGGGGGAAAGCCCGCCTCATCGAACAGATGCGCGAGCGCCAGCGACGACGCGGGTGTCTGTTCGGCGGGTTTGAGAACGACGGTGCAGCCCGCGGCGAGCGCAGGGCCGAGTTTCCACGCCGCCGCCATCATCGGAACGTTCCACGGCGTGATCGCGCCGACGACGCCGACCGGATGGCGCGTGGTGAAGGCATGGACGCTGTCGTCCATCGGGATTGTCCGCCCGCCGAGCTTGTCGGCCAATGAAGCGAACCAGTGATAATATTGCGCGTGCAGCCCGATATCGCCGCGCGATTCGCGCACGGCGCGGCCATTGTCGCGCGTCTCGACCTCGGCGAGCGCATCGACGTAAGTGGCGTAAAGGTCGGCGAATCTGCGCAGCAGCGCGGCGCGTTCCCACGGCGGCATCCCGCGCCACGGTCCGGCGAACGCCGCCTTTGCTGCCGCGACCGCACGATCGATGTCGGCGCGTCCGCCATAAGCGACATCGCCCCAGGGCTGGCCTGTCGAGGGATCGATGCTGGGCCGCACACCGCCGTCGATCGGCGCGACCCATTCGCCGCCGATGAACAAGCGATCGAATCGAAAAGCGCCCATCACCCTCACCTTCTATATTTCCTATATTGGACATATTTGTCCCCATATAGAAATCAAAGTCAAGCAGGCGAAACGGGTAACCGGCCGCGCGGGAGGCGCAATCGCTGGGCTTTCAGTCGAATCAAACAGCTATTGCGTGCCGGCGGGGATCAGGCCTCGTTCGGCGGAAATACGAACCGCGTCGCGGCGCTTGCTGACCCCGATCTTGCGGAACACCGACTTCAGCCGATATTTCACCGTGTCGGGCGACATATTGATCAGCCGGGCGATTTCCTTGTTCGAGTGGCCTTGGCTCAGATAGAGGAGCACTTCGGCTTCGGCCTCGCTGAACACGCCGAGCACCGTGACATTATTGCGATAGACGGCGAGCGATTTCGCCAGCGATTTCATGAACTGGGCGCGGAAGCGGTCGACCGCATCGGCGGCCAGAGCATCGTCGAGGCAAGTCTGGACGAACTGCCGCGCCTCGACGAAGGGCCGGATGATGTTCTGGAACATCGCGATGCCCACCGCCTCGTCGAAGCAGGCGCGCGATTGTGCGACTTCCCCCTTTTTGCGCAGGCCCGCCGCAGCGAGGATATTGACGTCGATCAGCAAGCGGCCAGCGCCATGCTGTTCGGCCCATTCACGCAATTGCTGCAACTCATCCAGCGCCGGATCGACCTCTCCGACCAGCAGGCGCAGCCGGGTCCGACACAGGCTCGCGGCGACCGCCACGGGACGATAGGCCGGGGATTCCTCGTGCATCATGTCGGCCATCGGATCGAGCCCGACAACCGCAGCCGCGGCGAGCACGGCGTGCGTCGGGGCGCCCTGCGAAATCCGCAATTCGATGCTGCAGATGTCGGCGAGCATTTCCAATTGCCGCAGACGCCGCCGCGCCGCGACCCGGCGTGCGCGTGCTATGACGTCGCACGCTTCCTCGAACGCGCCTTCTCCCGCCAGGGCGCGCGCCTCGGTGAAATAGGCGGCGGCATAGACGTCGACCCACCCATCGGACTGTTCCATGTGCGGCAGCGCCCAGGCGAGCAGGTCGCGCGCCTCGGCGACCAGGTCCTGCTCGAACAGCAGCTCTGCCTTGAAGGCGGCGCAATTCGCCGCAAGATCGGAGCGCGCGCCGTAATTGTTCGTGATGTTGACGCAAGCCGCGTGCAGGATCGCCTCGGCCTCTTTCGAGCGCCCCTGCGCCCGCTTGATGCGCGCTTCGAGAAAACGGGTGAAAAGGTCGCTGTAGAGCGATCCGATCGCGAGATAGTGATCGCGCGCCGCGAGAGTAGGCTGCAGCGCGCGTTCGAGCCATCCGCCCTCCAGATATTTCGCGCCCAGCGTCTCACTGATGTTCGCGAGCACGAGATGATCGTTTGCCGGCAGCTTGCGCAACAGGGCCTCGCGTGCGAGCAGGTCGTCGAAGGTCACCGGCTGATTTTCATAATCGGTGAGCGTGTCGCCGACGACCCGCACTTCGGTCCTGAGGTCGACCGACAGGTCGGCGCCACCTATTTGTGCGAGGAACAGGTCATATTCGGCGCGCGCGGAGCCGAGTTCGCCGAGCTTGATCTGTAGATAGACCTGCGCAAGCGCGAGGCGCGGCCTGCCCCGGATCAACGCGACCGGCAATTTGGCGAGGCCGCGCTCTATCACCCCCTGCAGTCCCTGCGGGATCAGGCGCCAACCGCCCGCATCTTCGAGGATCGAGGCGACGAGCATGTCGTCGCCCGACAGGATCGCATGATCGAGCGCTTCGGCCGTCTGCCCGCGCTCGGCAAGCCAGTTCGCGATCCGCCGCTGGAGCGCGGCGAACTGGACGCGGTCGGATCGCTCGAAACGGTCGCGCAGATATTCGGCGAAGAGCTGGTGATAGCGATATTCGCGCCGCTCCCAGCTGACCGGGGACAGGAACACCCCCTGTTGCTCGAGGCGTTCGAGCACCATCCAGCCGTCCTGCCGGTCGCAAAGCAGGTCGACCATCTCGCCGGTCAGCCGGTCCACCAGCGCGGTGCGCGCCACAATGTCGCGCGTTTCCTGCGGCAGCGTCATCAACACCTGCTCGGACAGATAGCGCGCAAGGTCGCTGCTGGTGCCGCAATATTCGTCGATGACCCGCTCGGCCTCCATGCCGCGCTTGATCGATAGCGAGGCGAGTTGGACCGCGATCGGCCAACCTTCGGTGCGGTCGAGCAGCGTGTCGATGTCCAGCGTTTCGAGCGGCCGGTCGGTGCGGGTCAGCAGGCATTCGGTTTCCTGCGCCGAAAAACGCAGGTCCGCGGGTCCGATTTCGAGCAATTGTTCTTCGGCGGCGAGGATCGACTGACCGACCCAGGGATAGTCGCGCGAGGCAAAGAGGAAATGGCAGTTGGGCGGAGCGAGCCGGACCAGAGATTCAAGGAATTGGCCGACTGCTTCGCTGAAGGCATGGTGGAGATCGTCGAGGATCAGCACCACCGGCGTCTTGCTCTCGCCGATCTCGTTGATCATCGCGGAAAGCGCGGCACGCGGCGGCAGATCGCTCGATCCCGCCTTGGCCTCTCCTTCATTGCGGCGCAGAGCCAGCAGCAGATAATTCACGAAACGCTTGAGATCGCGGTCGTCGCGCTCGAGAGTCAGCCAGGCTACCCGCGTGGCATCGGGACCGAGCGTGTCGCGCCACTGCGACAAGAGACTCGTTTTGCCATAGCCCGCGGGGGCGTGGACCAGGGTCAGGCGATGGCTAAAAACGCCCTGCAATCGGCCGAGCAATATCTCCCGGCGGATCTGGTCGCCCATCCACATGGGCGGGTCGAACTTGGCGGCAATCAGGTCTTGCATGGCATAACCTTTTACGCGTCGCGGTCGGTTTCCGGTCATCGAGGTTACGGATCGATGACAGGCCTTGCAACCACCGGAGAAGCCTTACCCATCATCGGCAAAGTCATTACCCGTTCAGGGTCCCCGGCACCCGTTTTACGCGTTGCGCAGGCCTACCCCCCCAAGTGTAATCGGCGGGCAAGAGACTGCGGGAGGAAAGCGAAGTGCGCATTGGCGTCGACGTCGGGGGAACCAACACCGATGCGGTCCTGATTGCCGGGGGCCGCGTGATCGCCTCGACCAAGCAGCCGACCAGCGCCGATGTCAGCTCGGGCGTGACCGCCGCGGTCGGCGCGATCCTCTCCGGCGCCGGGGTGTCGGCGAACGACATTAGTGCGGTGATGATCGGCACGACCCACTTCACCAATGCCTTGGTCGAGCGTGACCGCCTCGACCGCGTCGGCATCATGCGGCTCGCGAGCCCTTCGGGCGAGGCGCTGCCGCCGCTGACCGCGTGGCCCGAGGCCCTGGTCCGGCGGATCGCGGGGGCGACCTTCCTGCTTCCCGGCGGCTATGAAGTCGATGGCCGCGAGATCGCGCCCCTCGACGAGGCGGCGGTCCGCGCGGCGGCGCTCGAATGCCGCGCGCAGGGGATCGGCAGCATCGCAGTCAGCTGCGCCTTCGCACCGATCAACACGGCGATGGAAGAACGGGCGGCGGCGATCATCGCCGATGCCCACCCCGACGCCCATGTCAGCCTGTCGCACAATGTCGGCCGCCTCGGGCTGATCGAGCGCGAGAACGGCACGATATTGAACGCGGCGCTCGCCAGCCTCACACAGCATGTCATGGCCTCGCTCGAAAACGCCCTCGCCGCGCTCGGCATCCCGGCGCCGCTTTATATTTCGCAGAATGACGGGACATTGATCTCGGCAGCGGAAGCCGCACGCTATCCGGTGCTGACGATCGGGTCGGGGCCCACGAACAGCATGCGCGGTGCAGCTTTCCTCACCGGGGTCGAAAACGGCATCGTCATGGATGTCGGCGGCACGACCTGCGATATCGGCGTCCTCTCCAACGGCTATCCGCGTGAATCCTCGATCGCGGTCGATATCGGCGGGGTGCGCACCAATTTCCGCATGCCCGACATATTGGCGATCGGCCTCGGCGGCGGCACGCGCATCCATCTGGGTGAGACCACCGACGACGTGACCGTCGGGCCCGATTCCGTTGGCTTCCGCCTGACCCAGGACGCCTTCCTGTTCGGCGGGGCAACGCTGACCACCAGCGATGTCGCGGTTGCGGCGGGCAAGGCGAGCTTCGGTGATCCCGGCCTGGTTCCCGCGCTGTCCCCTCTCCTCAGCGCTGGGATTCTGCGGCGCGTGGCCGATATGCTGGCCGACGGCATCGACCGCATGAAGACCCAGTCGGGCGATGTGACGATCATCGCGGTCGGCGGCGGCCATTTCCTGATCGACGACGATCTGAAGGGTGCAGCGAATGTGGTGCGGCCCGAACATGCCTCGGTCGCCAACGCGGTCGGCGCGGCCATCGCCCAGATCGGGGCGCAGGCCGATCGCATCATCGATTATGATACCGAGCCACGCGCCGCGGCGCTTGAGGACATGCGCGAAATGCTCCTCGCGCGCGTCGTTGCCGCCGGAGCGACCCGCGAAACAGCAGAGATTGTCGATATGGACGAAGTGTTTCTTTCCTATCTGCCGGGCCGGTCGGCGCAGTTGCGCATGAAGGCGGTCGGCAGCCTAGCCGATGCCGCCAGCCTGACTGCCGAGGCACTGGCGGAGGCGCGCCATGTTCATTGACGACGCCGCCGTTCTGGCGGACCTGGCAAGCGGCGCGGCCTTTCTGGGTTCGGGCGGCGGCGGCGATCCCTATTACAGCCTGCTCCTCGCCGAGGCCGCGCTCGCCCGCTGCGGGCGTTTCGAAGTCGTATCGCTCGCGGATCTCCCCGAAGATGCGCTGCTCGCGCCGTGCGGCTGGATCGGCGCGCCCACGGTGTCGGTCGAGAAGCTGCCCAATGGCGGCGAGGCGGTCTCGGGACTGCGGCGGCTCGAAGAGATCATGGGCAAGCCCATCGACGCAGTGCTACCGATCGAGATCGGCGGCGGAAATGGGCTGGCACCCTTCATCTCCGCCGCCGAACTGGGTATTCCGGTCGTCGATTGCGACGGGATGGGCCGCGCCTTTCCCGAATCGCAGATGGCGATCTTCAACATTCGCGGTCTGTCCGCCTGCCCGTCGGTGCTGACCGCCGCCGATGGCTCCCTCAGCGTGATCGAGACCGGGGACAATGTCACCCACGAACGCATCGCGCGTGCGCTGTCGGTTTCGCTGGGCGGTATCGCGCACATGGTCGAATATCCGCTGAGTGGTGCCGAGGCCAAGGCACATGCCGTGCCCGGCAGCGTCAGCGCCGCGATCGCGATCGGCCGCGCGATCCGCGAAGCCCGCACGCGTGGCGAGGATCCGTTCGATGCACTTGGCGCCGCGCTGGAGGCGACGGGCCTCTATCCGCATTGCAGATCACTGTTCGACGGCAAGATCGTCGATCTGGAACGCGAAACGCGCGGCGGCTTCTCGGTCGGCAAGGTAACGATCGAAGGCTTCGGCGGCGGCGGACGAATGGAGATCGAATTCCAGAACGAGAATCTCGTCGCCGAAAGCGGCGGCAGGATTCTGGCCATGGTCCCCGACATCATTACCGTAATGGACCGTGACACCGCGGACACGATCACGACAGAAAAGCTGAAATATGGTCAGCGCGTGAAGGTCGTCGTCGCCGCTGCGCCGGCCATGTTACGCGACGCCCGCGCGCTGTCCTTCGTCGGACCACGCGCTTTCGGGATGGGATTCGATTATCAGCCGGTGGAAGCACTGAACGAGACGGAGACGGCATGAGCGCAGACACCGGCGGGAACTACGCGAACGGGCGCCTGCCCGAGGAGCTGACCATTCCCGGCTGGCGCGTCGCGCTGATCATCGCGAGCTTCACCTTTTCGCTGCCCGGCTTTCTCAACAATGCACAGGCGGGCCTTGCACTCGGACTGAACCAGGCGGCACTGGCAGCCCTCGGCGCCGGCCTGATCCTCTGCGCCGGCGCGTGCCTGACAGCCGTGGTCAGCGTACGCACCCGGCTCACCACCTATATGCTGGTCCAGCGCTCTTTCGGTCTGTGGGGGGCAGCACTGGTCAATATCGTCATCGCGATCATCCATTTCTGCTGGTTCGGAGTGAATGTCTCCTTCTTCGGCGACGCGATGGTCGCCGCGGCGGAGCAAGGCTATGGCATTCCGGGCCATTTCAACCTGTTCGTCGTCGTTGGCAGCATCATCATCACCCTTTCCACGATCTGGGGTATTCGCACCCTCGACCGCCTTGCGATGGTCGCGGTCCCTTTCGTCGGGGTCATCCTGATCGCGGTGTGCGTATCGGCGCTCGGCACCCATCCGGCGCCTGATTTCGGCCCGGTCGCGGCGCCTCCCGTACCGATGAGCTTCGGCATCGCGCTCTCGTCGCTCGTCGGCGGAAACCTGCTCACGGTTGCGGCGATGCCCGACCTCTCGCGCTTCATCCGAACCGAGCGCGGCGCGATTTCCGCCATGCTGTTGTCCTTCCCCTTCTGCGCGCCGGTTATCATGCTGGTGTCGGCGCTGATCGCGCTGACGACCGGGCAGACCGACATCATGAAGCTGGTCGTCGCACTGGGCTTCGGGCTGCCGGCACTCGCGATGCTGGTGCTTTCGGTGTGGACGATCAATGCGCTCAACCTCTATTCGGCCGGACTGTCCATGGCGGCAACCTTTCCGAGGCTGAAGCAAGGCTGGATCATCGTCATCGGCGGGGCGATCGGATGCCTGTTCGCGCTTCTCGGGATCATCAACAGCTTCATCCCCTTCCTGATCGCGCTCGGGCTGGTTATTCCGCCGATCGCCGCCATCTATGTGATCGACGGCTTCGTGACCTTCCGCAATCGCGACGCGGTCTCGGCCGTGCCGGTGCGCTGGGAAGCGATCGGGGTCTGGATCGGCAGCCTGGCGATCACCCTGCCCGCGATGCAGTTCGGCTGGACGCTGACGACCGTTCCCGCGCTCGATGCGACATTGCTCGCGGCGGCCGCCTATTTTGCGGTGCTGCGCCTTCGTCGCCCGAAGACCGTCGCATGAGGCGGACCGCAGGCCTCGCGCTGGCGCTGGCGCTCGCACTTCCGGTATCGACGGCCGCAGCCGACGCCCCGCCGCCCGCGGCAGCGCCTTATGCCATGCCCGAAACCGAGACCTGGGACATGACCTCGGCGGCAGGGCGAACTTATCGCATCTTCGTCTCACGCCCCGCCGGCACGGCGCCCGAAAGCGGTTACCCGATCCTCTATGTGCTCGACGGCAACGCCATGTTCGCGGGCTTTGCCGAGGCGCGGCGCATTCAGGGGTTCGGCGGTCGCGACCTCGACAAGATGATCGTCGTCGGCATCGGCCATCCCGGCGAGCAGGTCTACGATCCGCGCCGGATGGAGGATTTCACCGCTCCGATCACGACGCCGGAACTGAAACGGCTCTACGCCAAATATCCTTCGGGCGGCCGCGATGCGTTTCGCGCCTTCCTGCTCGACGAACTCAAGCCCGCGATCGCGAAACGCTATCCCGTTCATCCGCAGCGGCAGGCCCTCTACGGCCATTCGCTCGGCGGGCTGTTTGCGCTCCATCTCTTCTTTTCGCATCCCGGCTCCTTCGACACGATCATCGCGGCGAGCCCGTCGATCTGGTGGGACGATCAGGCGATCCTCGCCGAAGAGGCGGCGTGGCGAGCCCGTGCCGGGAAGGACGGAAAGGTGGCGCGCCGCACGCGGCTGCTGCTGATCGCGGGCGAATATGAGACCGAGGGCTCGATCGCACAGGACAGCGCGGCGCTCGCAGCGCGGCTCGCTCCGCTGTCGGGCGAAGGGCTGCGCAGCGAATATATGCTGCTCGACGGCGAAACGCACGTCACCGTCCCGCACCGGTCGATTACCGCGACGATGCGGTCGGTTATGCGCTGGCCCTGATTATCGGGCGACGCCTTCCCAGTTGCCGAACACGGGCTTGCCCTTGAAGACCGTGACGAGCACTTTGGCCTTCGAAATTTCATAGACCGGCAGCCTGAAGATATCCTTGTCGAGCACGACCAGATCGGCGCTCTTGCCGGTCCTGATCGACCCGGTGACGGCGTCGAAGCCGTTGACATAGGCGACGTTGATCGTGTGACTCGCGATCGCCTCCTCGATACTGACGCCCTCTGCGGGCAACAGCGGCCTGGCGTTAGGATCGCCCGCGGTGCGCCGCGTGATCGCCACCTCGATGCCCTCGAGCGGATTGGCACTGCCCACCGGCCAATCGGCGCCATAGGCCAGCTTGCCGCCCGCGCGCACGATGCTCCCTGCGGGATAGATATATTTTGCGCGCTCGGGCCCGATCGCTGCGACCGTGAGGTCCATATAATCGTACCAGGATGCCCAGGTCGGCTGGAACTGGGCAAAGGTCGACAATTTGCCGAAGCGCGGCTGATCGGCCGGATCGACGACATTCATGTGCGTGATCATATGGTGCGTCGGTTTCGCGCCATTTGCCTTGCGCGCCGCTTCGATCGCGTCGAGCGATAGGCGGACGGCGCCGTCACCGATCGCGTGGAAGAAGCCGTGCATGCCGCGCGCATCGATCGCGACCATCGCCTGCTTCAGCACCTCCGGCGCGATCTGTGGCGCCCCACGCTCGTCGCTATTCTCATAGGGCGCGAGCATATAGGCGGTCTTCTGCGGGATCACCCCGTCGACATAGAATTTGACCGTGTGGGTCGGAATCCCGAGACTGTTGGCGCGCTCGGCCGCGCGCAGCAGGCTCGGCAATTGGTCCATGCCGCGCTCGTTCTTCCACTTCAGTGATACGGTGACGCGGCTCGTCAGCCTGCCGGCATCCATCACCGCCTTATAGGCATCGACCATCGCGCTGCCGCCATCGTCGCCGAAATCCACCCCCGCGTCGTTCCAGCTCACGATGCCGAGGCGATTGAAATGGTCGGCGACATAGAGGATCGAATTCTGGATCTCGGTCGCCGACGGCGGCGGGATCAGGGGCCGAACCAGTTCCATCGCCGCTTCCTGCAGACTGCCCACCGGCTCGCCCGTCGTCGGATCGCGATCGATGGTGCCGTTTTGCGGGTCCTTCGTCGCGCGCGTGATGTTCGCGACTTCGAGCGCCTTTGAATTGAGCCAGTAGGTGTGCCCGCCGACCGATTCGAAGATCAGCGGACGTGTGGTCGTCACCGCGTCGAGCAGTTCCTTGCGCGGGATGCCGTTCGGTGGAAAGAGCGCATCGCTCCAGCCGACGCCATAGATCGCTCCGTCGCCCGGCGCTGCCGCAACACACTTGGCGATCAGCGCCTGATAATCGGCGATCGTCTGGCCGTCCTGCAGCGGACAGCGTGAACGCGACAGCGCGCCGAACAGCGGATGGACATGCGCGTCACCGAATGCCGGAAGCACGAGCTTGCCGCCGAGATCGACCGTCTTCGTCGCCGCGCCGCGCAATTTTCCGACCGTGGCGCTGCTACCCACCGCGATGATCCTGCCGTCCTTGACCGCGACCGCTTCAGCCCAGGGCTGCTTAGCTTCCACCGTATAGACGCGCGCGTTGGTCAAGATCAGGTCGGCCCCCGCCCCATCCGCGGCGTAACCGGCACCGCTGGTGGAAAGGAGCAGCGCGACGGCAAAGGCGGAGACGGCAGGCTTCGACATATTCACTCCCGGCAAGTTCAGGGCGATCCCCAGGGCGGATGCACCCAATGTTAGAATCCGAAAAATCCGTTCGCACGGTCATGGCCGAGCGCCCAAGCTCCGAACCTCGTCCGGTTCGACCGCCCGATGGCCATCCTCCCCGGAACCCATTCAACATCAAGCCGCGCGCGGCGCGAACCCCGATTGAGGGTAAATATTCCGGGAGACGGGTAAATATGGGCTGGAGTTGTTCAGGCACCCCGGAACAGCGGCGGCGTCGGCCGCTCGCGAGGAGCTTGTGTTACCCTTTGCGCGCGCCTGCTTACCCAAAGACCGTGCTGACCATCCGGCCGCTTTATGCTGTCTTCGGTGCGGGAAGATTCGGTGCATGGGCGCCGGTTTCAGTCAGGGAGGTCTCGAAATATGCAGAAATTCACGATGAAGCTCTGGACGGTGGCGGCAGGCGCCGCGGCCGCGACGACGATGGTGGTGCCCGCCGGGGCGATGGCCGATCCCGATGCGCCGACCTCCCCGGCGCCGAGCGATTTCGTCTATCCGACCGGCTTCGACAAGGCGCTCTCGCTCATGCTCGCGGGCGAAGGCGGCGAGAACGGCATCGGGTCGCACCGCGTGTGGCCGACCCTGTCCTTCCCCGCACTCACCACCGAGCAAATCCAGAAGGCGCTGGCCGGAAACACGCTCGCCATCCCCTATCATTATGCTCATCAATATGGCGTCGACGGCAAGGTCGGCGGCTACAACATCCGCTACGATCCGGTGGACGTGAAGAAATGCCCGAAAAAGGAAATCCCCGGCGACGGCTTCCTGCTCTACGAAGGCGTTTGCAGCGCGCAGGTCAACGAACCCGTCACGGGCAGCTGGAAGGCCGAGGACAACAAGCTGTGCGTCGATATCGCCTGGGCCGGCAAGACTCAGATCACGGGCTGCTATACAATGTTCTTCGTGATGGATAGCGTCGCGATGGTGAAGCCGGACGGGACCGTTTCCGGCAAGGCGCATGCCCTCAAGAAGGGAGCGGCGCCGGACATGTAGCCGAAGAAGGACGAACCTTGCTCATTTGCATCCCCGACATTCTGACCGGCGACCAGATCGAAAAGCTGGTCGCCATGATGGATCGCCAGACATTCATCGATGGCCGCGAAACGGCCGGATGGGCGGCCGCCGGGGTGAAAGAGAACAAGCAGGTCGCCAGCGATTCCAGGGACTATGCCGCCATGCAGGCGATGGTCTCGGAAGCGCTGGCGGCCAATCGTTTCTTTGCGACGGCCGCGATGCCGCGCGCAATGCGGCCGATCCTCTTCAGCCGTTATACCGAAGGCATGGGTTATGGCCCGCACGTCGACAACGCGTTGATGGGTCATGCGCCGCAGACGCGCATCGACCTTGCCTTCACGCTCTTCCTGTCCGATCCGGACAGCTATGACGGCGGCGAGCTCGAGATCGATGAGCCCGCGGGCATGCGCTCGTTCAAGCTGCCCGCGGGGGCGGCGATCCTCTATCCCGCGAATTCGGTCCACGAAGTGGCGAAAGTCGTGTCGGGCCAGCGCGATGTCGCAGTCGGCTGGATCCAGAGCCTCGTGCGCGATGCCGACAAGCGTCGCGTGCTCTTCGAGCTCGAAAATCTTCGCGCGACGATGTTCGCAGAGAGTGGAAAGAGCGCCGCGTTCGACACGCTGACGCGCAACACCAGCGACCTCTGGCGCATGTGGGCGGAGAATTGATCCCGCCACCCTTCCGGCGCAGCCTTAGCCGCTCTTATTCGTGACGATGTTGTTCTTGGGGAAGATCAATCGTTGGCGGCAGCGGGCGTTTGAGCAGGCCGAGTGCCTCCGCTGCGTCTATTTCATCGCGTGGGATCGAGAGGCTTGGGGTTTGATGGAGGGGCTCGGACGTTCAGCGGCACGGCCGCACTGGCTATGTCGGGGCGGGCCTGAGGGCGGCGGCGATGATCCGGAACAGGGCGGCGTCGGGACAGGCGGAAGCGAAGGCGACCCGGATGCGGGAGGCGGTCTCGATGACGCGTGCGGCGACTTTGAGGAGCCGCAGGCGCAGGGTCGCGAACTCAGCGTTGGCAAGCGCGGCTGCCTTGGGGATGGCCTGCTGGATGCGCCACATCAGCCAGAATGCGGCGGTGTGCAGGATCAGCCGCATCTGATTGGCGTTGGCTGATCGGCATGACGTGCGATCGCTGGCGAGCTGGGCCTTGTGCAACTTGATGAGGTTTTCGGCCTGGCCGCGGGCGCAGTAGAGTGTGTCGTAGATGTGCTCGGCCGAGCCCTGCTCGAGCGAGGTGACGACGTAGCGGATATCCATGCCGAGCGTGCTGGCCTCGATCCGGGCGACGACACGGCGCTGGCATTTCCAGCTTTTCGCCCCGTAGCGGGTCTGGGCATAATTTCGCAGGACCACGTGCTGTTCCTCGGCCCGCTTGACCGCGCAGGCATCGGCAATCTTCACGATCTGTGGATCGGCGCGCAGCACAGCGTTGGTGGGCAGGCCGAAGACATAATCGATGCCCTGTGCCTCGCAGAAGTTCATGACCTCGGGTCTGCCGTAGTGGCCGTCGCCCCGGATCGTGATGTGGGTCGTGGGCCAGTGCCTCTGGATCTGCCGCACCAGGCGACGGATATGGCCCGCGGCCTCCGCGCCGCTCGGCGTCTTGCCGGTGCGCAGCAGCATGGCGACCGGCCGCCCCGTTGCCGTGTCGTAGACGTGGATCGGCAGGAAACAGCGCTCACCGTGATGCCCGTTCCAGAACGATAACTGCTGGTAGCCGTGCACGACATCGCAGGTGTCATCGATGTCCAGCGTCACCGCCTCGGGCGGGGATGGATAACTGGCGCAGTAGATGTCGACCATCGCGGCCATCATGCGGGCCAGCTCGCGCGTGGTGGGTGCGTTTTCCCAGCGGCTCATCGTCGGTTGGCTGGCAAGGCCCGCGCCCGAACCCGGTAGCTTGCCCAGCGCCAGGCGGAAGCCGGGATCGTCACGCAGGGCGTCGAGGTCGTCGGCGTCCTCGTAGCCGCAGGCAATCGCCAGAACCCGAGCCCGCAGGATGTCATCCAGCTTGTGGACCACCCGCGAAGGATCGCGCCGATCGGCGATGCAGGTGGCCAGCTGCCTGCAGATGTCCATCTCGCGCTCGGCCTGCGCCAATAGCAGAACCCCGCCGTCCGACGTGATGCGACCGCCGTCGAAGGCAGCCGTGACTTTCTTGCGTTGGACCGCTGGGAATCGAAATGAGCTTGAGGTAACGTCGGTCATGGCGGGTGTAGCCTATGGCAATTTCTGTCCCGGAGCAGGGACGGCTTAGACACCCAATTTCTTACTTCAGAACAGAGCTTTACGCTACTCCCGCCTACCGCTCAGACACCCCTTGGTGCATAAGAGCGG
>Ga0182746_1001371_pt1 | contig 22510 bp, 19 predicted proteins | sample eDN3rd30CBELigOP_FD_128881 | JGI IMG/M metagenome (GOLD analysis project Ga0182746, IMG submission 128881) | Enriched Organic Plus compost microbial communities from Emeryville, California, USA - eDNA 3rd pass 30_C BE-Lig OP (version 2) (version 2) ... | reverse complement strand
GCGCCGCGCGCGGAGAACGGAAAAAGCAAACTCCTCCTGTGCTCCGACCCGGCTTTCGGCCGGAGCGCGTATCGCGTGGATACGAAAATCAGAACGGGAGGGGAACGTGACAGATATAAACCCCGGCGGGCCGGAGCGCAATGATGTCCGCGCCCCGTTCCCGGGTTTCCTGCCGGCGCCCGGCGTAAAAGTGAAGCCGGATCAGGGAACCAGCATGATCTTGCCCACATGGGCGCTGGATTCCATCAGGGCGTGCGCCGCGGCCGCCTCCGCCAGCGGAAACCGGGCGTGGATCACCGGGCGGATGGTTTTGGCGGCCAGCAGCGGCCACACCTTTTCCTCGAGCGCCCGGGCGATCGACGCCTTGGCCGCCACCGGGCGGGCGCGCAGGGTAGAGCCGGTGTGGGTGAGCCGCTTCACCATCAGCCGCGTGAAGTCCACCGTGGCCTTCGGGCCGTTGAGGAAGGCGATCTGGACGATGCGCCCGTCCATGGCGGCGGCCTCGTAGTTCTTCTGGATGTAGTCGCCGCCGACCATGTCGAGAATGACCTCGACGCCGGCGCCGCCGGTGGCCGACTTCACCTCCTTCGCGAAATCCTGGGTGCGATAGTTGATGGCGAGATCAGCGCCGAGGCGCAGGCACTCCGCGCATTTCTCATCGGTTCCGGCGGTGGCGAACACCTTCGCCCCGAAGGCTTTCGCCAGCATGATGGCCGTGGTGCCGATGCCGGATGTTCCGCCATGCACCAGCAGGGTCTCGCCGGCGACAAGGCCGCCGCGCTCGAACACATTGGTCCAGACCGTGAAGAAGGTTTCCGGCAGCGCCGCCGCTTCAATGTCGCTGAAGCCGGCGGGGACGGGCAGGGCGTTGCTCTCGTGCACGACGGCGTATTCCGCGTAGCCGCCGCCGGCGACAAGCGCGCAAACCCGGGCGCCGACAGGAAAACGGCGGGCGCCGTCGCCGGCCGCCACGACCTCGCCGGCGATCTCCAGGCCCGGCAGGTCGGAGGCGCCGGGCGGCGGCGGATAGCTGCCGGCGCGCTGGAGCACATCCGGCCGGTTGACGCCCGCCGCCGTCACCCGCACCAGGACTTCGCCGGCGCCCGGCGTCGGGACCGGGCGCTGCGTCAGCTTCAGGACGTCCGGGCCGCCCGGCGTGGTGATTTCGACGGCGTTCATGGTTTTTGGCGGGACGTCAGGCGTTGACATGCGGAAGGCTCCGTAATGCTGCGGCGGGCAAGGCCGTATGGGCGACAGGGAATCAACCATCGACCCGGCCTGTGGCTGGGGCTACCTTGTTGCAAACGCCGCCGCCGGACAATGGCGGCTTCCGGAGCGTGTGAGGAGGGCGAGATGAGCGATCCGTTCGGGGATGAGCCCCGCAGCCGGCCCGGCCAGCAGCCGGAGCACCAGATCGGCCAGGACCTGTCGACGTTGTCACTGCATGAGCTGGACGAGCGCATCGCCCTGCTCCACGCCGAGATCGCCCGGCTGGAACAGACGCGGGCCGGCAAGACGGCCTCGCGTGAGGCCGCCGCTTCCGTTTTCAAGTTCTGAGGGCGGAAATGAGCCAGTCGCCCGACGTAAAATCGCCGCGCCCTGAAGCGCGGAGCGGCCATCAGCCCCGCCTGCAATTCTGGTATGATTTCGCCAGCAATTATTCGTGGATCGCCGCCCGGCGCATCCAGGCGGCGGCGCGGGACGCCGGGGTGGCGCTGCAATGGAAGCCGTTCCTGCTGGGGCCAATCTTCGCCGCCAGCGGCTGGAATGACTCGCCCTTCAACGTCTATCCGGCCAAGGGGGTCTACGCCTGGCGCGACGTGGCCCGCCTGGCCGACGGGCTCGGCCTCGCGCTGACGCGGCCGCAGCCCTTTCCACAAAACTCGTTGCAGGCGGCGCGCCTTGCCCTCGCCCTGCCGGAAGCGGCGCTGCCGGCCTTCACCGTGGCGCTGTTCGCCGCGGAGTTCGAGCAGGGGCTTGGCCTGTCGGAGGCGGCGTTGCGCCAGGCGCTGGCGGCGGCCAGCGCAAACATCGAGTCTCCGCTGGCGGCCGCCAGCGCAAACATCGAGCCTCCGCTTGCCGCCGCCAGCGCAAGCCTGGAGCCCCCGCTGGCGGCGGCCAGCGCAAACATGGAGTCCCTGCTGGCGGCGGCGGGTTCCGATGCGGTGAAGCGAGCCTTGCGGGCGCAGACGGAGGCGGCCGTGGCCGCCGGCATTTTCGGGGCGCCGGCGTTCATCGCCAGCGATGGCGAGCTGTTCTGGGGCAATGACCGGCTGGAGCAGGCGCTGGCCTGGGAGCTTGGCCTCGCCGGTCGCTGAGGCCAGCCCCACGTCAGAAACACGACCCCGATCACAAAAAGCCGCGCAGTGTCGGTGGGATCGGCCGGTGGGTGTTGGCGGCGATGCTTGTGGATGGGCGCATTTTACCTTATATCAGCGCCCATCTGGCATGATGGCGGCAATGTATGGGCGCATTCCCGGGAATGCGCTGCTTTTCGCCATTTCGCCAGTGCGTTTCCGCCGGCGGTTCAATTGATTGCGTCGGCCTGCCGCAAGGCAGAAGATCCGGCCCTCCAGGCCGCATCGCCGCAGGTGGAACGGAACCCAACGCCAGCCGTCGACGCATGGGCCCCGAGGGGCTCCAGGAGCATGCATGTCTTCAGTTTCCTCCGCCTACCAGCCGTCGCATGAAGATTTCGCGGCGCTGCTCGAAGAATCCTTCGGCCGGTCCGAAGCCCAGGAAGGCTCGGTCATCAAGGGCACGGTCGTTGCGATCGAGAAGGACGTCGCCGTCATCGACATCGGTCTGAAGACCGAAGGCCGTGTGGCGCTCAAGGAATTCAACGGTCCTGGCCGCGACCAGCCGCTCGCCGTCGGCGACGAGGTCGAGGTCTACCTGGAGCGCATCGAGAATGCGCTCGGCGAGGCCGTCATCAGCCGCGACAAGGCGCGTCGCGAAGAGAGCTGGATCAAGCTCGAGCGCGCCTTCGAGGGCAACGAGAAGGTGCAGGGCGTCATCTTCAACCAGGTCAAGGGCGGTTACACCGTTGATCTGGACGGCGCCGTCGCCTTCCTGCCGCGTTCGCAGGTTGACATCCGTCCGGTTCGCGACGTCACCCCGCTGATGGGCGTGCCGCAGCCGTTCCAGATCCTCAAGATGGACCGCCGTCGCGGCAACATCGTCGTTTCCCGCCGCACCGTGCTGGAAGAGACTCGCGCCGAGGCCCGTTCCGAGCTGGTGGCCAACCTTGAAGAAGGTCAGGTCATCGAGGGCGTCGTCAAGAACATCACCGAGTACGGCGCGTTCGTCGACCTCGGCGGCATCGACGGCCTGCTGCACGTCACCGACATGGCGTGGCGCCGCGTCAACCATCCGTCCGAGGTGGTGACCATCGGCCAGAACGTCCAGGTCAAGATCATCAAGATCAACCACGAGACGCACCGCATCTCGCTTGGCATCAAGCAGCTGCTGGCCGATCCGTGGGAGGGCATCGCCCAGCGTTATCCGGTTGAGTCGCGTCTCACCGGCCGCGTGACCAACATCACCGACTACGGCGCGTTCGTTGAACTGGAGCCGGGCATCGAAGGCCTGATCCACGTCTCCGAAATGTCGTGGACCAAGAAGAACGTCCACCCCGGCAAGATCGTTTCGACCAGCCAGGAAGTCGACGTCCAGATCCTTGAGGTCGATCCGGTCAAGCGCCGCATCTCGCTGGGCCTCAAGCAGACCCTGCAGAACCCGTGGGAAGCTTTCGCCGAAGCGCACCCGGTTGGCTCCGAGGTCGAGGGCGAGGTCAAGAACAAGACCGAGTTCGGTCTGTTCATCGGTCTCGACGGCGAAGTCGACGGCATGGTTCACCTGTCGGATCTCGACTGGAACCGTCCTGGCGAGCAGGTCATCGAAGAGTTCAAGAAGGGCGACGTCGTGCGCGCCCAGGTTCTTGACGTCGACGTTGACAAGGAGCGCATCTCGCTCGGCATCAAGCAGCTTGCCGGCGACCCCTTCGTTGACGCTGGCGAACTGCGTCGCGGCCAGGTGGTCACCTGTGAGGTGCTCGAGGTCAAGGACGGCGGTCTGGAAGTGAAGATCGCCGACAGCGACCTGACCTCCTTCATCAAGCGCGCCGAACTGGCCCGCGATCGCGCCGACCAGCGCCCCGAGCGCTTCGCCGCCGGCGAGAAGGTCGACGCCCGCGTCGTGCAGTTCGACCGCAAGGCCCGCCGCATCCAGCTGTCGATCAAGGCGCTGGAAGTGGCCGAGGAGAAGGAAGCGATCGCCAACTACGGCTCGTCCGACTCGGGCGCGTCGCTTGGCGACATTCTCGGCGCCGCGCTGCGTCGCGCCAACGAGAAGAAGTAAGACGAAAAAGCAGGACATCGCCGCGACGGCCTCCGGGACCGTCGCGACATGATCGCGCAGACGGCCAGGCTCCCGCAGCCTGGCCGTTCGTGTTTGGGCGGCGCCGGCCGTTCCTTGGGCTGGCGGTCGCCGCCGTGGTGATCGTGAGCGAGGAAAAACCTCCCCCCGCTGTAATTTCTGCGCTTTTTGGGGTGACAGATTGCGTTGGGACGGGCAAATGAGGCATGCGCTCCGGTTCGCGCGGGAGCGGCAGACCTGTGGAGCCCTGGCAAATGTTGTCCAACGCCGAACTGCTCACCGACCGGCGCGCCCTGCGCCGGCGCCTGACCGGCTGGCGGGCGCTCGCCATTCTGGCCGTCATCGTCGCGGTGGCGGCGGTTGGCCTGGCGGCGGCGCGGGACCGGTTGCCCGGCGGGCGGCATGTGGCGCGGGTCAGCCTCAGCGGCATGATCACCGGCGCGCGCTCCACCCTTGATCTGCTGAAGCAGGTGGGCGAAAGCCACAATGTCCAGGCGGTGGTGATCTCCATAGACAGCCCCGGCGGCACCGTCGCCGGCTCGGAAGATGTCTACAACGCCATCCGCGCCGTGGCGGCGAAGAAGCCGACGGTTGCGGTGATCAACACGCTTGGGGCGTCGGGCGCCTATATCGCCGCCATGGGGGCCGATCGCATCGTGGCCCGGCAGACCTCGCTGGTTGGCTCCATTGGCGTCATCATGCAGTTTCCCAATTTCGCCGGCCTGCTTGACCGCGTTGGCGTGAAGGTGGACGAGATCAAGTCCAGCCCGCTCAAGGCGGCGCCGAATCCGTTCGAGCCGGCGTCGCCCGCCGCGAAGGAGGCGATGGCGGCGGTGGTTGGCGATTCCTACGCCTGGTTCCGGGCCCTGGTGCAGGCGCGGCGCAAGCTGGAGGGACCGGCGCTCGGCGAGGTGGCCGATGGGCGGATTTTCACGGGCCGCCAGGCCTTGCAACTGCGCCTGATCGACCAGACCGGCGATGAAAAGGACGCGGTGCGGTGGATGGAGGCCAACCGGGGTCTGGCGAAGGATCTGCCGGTGCGGGAGTGGCGTCGCCGTCAGAACATGGGTTTCAGCCTGACCGGCGTCAGCGCCGGGATCGCCCGCGCCGCCGGTTTCGACAATCTGGCGACCACGCTGGAGCGCGGCCAGCTGGACCGGGCGCAGATGGACGGCCTGCTGGCCTTGTGGACCGGCCCGGCCGGTCAATGACAGTTTTCCGGGATGCGGGGGGCCGCCGACAGGGCGGCCCGCGCGTCTGATGATGCAAACAGCCCGGGCGCAGGTCGGGACGGCGCGCCGTCTCCCTGGGCCGGCGCGATACAAGGGGTGTGTCCATGATCAAGTCAGAACTCGTCCAGCGCATCGCGGAGTACAATCCGCACCTTTACCAGCGCGACGTCGAGAACATCGTGAGCGCCATTCTTGATGAAATCACCCAGGCGCTGTCGCGCGGCGACCGGGTTGAACTGCGCGGCTTCGGCGCTTTCTCGGTCAAGACCCGCGACGCCCGCGTCGGCCGTAACCCGCGCACGGGCGAATCGGTCGAGGTTGAACAGAAGGCGGTGCCGGTGTTCAAGACCGGCAAGGAAATGCGCGTGCGCCTGAACCAGTCGCCGGTCACCGGCAAGGGCAAGGTCAAGGCGGCGGCGCAGGGCTGACCTGCCCGGCCTGACCTGATTATGCGACCGGCGTCTGCTATGGTGGCGTGTGGTCTGGAGCGCCTGTTCGGAGGGAAGCTTGGCTACTTTCGTGAAATATCTGGTGCTGGCGCCGCTGATCATCGTTCTGGCGCTGATCGCCGTCGCCAACCGGGCGCCGGTGACATTCTCGCTTGATCCCTTCGCCGCCGGCGCGCCCAGCGTCGGTTTTTCGGCCCCGCTTTATGTGATTGTGCTTGGCGCCGTCGCCGTCGGGGTCGCGCTTGGCGGTTTCGCTTCCTGGCTGGTTCAGGGGCGCCATCGCCGCGCCGCCCGCGCCAACCGCAAGCAGGTGGAGCGGCTGGAAGCTGAGGCGGTTCGCCTGCGGGCGCAGGCTGGCGCCCCGGCGGGGCAGGGACGGCTCGTCCGCTGAGGCGTCGCGCTGCCGGGCGGTCGCAGGTTGCGCCAGATGTTCGTTGGGGTTGTCGGCGCCGCCGGCGACTGTCGCCATGCCCGCGCGCGCCGCGGGCATTTTTTTTTGCGTGCCAGGGGCGCCCGCCGATGCCGGTTAACGCCCGCAAGCGCTTTGCATCGTCATCCAGAGAAAGCGCCTGTTAAACTTAACGGGCGGTAAAGCTGGCCCCGCGGCCTTGCCTGGTTAAAGTTCTGCTAACGGCGTTTCGCAGCGTCCACACGCATGGACGGGCGGAGCGCGGCGGAATTTTCTTGCCGGGGATCTTGCCGGGGATGACGTCAACCATGTCAGCTGTCGCCACGCCTGTGCCGTTCGGCGCGCGTTACGCCACCACGCCGGGGTTTGTGGCCCTGTTCAGCGAAGCCAACAGCCTGGTGGAGCAGACCGCCGCCTATCTCGACGGGGCGGGGCGGCGGGACGCGGCGTCGCTGGAGCCGGAGGCGGCCCACGCCTACGCCCAGGAAGGCATGCGCCTGACGACGCGGCTGATGCGACTGATGAGCTGGCTGATTCTGCGGCGGGCCGTGGCCGACGGCGACATGACGCCGGAGGAGGCCGACGCGGAACGTCGCAAGAGCATGGGTTTCGTGGAGCCGACCCCGACCCTGGAAACCATCGCCATGCTGCCGGAAACCCTCGGCGCGCTGATCGGCGCCGCCGCCCGTCTGGAACTGCGCATCCTGCACATCGACGCCAGCGAGGCGCTCGACGCGCCGCGTCCCTCGCCGGTGCGGCGGGAGCTCAGCCTGCTGCGGGCGGCCTTCAGCGGCCAGGCGCAGACGCCGCGCAAGGCGTCGCGCGGGCTCGTGGCGCCGCCGGCGGTCAACGCCAACGGCGACTATTCCCCGGGGCAGATGATGGGGGCCTGAGGACCTCCGCCCAGGCTGTTCTGCCAGAGCGCCGGCGTCGTCCGGCGCTTTGCTGTTTCCAGGGCTTTTCCCGCCACAGGCCGGCGTCGGTCCGACAATCCGGCCGGGCGGCGCGTTTCGCTTCCTCTTCCGGAGCCGGCGTGTGTCCTGAGGTGGAGGTCCAGACCCCCAGGCCGGTCACTGACCCCGAGGCCGGTCACCTGACCCGACGTCGGCGCCTATAAAAAAACCCCGGCAAAGCCGGGGTTTTTCATGTGATCCGGAACCGGAGCTTACTTCTTGCCGAAGCTCAGGCCGCCGAACTTGTTGGTGAAGCGCGACACGCGGCCGCCACGGTCCATCAGCTGCTGCGAACCGCCGGTCCACGCCGGATGCGAGGACGGATCGATATCGAGGTTGAGCTGGTCGCCTTCCTTGCCCCAGGTGGAGCGGGTGACGAATTCCGTGCCATTGGTCATCACGACCTTGATGGTGTGGTACTGGGGGTGGGTGTCAGGCTTCATAACCACATCCTCGTGCCCCGCCCGACGACGGGGCAGGCGAATACGTATCTGGAAAATATCCGAATTGCCGGCTCCTATAGCCTGGCGAGCGGCTGCTGACAAGGCGTTGACGCCCTTGCTGGCCCACAGAAACGCGGATTTGTCGCCGCGCGCCCGGCGCGGCTGTGTCTACGGGGCCGCCCTGACCCATGCGGCGCGAAGCGGCGCCGGATCGCCGCCTCCAGCCTGCTGGATGGAGAGAACCCGGCTGCTGGCGCTCCGCCGTTGGACACGTTGTCGCTGATTGCGCACGCGCCGGGGTTCGGGTGTATACGGGGCCGGTATTTCCGGCGCCGCCGGGCGGGCACAGGGGCGAAGCGACCGCGCGCCTGGCGTGGCCCCGGATGGGCGCGGCGCCTTATCGACGCGCATTGCAGCAAATGGCCGGCTTCCGGCAGGGTGGATCATGAGCAACGACACCGTGGGCGCGACGCCGCAGCGGAAAAGCCGCCGGGTGGACTTCGCGGCCTTGCGCGCCGTCTGGCCGTTCGCTGTCGCCTATCGCGGCCGCATGCTGGCGGCGCTGGCGGCGCTGATCGTCGCGGCCGCCGCGACCCTGGCGTTGCCGGTGGCGGTGCGGCGGCTGGTGGATTTCGGCTTCGATCCACGGCAAGGCAATTTCAATTCCTATTTCCTTGGTCTTGGCGGCGTCGCGCTGGTGCTGGCGATCGCCAGCGCCGCCCGTTATTACCTGGTCATGACGCTGGGTGAGCGCATCGTGGCGGACGTGCGGGCGGCGGTGTTCCGCCACCTCACCCGTCTCGACGCGGCGTTCTTCGACAGCGTGAAAAGCGGCGAGGTGGTGTCGCGGCTGACGGCGGACACCACGCAGATCAAGGCGACATTCGGCGCCAGCGCCTCGGTGCTGCTGCGCAATCTGTTCATGTTCTTTGGCGCCGCCGTGATGATGGTGGTGACCAGCCCGCGCCTGTCGCTGCTGGTGTTGGGGGCCATACCGCTGATCGTGCTGCCGCTGATCTTTTCCGGTCGCGGCGTCAGCCGCCGCTCGCGCGCGGCGCAGGACCGGCTGGCTGACGCGTCGGCCTACGCGGTGGAGGCCATCGGCGCGTCGCGGACCATGCAGGCGTTCGGGGCCGAGCGGGCGACGGCGCAGCGCTTTGGCGCGGCCTCGGAGTTTGCCTTCGACGCGGCGCGCGACGCCATCGGGGCGCGGGCCCTGCTCACCGGTTTCGCCATTTTCCTGATCAGCGCCAGCGTGGTGGGCGTGCTGTGGTATGGCGCCCATGACGTGCTGACCGGCGGCATGAGCGCTGGCCGGCTGTCGCAGTTCCTGCTGTTCGCCGTGCTGGCGGCCAGTGCGCTTGGCCAGTTGAGCGAGGTGTGGAGCGAGATCGCCCAGGCCGCTGGCGCGGCGGGGCGGCTGGGCGAACTGCTGGCGACGAAGGCGGCGATTACCGCTCCGCCCGCGCCGACGCCGATGCCGGAGCCGGCGCGCGGCGCACTCGTCTTCGACGACGTCTGGTTCTCCTATCCGGGCCGGCCAGACGACCGGGCCCTGCGCGGCGTCAGCTTCACCGCCGCGCCTGGCGAGCGCATCGCCATCGTTGGCCCCTCGGGCGCCGGCAAGACCACCATCATTCAGCTGGCCCTGCGGTTCTATGATCCTGCCAGAGGCGCGGTCCAGGTCGATGGCGTCGACGCCCGCGCCGCCGACCCGGCCGACTGGCGCGCCCGTTTTGCCCTGGTGGCGCAGGATCCGGTGATCTTCGGCGCCAGCGTCGCCGACAACATCCGCTATGGCCGGCCGGAGGCCAGCGATGCGGAGGTGCGCGAGGCCGCCCGCTTCGCCGCCGCCGACGGCTTCATCTCGGCTCTGCCAGAAGGCTATGAAACCCAGTTGGGCGAGCGCGGCGTCACGCTCTCCGGCGGCCAGCGCCAGCGCATCGCCATCGCCCGCGCCGTGCTGAAGGACGCGCCGGTGCTGCTGCTGGACGAGGCGACCTCCGCCCTCGACGCCGAAAGCGAGCGGCTGGTGCAGGACGCGTTCGACCGGCTGATGGTCGCCCGCACCACGCTGGTGGTGGCGCACCGGCTGGCGACGGTGCTCTCGGCCGACCGCATTCTCGTCATGGATGGCGGCGTGCTGGCGGAGCAGGGCACGCACGCGGAGCTGACCGCCGCCGGCGGTCTCTACGCCCGGCTGGCGCGGTTGCAGTTCGGCGGCCAGAGCGACGCGGCCTGAGCATAACGTTCCGGCTGTGGGTTTGCGTATGCCGGTGATCCGGCGCGCCGGATCTTGCCCGGCCCGGTCGGCCATGTCGCCGACTGATCCCGCGCCGCCACTCAGGACAGGCGGGCTCCATCTTTCCTGACCCCGGGTCAGCGTTCCGTCAGCTTCATCTCGATGCGGCGGTTGCGGGCGCGGGCCTGGTCGCTGTCGCCCAGCTCCAGCGGCTGGTATTCGCCGAAGCCGGCGGCCAGCAGGCGCTGGGGCGGCACGCCCTTGCCGGCGAGATATTGCACCACGGCGATGGCGCGGGCGGCGGACAGGTCCCAGTTGCTCCTGAACTGCCCGGCGCCGGACAGCGGCCGGTCGTCGGTGTGGCCGTCGACGCGCAGCACCCAGGGAATGTCGGCGGGGATGGTGCGGGTCAGTTCGGTGATGGCGCTGGCGATCTTGTCGAGCTCGGCGTGGCCGCGCGGGCTGAGGGTGGCCGAGCCGGTGTCAAACAGCACCTCCGACTGGAAGACGAAGCGGTCGCCGACAATGCGGATGTCATCGCGCTCGCCAAGAATCTGGCGCAGGCGACCAAAGAAATCCGAGCGGTAGCGCGCCAGTTCCTGGACGCGCTGGGCCAGCGCCACGTTAAGCCGGCTGCCGAGATCGGCGATGCGGGCCTGACTTTCCTTGTCGCGCGCTTCGGAGGCGGACAGCGCCTGCTCCAGCGCCGCCAGCTGGTTGCGCAGGGCGGCCATCTGCTGGTTCAGCAATTCAACCTGCGACAGGGCTTTGGCGGAAATCTGCTTCTGGGCGTCCAGCTCGCCGGTCACCGCGCCAAGGCGGCCGGCCGCGCCGGCGGCGCCGTCAGCCAGGCCTTGCAGGCGGTTTTTCTCGGCGTCCAGAGCCGCGAGCGAACTGCGCAGCCGGTCAAGCTCCAGCATCTGGTTGCGGCCACGGGACTTTTCCAGCGCCAGCAGATCGGTCAACTCTGAAATTTGCCGGTTGAGGCGGGTCAGGGCGGAATCCTTGCCGCTGATCTCCTGGCCCAGGTAATACTGGAGCACGGCGAAGATCGACAGCATGAACACCACGGCCAGCACCAGCGTCGACAGGGCGTCGACGAAGCCGGGCCAGTAGTCGAGGGAACGCCGCTCGCGGCGGCCGCGCGCCAGCTGGGGCATCAGTCATCTCCGGCGGGGCGGCGGAGCAGATGGTCGAGCGAGGCCTGGATGCGGCGCTGCTGTTCGGCCTGGGATTCCACCCAGTCGCGGATCAGTTGCTGCTCGCGGCGCATGCTCTGCACCAGGTCGGTGATGCCATCGGCGAGGCGGCCAATGGCCGGATCGGGCTGGGTCGTGGCGGTCGGCAGCCTGGGCTCGGCGCGCACGGCCAGCGCGTCCGCCGCCTGCCTGGCGGCTTCCTGCGCCGCCCGCCCATGGCTGGAGAGGCTGTGGGCGGCATTGACGAGGGCGGCGCTGGCGGCGGCGATGTTCTCGTTGAGTTGCCCCAACTCGCCCAGAAACGCTCCCGACGGCGCGCCGTTTTCATCGATTGGCGATGCGGCGAGGCCGTGGGCCAGCCATTCCTCAAGGCCGTTGTAAAACCGGCCCTGGGCCTGGCCCAGTTGCAGGTCGAGGAAGCCCAGCACCAGCGAACCGGCCAGACCAAACAGCGAGGACGAAAACGAGATGCCCATGCCGGAGAGCGGCGCGGCGAGGCCGGCCTTCAGTTCCTCCAGCAGCACGCCGGCTTCGCCGCCGCCGCGCATGGCCTTGATGACGCCGCCCACCGAACTCACGGTTTCCAGCAGACCCCAGAAGGTGCCGAGCAGGCCGAGGAACACCAGCAGGCCGGCGAGATAGCGCAGGATGTCCCGGGCGTCATCGAGGCGAAAGGCGATGGAATCGAGGATCGCCCGCATCAACGTCGCGTTGACCGGCGTTTTGTCATCGGCCAGCATGACGGCGACCGGCCGCACCAGCGACGGCGGATTACGACCGGGACGCAGTTGCTCGCCAGGGCGGCGGCTGGCCCAGTGGGCGTTGATCCAGCCGGCGGCGATGAACAACCGGACCACCTGGGCCAGCGCCAGCACGACGCCCACGGTGAGGCAGACGCCGATGAGGCCGTTCAGACCCGGATTGTTGAGGAACGCCGCGCGCACTGGCTGTTGCAGGATCCAGGTCAGGAAGCCGACAAGGATCAGGAACACCGCCATGCGCACGAGGTGGATGCGCGGCGTCCGGACTATGGTCTGATCGGTCCCGTCCATTACGTTCCTGACCTCCATGGCTCCGCATGCGCCGCGCGCCGCGACGCCGGGCGATGTAACCACGCCTGGCGGTGATGCGCGACCCGTCGCGGGCGAACTCACCGGAATTTTTCGTGATGCGCCCCCGGCTGCCGGCAGGGAGAACCCGCGACCGGCGCGGCCCACGTCGCAGTGAACACACTATGCGTTGCTACATGATTCATGGTCGCGGACGCGTCTCCGCCATCCGGCCAGGGTTGTGGCCGGATGGGCTGGTTGACGTCTGGTCGGGCGACAAAAAAAACCCTCCGGCGTCGCCGGAGGGCTGCGTTCAGGCTATCGCCGGCGGCGTCAGCCGCTCAGGCGCCCTTCGCCGCCGAAGCCGGATTGGCGCGGCGGAGGATCTTCAACAGCTCGCGGTGGATATATTCGTTGCCGCAGGCAACCGCGCCGGCGCCAGCCGGGTTATCGCCGCCTTCCGGGTCGGAGGCGAAGCCGCCAGCCTCGCGCAGGATGCACAGGCCAGCCAACATGTCCCAGGACTTGAGGCCCCGCTCCCAATAGGCGTCGGCGCGGCCGGCGGCGACGTAGCACAGGTCGAGCGCGGCGGAGCCCTGACGGCGGATGCCGGCAAAGTTCACCATCATGTGCGACAGCTCGCGCAGGAAGCGCTCATGATCGCCCCGGCCAATGTGCGGGATGCCGCACAGCAGCACGGCCTGATCCAGCGACTGGCGGCCGGCGACGCGCAGGCGGCGGTTGTTCAGGAAGGCGCCCTTGCCCTTCTCGGCGATGAACCATTCATCGCTGATCGGGTTGTAGACCACGCCGGCCACCGGCTGGCCATCGCGCTCCAATCCCACCGAAATGGCGAAGTGCGGCAGGCCGTGCAGGAAGTTGGTGGTGCCGTCGAGAGGATCAACATGCCAGCGGTGGGTGGCGTCGGAGCCTTCGATGACGCCGCCTTCCTCCAGAATGAAGCCGTAGCCGGGGCGGGCCTTCTCCAGGGCGGCGCGCAGGATGTCCTCGGCCTTGCGGTCGGCCGCCGAGACGAAATCGCCCGGCCCCTTGCGCGACACCTGCAACTGCTCGACCTCGCCGAAATCGCGCTTCAGCGATTTGGCCGCCTTGGACACGGCGTCGGTCATGACGGTCATCAGGGGGGAACGGATCATGGTGCGGGCTCGTTCAGGTCAGGCGCCGCGAATGGGAGGCGCCGCATTGTCTGGGCATTCCAGTGAAACCGGTTCACGGAACAATGCCCTATCGATGGGTTTCGCGCATCTGCCGGACGAAAGGCGGAAGCGCCTTTGCCGAAAACGCTCTGGCGTCCGGCGGGAATACAGGATGCCTCCGGGCGGCGCGGCGAAAGCCCGCCCAGAGGAATCCGGCTCGCGCCGGAATATGTTGGGGACGACAGATTGTGATCCATGTGCCCCGCGCGCGGCGGGGCGTCAAGCGCCGGAATTACCGGGTGGCGCCAATCAGCGGCTCCCGGTGTTTCGCGGCGAAGGCTTCCGCCTTGCTGCGTTCGGCGGGGGTGAGACCTTTCAGCGCTTCGTCGAGCCAGGCGTCGTCCAGCCCCTGGCCTGAAGCGAGCAGATGCCAGCCGGCGGCCTCGATCAGGTTGCGCGGCACGCCGCGACCAACGGTGAGCAGACGGGCCATGCGATTCTGGGCGACCGCGTTGCCGTCCAGCGCCGCCTTCAGAAACAGCCGCGCCGCGCCGGCCTCATCCTTGTGCACGCCGTTGCCGTTGAACAGGGCGATGGCGTACTCCACCTCCGCCGCCAGCAGCCGGTTCTCCGCCGCCTGGCGCAACAATTGCGTGGCGCGGATGTCGTCCGCCGCAATTCCACGCCCTTTCCGGTAAAGCGTCGCCAGCATGTACTGCGCTTCCGGCGTTTCGGCGTCGGCGGCGCGCTGCAGCAGCTTCACCGCCTCGCGGTCGGCCTCGGGAGAGCCGACGGACAGGCGGACCAGCGCCAGATTGTAGCAGGCGGAGGGATCGCCCGCCGCCGCGGCTTTTTCCAGCAGCCGCTTGCCCTCGGCGTCGTTTTTGTCAACGCCGCGACCTTGCAGGGTCATCATGGCAAGAGAAAATGTCGCCGCGGCCGAGCCAGCCCTGTCAGCCTGCGCGTACCAGTGCGCCGCTTTGGCAAGGTCGAGCGGCGCGCCGAGGCCGCGCTCGTACAGCAGGCCGAGCAGGGTGGCCGCCGCCGCGTCCCGCGGATTTTTCTTCAGCCGCGCCTCGGCCTCCTTCATCGCCGTCGCGTAATAGCCGCGCTGATAGGCGCCGTAGGCGAGATCGGCGCCAGGGGCCGGGGGCAGCTTCGGCTGCGGCCTGGTTTTCGCGTGACCCGGCTCCGAGCGCCCTGGCTCCGCCAGGCCGGCGTCAGCAAGGCCGGCGTCGATGGGGTTGGGCAGTTGCGGGCCGTTGACCAGCCGTTCGCCGGTCACCGGGGCTGGCGGCGGCGCCGGCTGGGCGAAGGCGGGGGCGCCTGGCTGGCCCGGCTGCAGCGATGGGCGCGGCAGGGTCACGCCATCAGGCGGCAGCACCGGCACCTGGGTTCCTGAAGGCGTTTCGAAAGCCCTCTGGGCGTTGGCCGGGGCGGCGACGCCCAGCGCCAGCGCCAGAAGGACGGCCGCGCTGGAAAGTTTGCGCGCTGTCATGCGGTCGCGATCTCCGTGCTTGCCAGAATCTGCAACGCCTGCCGCACGGCAGCCGCCACGTCGCCGTCGAACGCCCAGGGGCCAAGGGCGACGAATTCCGCGCCCGTGGCGGCAAGCGGCCCAACCTGATCCATGGAGCTGGCGCAGGCGACGCAGGGCGTGGCGAAGACGCCGGCCCACCACTCTGCCTGCGCCAGGGTCGCGGCGTCGTCCTGGAGCCCGTCGCCGAACATCAGGTAGTCCACGTTGGCCTCGCCGGCGACCATGGCGTCGTGGCGCAGCTCTGCGCCCGCGACGCTCACGCCGACCACGCGATCCGGCTGCAAGGTCTCAAGCGCCTGCTCCAGGGTTTCCTGATCGGGGGCGGTGAGGTGAACGCCATCGGCGCCGCCGCGAACCGCCGCCTGGGGGGCGGCGTCAACCAGCACCGCCGCGCCGTGCTGCTGGGCGAGGGGCGCCAGTTGCTTGATGCGGTTGATCTGGGCGCGGTCATCCGCCGGCGCGAGGCGCAACAGCAGGGCGGCCACTTCACCGGCGCCGCAGGCGGCTTCGAGCGCCGGCGCAAAGGTTGCGGCGTCGCTGACGACCGGGGTGACGAGATAGAGGCGGGCAGTGTCTGTCATCGATCGTGTTCCAGAAGCATTTTTCGGCGAGGCGGGCCGGGGCGGCGGCGTCTGGCCGGAAAATGCTTCATTTCAGAAGCCAGGGCAAAATTCCGGTCCGGCCGGCCTCCGCAGGCGCGGCGGACGACGGCGGTCCGCCACGCCGGGGGTGATCCGGCTCCGGCCACACCCTGATAGCATCCTTCGCCGGCCGGATGTATCCGCATGCGGGAGACTCTGGCGGACTGCCGGGTGGATGCGGCTTTGCTCCATGAACCGCAAACAAGGCGGAAATAGCGCCAACCCTGTCGTTGGGGGCCGGCCCATCCGGGAGCTTTCCCGGGTTTGCCCCCTGCGGCCGCGCCCGGCCGGCGGGCCCTGGCAAAAGACGCCTCCCGATCCTGCGCCGCCGGCAGCCATTCTGGCGCCGGGCCCAAAGAAAAACCCGCGCCGGAGCGCGGGTTCCGATGGCCAGGACGGCGCGATGGCGCGCCGCCGGATCTGGCGGTTCTGGCAATCAGCCTTCCAGGCCCTTGTTCCACTCACCCTTCGAGGCGAGGCCGTTCATGCGGGCGCGGTGGGCGAAAGCCTGCTGGGCCGCCGCGACGTTCTCCTGCTTGCCGGCCCAGGCCTTCTGCGGGGCAGCCTGCAGGGCGCGGCCGTAGCTGAAGGTCATCTTCCAGGGGAAGCCGCCGAGCTTGTTCATGGCGTCGAGGTGCGCGGTGGCGTCGACGTCGCTCTGGCCGCCCGACAGATAGGCGATGCCCGGCACGGCGGACGGCACGGTGCGCTTCAGGACCTTGATGGTCTCCTCGGCGACCTGCGCGACCGAAGCCTGCTGCGGGCACTTCTTGCCGGAGATGATCATGTTCGGCTTCAGCACGATGCCTTCCAGCGCCACGCGGGCGTAGAACAGCTGCTGGAACACTTCCTTCAGCGTCCACTCGGTGACTTCGGCGCAACGCTCAATGGTGTGGTCGCCGTCCATCAGCACTTCCGGCTCGACGATCGGCACGATCTGCGCTTCCTGGCACAGGGCGGCGTAGCGGGCCAGGGCCTGGGCGTTGGCGTTGATGCAGTTCCAGCTCGGGATGCCCGGGGCGATGTCGATCACCGCGCGCCATTTGGCGAAGCGGGCGCCGAGCTTGTAGTACTCGGCCAGGCGCTCGCGCAGGCCGTCGAGGCCTTCGGTGACGGTCTCGCCGGGGCTGAACGGCAGCGGCTTGGCGCCGGCGTCGACCTTGATGCCCGGAATCGAGCCTGCCTGCTCGATGATGCGGGCCAGCGGCGTGCCGTCCTTGGCGTTCTGGCGCAGGGTCTCGTCATAGAGAATGACGCCGGAGATGTGGTTGCTCATCGCCTCGGTGGCGCGGAACATCAGCTCGCGGTAGTCGCGGCGGTTCTCTTCGGTCGATTCCACATTGATGGCGTCGAAACGCTTCTTGATGGTGCCGGAGCTCTCGTCGGCGGCCAGGATGCCCTTGCCGGGCGCGACCATCGCTTCGGCGACCTTGTTCAGTTCAGCGAGATTCATGTGTGCCTCCGGGAGATTAGCGGGCCGCGTCGTCGCCTGCTGGCGTATCCGCGCGTCCTGTTGTGGTGCGGAAGCGCCAGAACCCTGGCGCGCCCGGTTGGTGCAGTCTTCCAGCCCCAGGCGGCCAGTGGGGCCGCGGGTGGTGAGAAATCAGGCCTTGCGCAGGGCCTCGACGCCGGGCAGCTCCTTGCCTTCCAGCCATTCCAGGAAGGCGCCGCCGGCCGTGGAGACATAGCTGAAGTCGTCCGCCGCGCCGGCGTGATTGAGCGCCGCGACGGTGTCGCCGCCGCCGGCCACCGACAGCAGCTTGCCAGCTTTGGTGCGGGCGGCCGCGTGCTGGGCCGCCGCCACGGTGCCGCGATCGAACGGGGCGATCTCGAAGGCGCCGAGCGGGCCGTTCCACACCAGGGTGGCGGCGTCGTCGATCACCGCGCGCACCCGGTCGATCGACAGGGCGCCGACGTCGAGGATCATGCCGTTGGCCGGAATGGCGTCAACGCCATAGGTCTGCGAGGGCGCGCCGGCGGCGAACGCTTCCGCCACCACGGCGTCCACCGGCAACACGATGGCGCAGTTGCTTTTCTGCGCCGCGGCGAGAATGCGCAGGGCGGTGTCGGCCAGATCCTTCTCGGCCAGCGACTTGCCGACGGACAGCCCCTGGGCGAGCAGGAAGGTATTGGCCATGCCGCCGCCAATGATGAGGGCGTCGACCTTGCTGACCAGGTTTTCCAGCAGATCGATCTTGCTCGACACCTTGGCGCCGCCAACCACGGCGACGATGGGGTGAACCGGCTTTTCCAGCGCCTTTGACAGCGCTTCCAGCTCGGCCTGCATGGTGCGGCCGGCATAGGCGGGCAGCACGCGGGCCAGGCCCTCGGTGGAGGCGTGGGCGCGATGGGCGGCGGAGAAGGCGTCGTTGACATAGATGTCGCCATTGGCGGCGAGCGCCCTGACGAATTCCGGGTCGTTCTTTTCCTCACCGGCGTGGAAGCGGGTGTTCTCCAGCAGCAGAACCTGGCCGTCGGCCAGCTTCGCGACGGCGTCGGCGGCGGCGGGGCCAATGCAGTCGTCAGCGAAGGCCACGTTCTGGCCGAGATGGCTGGCGAGGGCGGCGGCGATCGGCTTCAGGCTGTCCTTCTCGCTGCGCTGGCCCTTGGGACGGCCGAAATGGGCGAGCAGGATGACCTTGCCGCCGGCCTTCACGATCTCCTGGATCGTGGGCAGGATCCGCTCAATGCGGGTGGCGTCGGTGACGCGGCCGTTCTCGACCGGGACGTTCAGGTCGACGCGCAGCAGAACCCGCTTGCCGGCAAGGTTCGCGTCATCGAGCGTGCGAAATGTCATGGAGCTTATCCTGTCAATCCAAAGCGCTGGACAAGGGCGATGAGGGCCGCGGCGACCACGCCGGCCAGAATGGCGGCGACGATCAGTGAGGGGAAGCCGGGCAGCAGGCGCAGGCGCGCATAAACCCGGTCGACCGATTCCTGGCTGGCCAGGACGCCGGTGACGCCGGTGTTGTGCTCGATGCGATCTTCCATGCGCAGGATCTGCGCCTCGGAGCGGGCCAGCTTCTCCTCAATGCGGGCGAGCTTGTCCTCAAGCCGGGCCAACTGTTCGGCGGAAGGTGACGCGGCGGCGTCGCCGGCGGCTTGCGCCGAAGCTTCCGGCTTCGATGCGGCCGTGGCCGAAACGGGGAAGGACGGAGCTTCCGGTTCGACGCGGCTGGAGGAGCTGGCGCTCATGGGGTGTCTCCTGGGTTCCTTGCGGCGGCGGATCAGATCGCGCCAGCTGAGGCGTTTGCCAGCGGAGCGGATCGCCCGGCGCATGGCAACGCGTCAATTCAAAAGATAGCGCCTTCACAGGGCGGGCCGGGCGTCCAGCTGGTCCGGCCGCACCGGCCTGGCGGGCCTGGCCAGGGCGCCCGGTTGACCAGGTTGGGCTGGCTGGCTTCCTGGCTTCCTGGCGATCCCGTCGCTACCCCACGCCGGACCCTTCGCGCAGAAACCCCACGCCCCCGAAACATGTCTGGCGCGACCGGAGGGTCGCGCCAGATTGACTGCAGCGTCAGATCAGCTTCGCCATGGCGACAGCGGTGTCCGACATGCGGTTGGAGAAGCCCCACTCGTTGTCGTACCAGGACATCACGCGCACGAGGTTGCCTTCCAGCGCCTTGGTCTGGTCGAGGTGGAAGATCGACGAGGCCGGATGGTGATTGAAGTCGATGGAGACGTTCGGCTCGTCGGTGTAGGCCAGCACGCCCTTCAGGGCGCCGTTGGCGGCGGCCTTGATGGCCTCGTTGATCTCGGCGACCGAGGTGGCCTTCTTCGCGATGAACTTGAAATCGACGACCGAGACGTTCGGGGTCGGCACGCGCACCGAGGTGCCGTCCAGCTTGCCGTTCAGCTCCGGCAGCACCAGGCCGACGGCCTTGGCGGCGCCGGTGGAGGTCGGGATCATCGACAGGGCCGCCGCGCGGGCGCGGTACAGGTCCTTGTGCATCTGGTCCAGCGACGGCTGGTCGTTGGTGTAGGCGTGGATCGTGGTCATGAAGCCCTTCTCGATGCCAACGAGGTCATTGAGAACCTTGGCGACAGGAGCGAGGCAGTTGGTGGTGCACGAGGCGTTCGAAACGACGATGTGGTCCTTCGTCAGCTTGTCATGGTTGACGCCGTAAACCACGGTGAGGTCGGCGCCGTCAGCAGGGGCCGAAACCAGCACGCGCTTCGCGCCAGCCTTCAGGTGCGCCGAAGCCTTGTCCTTCGAGGTGAAGATGCCGGTGCACTCGAAGGCAATGTCAACGTTGAGGGCGGCGTGCGGCAGCTCGGCCGGATCGCGCACGGCGGTGACCTTGATGGCCTTGCCGTTGATGACGATGTTGTCGCCGTCGACCTTCACGTCGGCGGGGAAACGGCCGTGCACCGAGTCATAGCGCAGCAGGTGGGCGTTGGTCTCGACCGGGCCCAGGTCGTTGATGGCCACGACCTCAACGTCAGTGCGGCCGGACTCGACGATGGCGCGCAGCACGTTGCGGCCAATGCGTCCGAACCCGTTGATGGCAACCCGAACCGTCATCTTGAAACTCCTCGTCCTCTGGGCGCTCCGGAGCCCTGCTCCGGGCGGATCGGCGCGAAACCCGGCGCAGATCGCCGGAGAATCGCCATGTCATTATGATTTTTATGCATTTCCCTGCGGCAGCTCGCCGGAAAATGCCTTCGCCTGCGCGCCGCCCGGGGCGCATCACGAAATATCTCGCCTGAACGGTCGCCGGCCAATGCCCCCAAAAGGCGGCGCCGGAAGCAGGACGGCCGCAAAGCGGCCGTCCCGGTCAGATCAGGCGTTGCGGCGCTTCAACACGGCGTCCACGACAGCTTCAGCGGTGACGCCGAAGTTTTTGTAGACCTCCTTGTAAGGCGCGCTGGCGCCGAAGCTGGACATGCCGACGAAACCGCCGTTCTCGCCGATGACAGCGTCCCAGCCGAAGCGCACGCCGGCCTCCACCGCCACGCGCACCGGCGCGTCGCCGATCACCGCCTTGCGCACGTCCTCGGGCTGCTCAAGGAAAACATCGAGCGAGGGCACGGACACGACGCGGGCGGCGACGCCCTGGGCCTTGAGCTGCTCGCGGGCGGCCAGCGCCAGCTCCACTTCCGATCCGGAGGCGAAGATGGTGGCCTCGGCCTTGCCGCCTTCGGCCGGAGCCAGCTCATAGGCGCCGGCTTCGGAGAGGTTTTCCTGCACGTGGTCGTGACGCACCTGCGGCAGGTTCTGGCGCGACAGGGCCAGCAGGGTCGGGCCGCTGGTGCGGTTGATGGCGATCTGCCAGGCTTCCGCCGTTTCGACCGTATCCGCCGGGCGGAACACGGCCAGGTTCGGCATGGCGCGCAGGGAGGCCAGATGCTCCACCGGCTGGTGGGTCGGGCCGTCCTCGCCGAGGCCGATCGAGTCATGGGTCATGACATAAACCGCCGGAATGCCGGAAAGCGCGGCGATGCGGATCGACGGGCGGCAGTAGTCCGTGAAGACGAAGAAGGTGGCGCCGGCCGGGCGGAAGCCGCCATGCAGGGCCATGCCGTTCATGGCCGCGGCCATGCCATGTTCGCGGATGCCGTAATGGATATAGCGGCCGGCGAAATCGCCGGGGCTGATTTCCTTCAGGTTCTTCGTCTTGGTGTTGTTGGACGGCGTCAGGTCGGCCGAGCCGAGGATCAGCTCGGGAACGGCGACGGTGATCGCCTCAAGCGCGATCTCGCTGGCCTTGCGGGTGGCGACGGTCTGCGGATTGGCGATGAGGTTACGCTTCAGGCCGTCGATGGCGGTGTCGAAGCCGGCCGGGACGATGTGGTTGACGCGACGCTCGAACTCGGCGCGGCGCGCCTCGGGCTGGGCGGCGAAGCGCGCGGTCCAGGCCTGGTGCACGGCGTTGTTGCGGGCGCCGGCGGCGCGCCAGGCGTTCAGGATGTCGTCGGGAACCTCGAAGGGGCCGTATTCCCAGCCGAGCTGCGCCTTGGCGGCGGCCAGCTCCGCGGCGCCCAGCGGCTCGCCATGGGCCTTGGAGGTGCCGGCGCGGTTCGGCGAGCCAAAACCGATCACCGTGCGGCAGGCGATCAGGGTCGGGCGGTCGGACTTCTGCGCCTGGTCGATGGCGGCGGCGATCGCCTCCGGGTCATGGCCGTCGATGCGCATGGCGTTCCAGCCCGCCGCCTCGAAGCGCTTCACCTGGTCGACGGAATCGGCCAGCGACAGCGGACCATCGATCGAAATGCCGTTGTCGTCGTGGAAAACGATCAGTTTCGACAGCTTGAGATGGCCGGCGAGGGCGATGGCTTCCTGGCTGACGCCTTCCATCAGGTCGCCGTCGGAGGCCAGCACATAGGTATGGTGGCTGACGAGGTCGTCGCCGTATTCGGCGGCCAGCATGCGCTCGGCCAGCGCCATGCCAACGGAGGTGGCGATGCCCTGACCGAGGGGGCCGGTCGTGGTCTCGACGCCGGCGGTGATGAAATTCTCCGGGTGGCCCGGGGTCGTCGAATGCAGCTGGCGGAATTTCTTGATGTCGTCGAGCGAGACGCTGTCGTATCCGGTCAGATACAGCAGCGCGTACAGCAGCATCGAGCCATGGCCAGCGGACAGCACGAACCGGTCGCGGTCCGACCAGTTCGGCGCTTTCGGATCAAATTTCAGGTAGCGCGTGAACAGCACCGTGGCGATGTCGGCGGCGCCCATGGGCAGGCCGGGGTGGCCGGAGTTCGCCTTGTCGACGGCGTCCATGGCAAGCGCGCGGATCGCGTTTGCGAGGCGGCGGTGTTCAACGGAATGGGTCATCTGGACGTCCGGTTGCGGCTGGATCTGGCTGGACGCGCCGCCTG
>Ga0182746_1001366_pt1 | contig 22558 bp, 20 predicted proteins | sample eDN3rd30CBELigOP_FD_128881 | JGI IMG/M metagenome (GOLD analysis project Ga0182746, IMG submission 128881) | Enriched Organic Plus compost microbial communities from Emeryville, California, USA - eDNA 3rd pass 30_C BE-Lig OP (version 2) (version 2) ... | reverse complement strand
TGTCCGAGGGGCGCCGGCCTTCTTGTGCGGGAGCGAGGCCTGACGCGTTCACGCCCGCACCCGTCGCGTGCCGGGCTGACCCGGCGGGCGGTGCATATAACCTATATGGTTCGCAATGTCAAGAGCGATTTGCCGATCACGTATCCGGACCGTGCTTCCGCTCGCGAGTGGACTCGACCATGCCCTCGTGGATGAAGCCGATCGGCCGCACTTCCATCGCGCGCTTCTTGAGCTCACCGCGCATGCGCAGGTATTCGAGCTCCATCTGCTCGGTCACGGTTGGCCGGCTGTCCTCGAGGGCCTTCTCGAAGTCGTCGGCGTTGACGGTCGTCGCTCCCTCGCCGCGCTGGCGGATCGCCGTCAGGCCGGCGCGCCTGACCACGTCCTCGAGATCGGCGCCGGTATAGCGCTCGGTCCGCGCCGCGATGCTCTTGAGGTCGACGTCGTCGGCCAGCGGCATGTCCTTGGTGTGGATGCCGAGGATATGCAGCCGGCCGGCCTCGTCGGGCGCGCCGACGTAGACCAGCTCGTCGAACCGGCCGGGCCTGAGCAGCGCGGGGTCGACGAGGCCGGGACGGTTGGTCGCGCCGATCACCACGATCGACTGCAGCTCTTCCATGCCGTCCATCTCGGCGAGGATCGTGTTGACCACGCGCGCGGTGACCTGCGGTTCGTTCGCCTCGCTGCCGCGCGCCGGGACAAGGCTGTCGATCTCGTCGATGAAGATCACGCACGGGGCAACCTGGCGGGCGCGGGCGAACATGCGACTGATCTGCTGTTCGCTCTCGCCGTACCACTTGGACAGGAGGTCCGAGCTCTTCATCGAGATGAAGTTGGCCTCGGCCTCCTTGGCGACGGCCTTGGCGAGCAGCGTCTTGCCGGTGCCCGGCGGGCCGTAGAGCAAGAAGCCCTTGGCCGGGCGGATGCCGATCCGCTCGAACGCCTTCGGGTTCCTCAGCGGCAGCTCGACGCCTTCCTTGAGCTTCTCCTGCGCGTCGTCGAGGCCGCCGATGTCGGCCCAGCCGATCGTCGGCGCCTGGACCATGACCTCGCGCATCGCGCTCGGCTGAACGCGCTTGAGGGCGGCGCGGAAGTCGTCCTTCTCGACCTGCAGCGTCTCGAGAACCTCGGCCGGAATCTCGCGCGCGTCGAGGTCGAGCCTGGGCATGATCCGCCGCACGGCCTCGATCGCCGCCTCGCGGGCGAGCGCGGCGAGATCGGCGCCGACGAAGCCGTGGGTCGAGCGGGCGAGTTCCTTGAGGTCGACGCCTTCGCCGAGCGGCATGCCGCGGGTGTGGATCGCGAGAATCTCGCGCCGCCCGCTTTCGTCGGGGACCCCGATGATGATCTCGCGGTCGAATCGTCCCGGTCGGCGCAGCGCCTCGTCGACCGCTTCGGGCCGGTTGGTCGCGGCGATGACAACGAGGTTGGAGCGCGCCTGCAGCCCGTCCATCAGCGTCAGCAGCTGTGCGACGAGGCGCTTCTCGGCCTCGCCGGCGACCTGGCCGCGCTTCGGCGCGATCGAGTCGATCTCGTCGATGAACACGATCGACGGCGCCGAACGCTGCGCTTCCTCGAACACCTCGCGCAGCCGGCGTTCGCTCTCGCCGTAGGCGGAGCCCATGATCTCGGGGCCGTTGATGGTGAAGAACTGCGCGTCGCTCTCGTTGGCTACCGCCTGCGCGAGGCGCGTCTTGCCGGTGCCCGGCGGGCCGTGCAGCAGCACGCCCTTGGGCGGATCGACCCCGAGGCGGGTGAACAGCTCGGGATAGCGCAGCGGCAGCTCGACCATCTCGCGCAGCTGCTTGATGGTCTCGTCCATCCCGCCGACGTCGTCGTAGTTGATGATCCCGCGGCCGTCGCGCGGCTCCTCGAACTCGGCGCGGAGCTCGACCTCGGTGTCCTCGTCGATGTGGACGATGCCCTTGACCGGCACCGTGGAGACGACCTGCAGGCGGATCTCGGTCAGCGCGTAGGCGGGCGCGTTGAACATCCGCCGCACGTCGGGCGGGACGTTGCGCACCGGCTGCTGGCCGTGGGTCGCGACGAGGTCTCCGGCCACCAGCGGCCGGCGGAAGAACACGCGCTTGAGCGCTTCGCCCGGGCCCTGCAGCCGCATCTCGCGCTGGGCGGGAGCGAACACCACGCGCGTCGCCGGGCGCGATTCGGCGCGGCGGATCGTCACGTGTTCGCCCGACGAGGTGTCGGCGTTGGCACGCAAGAGGCCGTCGAGCCGGACCACCTGCAGTGCCTCGTCCTCGTCGTAGGCCTGGAAGGCGGTCGCCGCGGTCACCCGCTTGCCTTCGATCTCGATCGGGTCGCCTTCGGTAATGCCGAGCGCCTGGAAGGCGCTGCGCGGCATCCGGGCGACGCCGCGTCCGCTCTCTTCCTGACGGGCCGCAGCCACCTGCAGCCTGACCGTGCCTTTCTCGATTACCGCCTCCGCCGCTTCCGCCATGGCTGTCTCGCTCTCGTTCCCAGTCGGTACAACAGCTAGGATCGCGCTCCCGGGATTGCAAACCGGCGGACGCGCGGATGGTGCCGCAGAAAATTGCAGCGGCCGCGAATTCGGGCAAAAAAAGACCCGGACGTTGCCGTCCGGGCCTGGGAAGTTTTGGGAGAGGATGCCTGAAAGGCCCGATCCTTTTGCGGCGAGGCGGTCCTTTTCGCAAGTGCGAAAAGCGCAACGTTGGTTGCAAAACTTGCAAGTGCTGCGCAATGTGGCCGGAATCCGTTCATTTTGGAGCAAGATTCCCTGCCGATCGGGGACAGACCCGCGCGTGGACGGCCGAATATTGTGCACTGCATCATGGATGACAGGCCGGGCGCGATTGGCTAACGAAGACCCGACGCGAAGGCGGAGAGGCCGATGAAGAAACTCTATCCCGATGCCACGGCGGCGCTCGACGGGCTGCTGTTCGATGGCATGCTGATCGCTGCCGGCGGCTTCGGCCTGTGCGGCATTCCCGAGCGGTTGATCGAAGCGATCGAGGCGAGCGGCGTGAAGAACCTCACGTTCGCCAGCAACAACGCGGGAATCGACAACGAGGGGATCGGCAAGCTGCTGCGCACCAAGCAGGTCAGCAAGATGATCTCGTCCTACGTCGGCGAGAACAAGGAATTCGAGCGGCAGTATCTCGCCGGCGAGCTCGAGGTCGAGTTCTGTCCCCAGGGCACGCTCGCCGAACGGATGCGCGCCGGCGGCGCGGGCATTCCCGGATTCTACACCAAGACCGGCGTCGGCACGCAGGTGGCCGAGGGCAAGGAAGTGAAGGTGTTCGACGGCGAGGAGTACATCCTCGAGCGAGGTATCTTCGCCGACCTCAGCATCGTCAAGGCGTGGAAGGCCGACGAAACCGGCAACCTCGTGTTCCGCAAGACCGCGCGCAACTTCAACCTGCCCGCAGCGACCTGCGGCAAGGTCTGCGTGGTCGAGGTCGAGGAGGTAGTGCCGGTCGGCGCGCTTGACCCGGACTGCATCCACCTGCCCGGGATCTACGTCCAGCGGATGATCGTCGGCGCGCCGTACGACAAGAAGATCGAGTTCGTGACTACGCGCGAGCGGGAGGCGGCGTGAAGCGCCACGCGCTTGCGGCACTCGCGGCACTGGCGCTGGCCGGCTGCGCGACCACGTCGACGACCGCTTCCGCGCCCGTTGGAGCTGCCCTCGCCACCGAGCGGATCAAACGGTTCCAGTACCTGTACGGGTCGGGCGAGGCCGCGGCGGTCTCGATCCAGACTTACCACGCGCTGGTCGACTTCGCCCGCCAGCGCGTCGCCGAGCGCCCGTCGGACAGCGTGGTGCTGGCCGAGGGTTCGACGCTCGCAGAAGCGCGCTTCCTCCCTTGCGGCGACAAGCCGTTCGCTGCGGTGTTCGACGTCGACGAAACCGTGCTGCTCAACCTCGGGATCGAGGCGCACGAGGCGGGGGGACGCCGGTCACCGGCGAGATGCTCAGTCGCTGGTCCGAGAGCGGATCGCCCGCCGTCGCACCGGTGCCCGGCGCGAAGTACGCGCTGGACGCACTGCGCGAGATGGGGGTCATCGTGATCTTCAACACCAACCGCGACAATACGGCGGCGGCGGGGACGGCGGCGCAAATCGAGATGATCGGGCTCGGCCCTGCGGTTCACCGCGACACGCTGTTCCTGCGGGGCGACGCCGATGGCGCCTCGGGCAAGGACGGCCGCCGCACGGCGATCGCGGCCGACTACTGCGTGATCGCCATGGGCGGAGACCAGCTCGGCGACTTCTCCGACCTGTTCAATGCCCGCGGCTTGCCGGTGCCTGACCGGCGCGAGGCCGCAGGCCGTGGCTGGGCTGCCCGGATGTGGGGCGCCGGCTGGTTCATGCTGCCGAACCCGGTTTACGGCCCCTCGCTGCAAGGGGGGATTGACGACATCTTCCCGGCTGACAGTCGCTGGGACGAAGCTGAAGGACTGAACTGATGCCCTGGACCCGCGACCAGATGGCCGCCCGCGCTGCGCAGGAACTGCAGGACGGGTTCTACGTCAACCTCGGGATCGGTATCCCGACGCTTGTGGCGAACCACATCCCCGAGGGGATGGAGGTTACGCTGCAGTCGGAAAACGGCATGCTCGGGATCGGCCCGTTCCCCTATCCCGACGAGGTCGACCCCGACCTGATCAACGCGGGCAAGCAGACCGTCAGCGAGCTGCCGAAGACCGCCTACTTCGACAGCGCGACGAGCTTCGCGATGATCCGCGGCGGGCACATCGACCTCGCCGTGCTCGGGGCGATGGAAGTCAGCGAGACCGGCGATATCGCCAACTGGATGATCCCCGGCAAGCTGGTGAAGGGAATGGGCGGGGCGATGGACCTGGTCGCCGGCGTCAAGAAGATCATCGTCGTGATGGAGCACGTCTCCAAGAACGGCGACCCCAAGTTCATCCCCGAGTGCACGCTGCCGCTGACCGGCCGCAACGTGGTCGACATGATCATCACCGATCTTTGCGTGTTCCAGCGGCCCGACCACGCGAGCCCGTTCCGGCTGGTCGAGCTGGCACCCGGCGTGACCGCCGAGGAAGTCGCGGCGAAGACCACCGCAAAATACGTGTCCTGAGCCTCACCCGCCTGAGCGCCAAGCGATCGGTCCGACCGCGAACGACCGGGCTCGCGGCGCGATCGCTTGCTCCCGGGCGCCATAAGCGCGTCTTATCGCCCTTGCTCGCCGATTGATTGGGCGGATCGCCGGCGGCAGGCTAGGAGGATGCCGAAGGGAGGGGCCATGAGCTACACGCTGATCACCGCCAACCGGAACTATTCGAGCTGGTCGCTGCGGCCGTGGCTGCTGATGAAGGCGCTCGGGATCCCGTTCGAGGACCGGGTCGAACCCTTTACCAGGCCCGACAACTACGACGATTTCCGCGCCTTCTCGCCGACCGGGCAGGTGCCGGTGCTGCTCGCCAGGGAGTCCGGGGGCGAGCGGACGGTCTGGGATTCGCTCGGGATCACGCTCTACCTCGCCGACCGGCATCCGGAGATCTGGCCGCAGGACAAGGAGGCGCGCGCCTTCGCGCAGGCGGTCGTTGCCGAGATGCACGGCGGTTTCGGGGCGCTGCGCAACGACTGCACGATGAATGTCGGCGTGCGCGTCGCGCCGAAGCCGATGTCGCCGGCGCTGCAGCGGAACGTCGCCCGGGTGCGGGAGCTTTTCGAGCAGGCGCTCGACCGTTTCGGGGGACCGTGGCTGACCGGCACGGCGTTCACGGCAGCCGACGCCTTCTACGCCCCGGTTGCGTTCCGCATCCGCACTTACGGCCTCGAGGTCGGCCGTGGCGCCGCGTGGGTCGACCACGTCATCGCCCACCCGGCGATGCAGGACTGGGAACGCCAGGCGCTCGCCGAGACCTGGCGGGAGGAAAGCCACGAGGCGGAGCTGGCCGCTGCGGGCACGACCACGGCGGACTATCGACAGGGGCAGGGACGGGGGCCCTCCCCACAACAAGCCTAGCCAACGCCTCTTCCGCCCGCCATTCTCGCTCCCCCAGGGAGTCGAGAGGAAATCCTGCATGGCCGTATCGATGCGCCGCGATTCGCCGTGGCTGGCGCTGGTGCTGCTGATGGCGATCAGCACCGTCGGGTTCGTCGACCGCATCGTGGTCAACGTGCTGGTCGAGCCGATCAAGGGTGAGTTCGAGCTCAGTGACACGCAGGTCTCGTTCATGGGCATGGCCTTCACCGTGCTCAACATCGGCGCCGGGCTGGTGGTGGCGCGCTACGCCGAGCGGGTCCGGCGGCTGTCGCTGATCTCTGTCGGCACGGTGCTGTGGTCGGCCGCCACCGCCGCGTGCGGCTGGGCCGGGAGCTGGGTGCAGCTGCTGGTCGCGCGGATGGGCGTCGGCCTCGGCGAGGCGATCGGGCTGCCGAGCCTGCAGTCGGTCATCTCGGACTACTTCCCGGCCAACCGGCGCGGCCTGGCGATCTCGGTGCTGATGCTGGCGCCGCCGATCGGCGCATTCGTCGGCTTCGTCGGCGGCGGCTGGATCGCGCAGGAGTTCGACTGGCGTTTTACCTTCCTGATCGCGGCAGTGCCGGGGCTGCTGCTCGGCGTACTCGCCTGGCTGTTCGTCGCCGAGCCGGCGCGCGGGCGGCACGACGCCGGAGCCGGCGACGAGGTGCCGCCGATCGGCGCGGTGCTGAGCCGGCTGTTCGGGCTCGCCAGCGCACGCAACCTGGTGATCGGCTCGGCGTTCGCCGCGATGTTCGGCTTCGGGCTCAACTACTTCTTCACCTCGCTGATGATCCGCAAGTTCGAGGTCGGGCTGGCCGAGGCGGGGCTCTATTCGGGCCTCATCGCCAGCCTGCCCGCGGCGCTGTCGGTCGTCGGCAGCGGCTGGCTGGCGGACCGGCTGAGTGCGGCCCGCGGACCGGCGGCCTACGCGCTGATCCCGGCGGTGTGCCTGCTGATCGGCGGGCCGCTCTACGTGGTCGCGATCACGCGTGACAGCCTGCCCCTGCTGCTCGGGCTGATCAGCGTGACCACGTTCCTGACGTTCGGCTATCTCGGCGTGACCTACGCCGCGCTGCAGAACCTCATGCATCCGCGGATGCGCGCGACCTGCTCGGCGATCCTCAACGTGGTCTACGGTCTCGCCAGCGCGTTCGGGCCGATCCTGCTCGGCGCGCTGAGCGACCGCATGGCGCTGGATCATGGCGCCGCCGAAGGCCTGGCGGTGGCGATGGCGATCACCGGGGCGCTCTACGTCTGGGCCGGGCTGCACTACCTCGCGGCGGCACGCCGGCTGGCGGCCGACACGGCCGGGGTCGCCGGCAGCGCTGCATAGCGCGCAATCGCCACCGAGGGAGGGAGACCGTCATGTCCGAATACATAACCGGCAAGTCGATCGTCGTGACCGGAGCAGCGAGCGGGTTCGGCCGGCTGACCTCCGAGAAACTGGCGGCGAAGGGGGCACGGCTCGTCTGCGCCGATATCAATGCGGACGGGGTCGAGGAGGTCGCGGCGGCGATCCGCGCCAAGGGTGGTGCCGCCGAAGCCTTCGTGGCCGACGTGACCAGGCTTGCCGACATGCAGGCGCTCGCCGCGCGGGCGGTCGAGGCGCACGGGGCGATCGACGTGATGATCAACAACGCCGGCACGATGCCGCTGGCGTTCTTCGCCGATCATGCGGTGGCCTGCGAGGCGTGGGACCGCTGTATCGACATCAACTTCAAGGGCGTGCTGCACGGGATGGTCGCGGTGTTCGACCAGATGATGCGGCAGGGCCGCGGCCACGTGATCAACCTGTCGTCGATCTACGGGAACCACCCCGTTCTCGGTGCGGCCGTCTACGGGGCGACCAAGAGCGCGGTAAACTTCCTCTCGGAATCCCTGCGGATCGAGGGGCGCGGGAAGATCAAGGTGACGGTGATCAAGCCGACCGGGGTCCCGGTGACCGGACTGTCGGCGACGGTGGTCAACCAGGCGGCGGGAATCGGCATCCTCGCTCACAACATGGACGAGTTCACCGAGATGGTCATGGCGATGCAGGAGGGCACGTTCCCGGCCGAGCGGCTCGATCCGGGCAACATCGACTACGCCTCGCTCGCGCCCGAGCATATCGCGGATGCGATCGTCCACGCGATCGACCAGCCGTGGGGCGTGTCGATTGCGGACGTGACGGTGCGCGCCGCGGGCGACTACTTCATCCTCTGAAGCAGCCGCCCGGCGACGGGCTGCCGGTCAGGCCAAGGCGGCCTTGAGGTCGTCGACGAGGTCGGTCTTTTCCCACGGGAAGAAGTCGCCCTCGGGCTTGCGCCCGAAGTGGCCATAGGCCGCGGACTTCCGGTAGATCGGCTTGTTGAGCCCGAGATGGGTGCGGATGCCTCGCGGGGTCAGGCCGCCGAGCTTGTCGATGCCGAGGATCGCCTGCTCGATCCGGTCGTCTCCGACGGTGCCGGTCCCGTGCGTGTCGACGTAGAGCGACAGTGGCTTCGACACGCCGATCGCATAGGCGAGCTGGATCGTGCAGCGCCGGGCGAGGCCCGCGGCAACGATGTTCTTGGCGAGGTAGCGGCTGATGTAGGCCGCCGAGCGGTCGACCTTGGTCGGGTCCTTGCCCGAGAACGCGCCGCCGCCGTGCGGGGCCGCGCCGCCGTAGGTATCGACGATGATCTTGCGGCCGGTCAGGCCGGCGTCGCCGTCGGGCCCGCCGATCTCGAACGAGCCGGTCGGGTTGATGTGGTACTCGGTGCCGCTGGACAGCAGCTCGGCCGGAAGCACGTCGGCCACGACCCGCTTCACGTAGGCATGCAGCTCGGCTTCCTTCTCGCCCTGGTCGTAGCCCGGCGCGTGCTGGGTCGAGACGACGATCGCGGTAGCAGCGACCGGCTTGCCGTTCTCGAACTTGAGCGTGACCTGGCTCTTGGCGTCGGGCTCGAGGAACGGGGCCGCGCCCGAGTGGCGGTCGGCGGCCATGCGCTGGAGGATCTTGTGGCTGTAGTCGAGCGTGGCCGGCATCAGGTCCGGCGTCTCGTCGCAGGCGAAGCCGAACATGATGCCCTGGTCGCCGGCGCCTTCGTCCTTGTTGCCCGAGGCGTCGACGCCCTGGGCGATATGCGCCGACTGGCCGTGCAGATGGTTCTCGAACCGCAGCGTCTGCCAGTGGAAGCCGGCCTGCTCGTAGCCGATCTCGCGCACCGTGTTGCGCACGGTCTGCTCGATCTCCTCGAGTGCGCCCGGTGCCCACTCACCGTCCTCGTACACGCCCTTGCAGCGAATTTCCCCGGCCAGCACGACCAGCTGCGTCGTCGTCAGCGTTTCGCAGGCCACGCGTGCCTCGGGATCCTTCGACAGGAACAGGTCGACGATCGCGTCGGAAATCTGGTCGGACACCTTGTCCGGATGGCCTTCGGAAACGCTTTCGGAAGTGAACAGATAGGTCTGGCGCATGCAGCTCGATCCCCGGCCCTGAATGAAATTTGCCCGGGTCTAACGAGGGCTTTGCCGCAAGGCAACGACAGCAAGGGCAAGGAATAGTATCGCCCAGCCAAACGCCAGCAGGTTGCCGAGCCGGGCGAACACCGTCGGGGGCAGAGCCGGCGGAACCAGCCCGTCGATCCGACCGGCCTCGTCCGTGGGCAGGTGGTCGCGGACCACGCCCCGGGCATCGATCACCGCGCTGATCCCGGTGGTGGTCGCGCGCAGCACCGGGAGCCCCTCCTCGATCGCCCGCATGCGTGCCTGGGCGAGGTGCTGCGGCGGGCCGAACGGGCCGAACCAGCCGTCGTTCGACGGGTTGAAGATGTAGTCGGGTCGCGCGCTGCGATGGACGACCTCGCCCGAGAACACGATCTCGTAGCAGATCTGAATCCCGGCCTTGCCAAGGGCACCGAGGTCGAGCGTGCGAGGGCCCGGGCCGGGGATGAAGTCGATCGCCCCCGGGACCAGCCGCGACAGCCCGATCGGCTCGAGCAGCGAGCGCATCGGCAGATATTCGCCGTAGGGGACGAGGTGCGCCTTGGCGTAGCCCCCGCGGATGTCTCCCTCGGCGTCGATAGCGGTGACTGCGTTGTACGCGCCGGTCACGGTCTCGCCGTCGAATTCGAGGTCGACCGCACCGGTCAGCAGCAGGCTGCCGGGGCCGATGATCCGCCCGATCCGCTGGCGCGCGAGATCCGGGTCTCCGAACGCGGTCCGGGACAGATAGAAGCGCGCAGGGTAGCCCGGGCGAAGGTAATCGGAGAGGCCGGATTCGGGCCACAGCACAAGCCGGCTCGCGCCGGGCTCGCGCGGCACGGTGAGGTCGGCGAGCGTGCGGAAGTTGCCTGCGAAGTAGGCCGGATCGTTGATCTGCGCCTGCGCGAGGTTCGGCTGGACCAGCGTGACGCGCAGCGTCCCCTCGCGCGCCGCCGGCGCCGGGAGATACATGCCGGCCGCGAGCAGCGCGGCGACGAGGGCGGCGGGCACCCACCGTCGCTCGCGCACGAGCAGCGCCAGCGCCGCGGCCGCGAGTACTGCGATACCCGAAAGCGCGTAGGTCCCGGTCCACGGCGACAGCGCGGCGAGGCCCGGCCGGTCGAACGGGCCGAGCAGGACCATTGCAAACGGGTTCCAGGCATAGCCGGTGAACACCTGCGACCGGAGCAGCTCGGAAACGGTCCAGCACCCGGCGAAGGCGAGCGCCAGCGGCCAGCCGAGGAGCGGCGGCCCGGCGAGGCCCGCGATCGCGCGGGCGCCGAGGGCGGCCACTGCCGGATAGACCGCGAGGTAGAGGGAAAGGAGGGGCACCGCGGCCCAACCGAGGATCGCGGGCATCTCGGCCTGATGGGTGAAGGCCTCGGCGATCCAGTTGTTCGAGAAGGTGAAGTGGGCGACGCCGAACAGCCAGCCGAGCACGACGGCGCTCTTCGCATCGCGCGTTGTCGCGATCAGGGCGACGAAAGCGCCCATCGCGGCGAGCGCCAGCGGCCACAGTCCGAGCGGCTCGAACCCTGATGCCGACAGCAGGCCGAGAACCACCGCCGTCAGACGGGGGTGTTCGACCGATCGTTGCCAGAGGTCAGCCGGCCAGTGCGTGATCCGCGCCATGCCGCGTCAGTGGCTCGGCGCGCCTCGCCGCGCAAGCGTCAGCTGACTGCCTCGAGCGCCTCTTCGCCACCCTCGTCGGTGCGCGGGCGTCGCCGGCGAGTCGACGCGCGCCGCGGCGCCTCCTCGTCGCGAGCGATCGACGGCGGCAGGATGCCCGCGTCGATCGCGCCGTTCTCCTCGGCCTCGGCCTCGGCCGCCGGTTCGCTGCCGTTGGCCGGCCGGTTGCGGCTGCGCGAGCGGCGGCTGCGCGTGTCGCGGGTGAACGGGTTCTCCTCGACGTCGGCCGGATCGATCTCGTCGCCTTCGATCGCGCGCTCGCCTTCCTCGAGGGGTGCTTCCTCTCGCGTCTCCCGCCGGGGCTGCCGCTCGCGGTTGCGGTCGGTTTCCTCGGTGTCGTCGAACTCGTCGACGTCATCGAGCGCCTGCTCGCGATCGTGGTCGCGCCGCGGGCGCTGCTCTTCCTTCTGCGCGCGCATGTCGGCGATCACGCGGAAGTAATGGTCGGCGAACTGCAGATAGTACTCGGTCTGCACACGGTCGCCGTTGAGCGAGGCGTCGTGCGCCAGCTTCTTGTACTTCTCGAGCATCTGCGGCGCGTTGCCGCGCGCGCGGCTGTCGATCCGGTTCGCCTGGTTGCCTCCGCCCTGGCCGCCACGATTCCCGCCACGGCCGCGCCGGCGATTCTGATTGCGATTCTGGTTCAAAGGAAATTCGCTTCCTTGCCTTAAGACCGGAATCCCGGTCGCGTGACCCCCTCCACGGCGCTCGTTAGCGCTCCGTGGTCTCCATCTGCGCGATTTAGCGGTCGTACGGCCGCGGATACTCAAGCAAATGATGGAGTGTGCAGGCGCGGTGCCGGCTTTCGCCTCGCCACCGCTGGCCTGAGCCCAGAGGTAGTGAGTCGAAACCCATTTGCCAAGCCCTAATCGGTGCGCCGCAGCACGAGCGCGCGCGGGCGTCCGCCGAGATCGCGCCTGAGTTCGGTGGCAAAGCGGGCGTCGGCGGCGATCCCCGCTACGGCTTCGGCCTGGGTGGCGCCGATCTCGAGGACGGCGACTCCCGAGGGGGCCAGCAGCCCGGGCAGTTGCGGGACGAGGACGCGATAGGCATCGAGCCCGTCGGAGCCGGCGAACAGCGCCCCGGCAGGTTCCCATTCGCGCACGGCCGGGGCGATGGGGGCGTCGTCTTCGACATAGGGCGGATTGGCGAGCACCAGGCCGAACGGGCCGAGATCGTCCGCCCAGCCCGGTTCGTCCCAGTCGCGCCGCAACAGCTGCACCCGTTCGCCCAGCCCCCAGAGCGCGGCATTGGTGGACGTTGCCGTCAGCGCTTCCGTGGCGCGATCGATGCCCACGCCGGTGGCCTGCGGCCGCTCGGCGAGGACGGTCAGCAGCAGCGCGCCCGAACCCACGCCGCAGTCGAGCACACGCGTCGGTGCCGGACAGGCTTCCAGCGCCGCGGCCACCGTCGTCTCGCTGTCCATCCGCGGGATCAGCACGCCCGGCGCGACGACGAACTCGCGGCCGTAGAATTCCTTGCGCCCGAGGATGTAGGCGACCGGCTCGTGGGCTTCGCGGCGTTCGACCAGGCCGGCGAAGCTTTCGGGCACCGCGCTCTGCATGTGCCGCAGCAGCAGGTCCGATCGCGTGACGCCGAGGGCGTGGGCCATCAGCAGCTCGGCGTCGAGCCGGGCGGTGTCGGAGGTCGCCGCGAGGCGGGCGGCGGCGTCGCGGAGAGTTTCGGCGACTGTCATCCTTCGACAAGCTCAGGGTGGGCCGCTTTCGCGGACTCCGGATGTGCGGGTGTCGACCCACCCTCCGCTCGGGCCGAGCCTGTCGAAGCACGCTCGCGATGAGCGGATCGAAGCACGCCTTACTCCCCCAGCGCGGCCAGGCGCTTGGCTTCGTCCTCGGCGATCAGCGCGTCGATCAGCTCGCCGAGGCCCGGGCCGGCGAGCACTTCGTCGAGCTTGTGCAGCGTCAGGCCGATGCGGTGGTCGGTCACCCGGCCCTGCGGGAAGTTGTAGGTGCGGATGCGCTCCGAGCGGTCGCCGGAGCCGACCATCGCCTTGCGCGCTTCGGCCTCGGCGCCGTGGGCTTCCTCGCGGCGCTTCTCGAACAGCCGCGCGCGCAGCACCTGCATCGCCTTGGCGCGATTCTTGTGCTGGCTGCGCTCGTCCTGCATCGCCACGACGATCCCGGTCGGGATGTGAGTGATGCGCACCGCGGAGTCGGTGGTGTTGACGTGCTGCCCCCCGGCGCCCGACGAGCGGTAGATGTCGATCCTCAGATCGTTCTCGTCGATCGTCATGTCGACCTCGGTCGGCTCGGGCAGAACCGCCACGGTTGCCGCCGAGGTATGGATACGCCCGCCGCTCTCGGTCACCGGCACCCGCTGCACGCGGTGCACCCCGCTCTCGAACTTGAGCTTGGCGAACACGCCGGTGCCCGAGACGTTGGCGACGATCTCCTTGAACCCGCCGATGTCCGACGCGCTCATCGAGATCGGCTCGACCTTCCACCCCTGGTCGGCCGCGTAGCGCTCGTACATCCGGTAGAGGTCGGCCGCGAACAGCGCCGCCTCCTCGCCGCCGGTGCCGGCACGGATCTCGAGCATCGCCGGCCGCGCGTCGGCCGCGTCGCGCGGCAGCATCGCCACCGCGAGGCGGCGCTCGGCCTCGGGCAGCTTCTCGCGCAGCTCGGCCAGTTCCTCGTCGGCGAGCGCCTTCATCTCGGGGTCTTCGGCCAGCGCGGCAAGCTGGGCGATCTCGGCGCGCATCTCGCGCACTTCCTGCGCGGCCTTGGCGACCGGCTCGAGCTCGGCATAGTCGCGGCTCGCCGCAACGAACGCTTCGCCCTCGAGCTGCCCTGAGGCCAGCCGCGCCTCGAGCTCGGCGAAGCGGTTCGCGATCTGCGCGAGACGCTCTTCGGGGATGGTCATAGCGCCTGCCGCATCCAGCCAAACTTCGTCATCCCCGCGAAAGCGGGGACCCAGTCGCAATCATGATTTCCCTGCGCCAAATGAGAGATGGGCCCTGAAACAGGTTCAGGGTGACGACGAAGGAGGGCGCGGATCATGAGGCCTGCGCCAGCACCAGCGGGGTGACAATCTCGTCGATCTTCGCGGTCCACTCCTCCGGTCCGCGCAACGCGCGGACGACCTGGCTGTCGTCGTGATCGAACCCGAGGATCACCCGTGCGTCCATCTTGACCGCCTTGTCGAAGCGCTTGCGCGGCGAGCCGCTGGCGACGATCTCGGTCGAGAATCCGGCACGGCGGAGCTGCGCCAGCACCTGTTGCGCTACAGTCAGCGCCCGGTCGTCCTCGACCGCGAGCACGACATCGAGGGCGTCTACGGCCGCTTTGCCGGCGTCCCTGACCAGCATGGCCAGACGCTCGATTCCCGCGGCCCAGCCGACTGCCGGGGTGTGGTGGCCGCCGAGCGTCTCGATCAGCCCGTCGTAACGCCCGCCGCCGAGCACCGTCCCCTGCGCGCCGAGGCGGTCGGTGACGAACTCGAAGGCGGTGTGGCGATAGTAGTCGAGCCCGCGCACCAGCGTCGGCGCGCGGTGCCACTTCACCCCGGTGGCATCGAGCCCGTCGCATATCGCGAGGAAATAGCGCTCGGCCTCGCCCGAGAGGAAATCGTCGATCCGCGGCGCGTCGTGGACCAGGGCTTGGTCGCGCGGGTCCTTGCTGTCGAGGATGCGCAGCGGGTTCTTGTGCAGCCGCTCGCGCGAGTCCTCGCTGAGCGCGTCCTCGGCCTCGCGGAAATGCTCGACCAGCGCCATGCGCCAGGCCTCGCGGCTCGGCGCGTCGCCCAGGGTGTTGAGCTGCAGCGTCACCCCGTCGGCGATACCGAGCTCCTTCAAGAGCTGATCGGCCATCGCCAGCAGCTCGACGTCGGCCTGCGGCTCCGCGGCGCCGATGATCTCGGCGTCGAGCTGGTGGAACTGGCGATAGCGGCCCTTCTGCGGGCGCTCGTAGCGGAACAGCGGGCCGTGGGTGGCGACCTTGAGCGGGGCGTACTGCTGCCAGCCGTCGGTCAGGTAGGCGCGGGCGATGCCGGCGGTGAACTCGGGGCGCAAGGTGAGCGATTCGCCGCCGCGGTCCTCGAAGGTGTACATTTCCTTCGAGACCACGTCGGTGGTCTCGCCGAGCGAGCGGGAGAACACCTCGGTCTTCTCGAACACCGGCATCTCGACCCGGCGGAAGCGGTAGAGCTTGCGGACCCGCTCGAAGGTCTCGACCACGTGGGCGAACGCCTCGGCCTCGGCGCCGAAGATGTCCTGCGTGCCGCGGATGGGGCGTGGGGTCTCGATCTTGCTCATTCTGGCCTGCTCATCGTGGCGCGGCGCTTATCCCAAAGCCGGGTGGTTTGAAACCGCCCCTCGTTCTTCGTCATCCTGAAACAAGTTCAGGATGACGGTGGAGGGGCGGGAAGTGTTCGCGGGCGAGCCGTTCGACGAGCGGGCGGTTGCGCACGATACCGCATGCCGCCAGAACGGGCGGATGACCAAAGTCCGCCTGGCCGCCGCCCTCTCCGCCGCGCTGCTGCTCGCGCCTGCCGCCTCCGCCCAGAACGGAGTCCGCTCCGCGCCGCTCGCCGCTCCGCTGCCCCCGGCGATCCCCGCGGCGCAGGACGTGCCGTTCCCGGGGACGATCACGCTCGAGATCGACGCGACCGACCTCGAGCGCGCGATCTACCGCGTGCGCGAGACGATCCCGGTGCCGCCGGGCATGCGGGAGATGGTGCTGCAGCTGCCCGAGTGGCTCCCGGGAAAGCACGGCCCGCGCGGCCCGATGAACCTGCTCGCCGACCTGCACTTCGAGGTCGACGGCCGCCCGGCCACGTGGACCCGCGATCCGGTGGAGGTCTACGCCTTCCGCGTGCCGCTGCCCGAAGGCGCGCGCGAGATTACGGCGAGCTTCGTCCACACCTCGCCGCTGCAGACCAGCGAGGGGCGGATCACGATGACCCGCGAGATGCTCAACCTGCAGTGGGAGGCGATGAGCCTCTATCCGGCGGGGCACTACGTGCGCCAGATCCGGGTGACGCCGACGGTAACCTTCCCGCAGGGCTGGACCGTGTTCACCGCGCTCGACGGGCAGCGGCAGCAGGGCAACCGGGTGACCTGGGACACCGTCGACTACGAGACGCTGGTCGATTCGCCGATCTTCGCCGGGGCCTACGCCGACGAGTGGGATCTCGGCCACGCGGTGCGCATCGGCGTCGTCGCCGACGAGGCGCGGCTGCTCGCGGCGAAGCCCGAGCACCTCGTCCCGTTCCGCAAGCTGGTCGAGGAATCGTTTGCGGTATTCGGCCCAGGCCATTTCGACCGCTACACCTTCCTGCTTGCGCTGACCGACCGGCTCGGCGGGATCGGCCTCGAGCACCAGCGCTCGAGCGAGAACGACTACGAGCCCGAGGCCTTCCTCAAATGGGACGAGCTCGCCTGGAGCCGCAACGTGATCCCGCACGAGTTCGTGCACAGCTGGAACGGCAAGTACCGCCGTCCCGAGGGCCTGTGGACGCCCGATTACCGCGAACCGATGCGCGGCCAGCTGCTGTGGCTCTACGAAGGGCAGACGCAGTTCTGGGGCTGGATCCTCGCCGCGCGCTCGGGCGTGCAGCCGAAGGACGTCGTGCTCGGCGCGATCGCCAACAACGCCGGGTTCTACTCGATGCAGGCCGGGCGCGGCTGGCGCTCGGTCGAGGACACCACGGCCGACCCGATCACCAACGCGCGGCGCCCGCTGCCGCACGCCTCGATGAGCCGCAGCGAGGACTATTACAGCGAAGGCCTGATGGTCTGGCTCGAGGCCGACCAGATCATCCGCCAGGGCACCAACGGCCGCCGCGGGCTCGACGACTTCGCGCGGCGCTTCTTCGGCGCGGGCGAAGGCGACCTCGGCCAGCGGACCTACAGCTTCGACGACGTCGTCGCCGAGCTCGATGCGGTCTATCCGTACGACTGGGCGGCGTTCCTCACCACGCGCCTGCGCGAGCCCGCGCAGCCGCCGCCGCTCGCGGGAGTCGAGCTGGGTGGGTACCGCCTCGTGTGGAAGGAGGAACCCAATCCCTACGAAAAGGGCCGCATGGCCGGCGGCGGCTACCTGAACCTGCAGAACTCGCTCGGCATCAACGTCGACTCCAAGGGCGAGGTCACGATGTCGCTGTGGGGCAGCCCTGCGTTCGACGCCGGCGTGGTCCGCGGGACGCAGATCGTCGCGGTCGACGGCGAGGCCTACAGCGCCGACCGGCTCAAGCGCGCGATCACCGCGATGAAGGACGGCAGCGGGGCGATCGAGCTGCTGGTCAAGCGCGGCGACCGCTACCTCGAGGTGCCGATCGGCTACCACGGCGGACTGCGCTATCCGTGGATCGAGCGCGTCGGCGAGCGCGAGACGGGGCTCGACCGGCTGCTCGAGCCCCGGACGCGGTAGCGCGCCCCTTTCGTCCCTATTCCGCCGCTTCGAGGAAGCGGTCGTCGATCGAGGCCTCGGCTTCCCAGCTCTTGAGCTCGGGCAGCACCTTCTCGGCGAACAGGTGGATGTTCTTGCGCGCTTCTTCCCTGGGCATGCCGCCGAAGTGGACGTGCGGGAAGAAGCCCTGCGGCTTGTATATTTCCTTGAGCTCCCACATCCGCTCGAGGATCATCTGCGGCGTGCCGGTCACCGCCCCCTTCGAGAAGTCCTCGACGTAAGGCTCGATCGCCTCGGGCGCGAGGACCATCTTCTCGTAGTGTTCATAGCCCTTGATCGTGGGGAATACGCCCGGCGTGTCCAGGTGATAGTTCCGGATCGCCGCGCGCATCGTGTTGGCGAGGTACTTGCGCCCCTGCAGTTCGGCGTACTCGGCGCTCTCGTCGACGTAGTAGTTGCCGCTCAGCATCGGCGGAGGAGGGCTCGAGTCCGGCCCGTTCACTTCCTTCCACACCTCGGTGTACTTGTCGGGCGGGACGTCCTTGCCGCGCTGGGGCAGCATCAGCACCATGTTGCCGCAGCCCATCCGCGCGGCGGTGTACATCGAATTGCCCGACAGCGAGCCGCAGAACTTGCGCCCCTCGAAGCTCTTGATCGGCCGCGGGCGCAGTTCGCTTCGCGCGAGGCGGCCGTAGGCGCCTTCGCCCTCGATCACGCCTGTCTCGAGCGCGGTGCAGACCAGCTCGAGGCCGTCGTTGTAGAGGTCGCGGCTCTTGTTCATGTCGATCCCGAGCCCGGCGAATTCGTGCTGCGCGAGGCCTCCGCCGAAACCGAGGATCACCCGCCCGTTGGAGAGGATGTCGAGGTTGACGATCTTCTCGACCAGCCGCGCCGGGTTGTGCCAGGGCACGATGATGCACTGGGTGCCGAGCTTCACGTGCCGGGTCTTCGCCGCAATGTAGGTCAGCAACTGCAGCGGGTCGTTCGACATCGAGTAGTCGGAGAAATGGTGTTCGGTGATCCACACCGAATCGAATCCGAGTTCCTCCGCCAGCAGCAGGTGTTCGATTTCCTCGCGGATGAACTCCGCGTCGGGTCCGCTGCGGCCCCCCTGGTGGGCGAAGCCGGTGGCCAGGCCTACGTGCATCTTGCGCTCCTTCTCCCGCGGTGGTCGGCGCCTGCCGGCGCTCTTGCCGCCTTGTCCCGTCTACGATGCCCGACTTCGCGCATGGCGGCAATTCGCCTCTCGCCAACCCGGCGCGCATCGCCTAGGGGCCGCGCAAAAACATGGGAGGGGTGCCGTTCCACCTTACGGAAGTGAGCATCCATGCGAATCGAACACATCCCGGTCGGCGACAATCCGCCGGAAAGCCTCAACGTCATCATCGAGGTCCCGACCGGCGGCGAGCCGGTGAAGTACGAGTTCGACAAGCAGAGCGGCGCGCTGTTCGTCGACCGCATCCTGCACACGCCGATGCGCTATCCGGCGAACTACGGCTTCGTTCCGCACACGCTGTCGCCCGACGGCGACCCGCTCGACGCGCTGGTGATCGCGCGCTCGCCGTTCATCCCGGGCTGCGTGGTGCGTGCGCGGCCGATCGGCGTGCTCAAGCTCGAGGACGAGCACGGCGGCGACGAGAAGCTCGTCTGCGTCCCGGTCGACTCGACCTTCCCGTACTATTCGGACGTCGGCGAGCGGCAGGACCTGCCTTCGATCGTGCTCCAGCAGATCGAGCACTTCTTCAAGCACTACAAGGACCTGGAATCGGAGAAATGGGTTCGCGTCGGCGAGTGGGGTGACGCGGCCGATGCCCGGCGAATCACGCTGGAGGCGATCGAGCGTGCCCGGGCGGCCAGGGACGCCTAGACTGGCTGTCCCCGATCCCGGGTCAGAACAGGCCCAACGCCTCGACGCCCAGGAACAGCCCGGTCAGCGCGAAGGGCAGGCCGAGCGCGAAAGCCCAGACGAGGAACCGGTCGCGCTTGAAGCGGTCGGCAAGCTCGGGATTGGAGGCCTCGCTGTCGCTGAGCGTCTCCCAGCGCTTTTCGAACAGCCGGCATCCGGGAATGATGGCCACCACCAGGACGATCAGGGCGAAATAGGGCAGGATCGTGCCCGATGCGGAGTTCAGCGTGCCCATCGTGACCCAGATCTGCAGGCCGGTGTAGACCAGCAGGCCGTAGGCGACGTGGTCGCTCATCTTGCGACGCCAGTCGAGCTTGCTCGCGGCGCGCCTCGGTGTCGCCGAACGCTCCCGCAGCGCCTTGTCCATGCGCCTTTCTCCTTTGCTCTCCCGAGTCGGACTATCTCACCCCATGCCCGCGGGTTCAAGCCCGCCGGGAGAACCCGCCCGATCGGGGACACCCGGTCCGTTCGTCGCCTTTGCCATGCATGAATCCTGCCAGCGGGCTTCAAACCGCTGCAAGCCATGCTAAGTCGCGACTAATGACTGCTCTCGAAGACACGTTCGACGCGCAGGCGCTGGCCGGCAGGATGGCCGATGCGCCCGCCTACGCCGCCCCGCCGATCCCGCAGGGCGGGCTCGAAGTCGTGTCGATCGCCAAGAGCTACGACAAGCGCGCGGTGCTGCACGACATCTCGCTGACGGTGGGCAAGGGCGAGGTGCTCGGCCTGCTCGGGCCCAACGGTGCCGGCAAGACGACCTGCTTCTATTCGATCATGGGGCTGGTTCGGCCCGACAGCGGACGCATCCTGATGGACGGCGTCGACGTCACCAAGCTGCCGATGTACCGCCGGGCGATCCTCGGCCTCGGCTACCTGCCACAGGAGACTTCGATCTTCCGCGGCATGACCGTGGCGCAGAACATCGCGTGCGTGCTCGAACTGGTCGAGCCCGACAAGGCCGTTCGCGCCCAGGAGCTCGACCGGCTGCTCGAGGAGTTCCACCTGACGCGGCTGCGCGACAGCCCGGCGATGGCGCTGTCGGGCGGCGAGCGGCGGCGCTGCGAGATTGCCCGCGCGCTGGCCGCCAAGCCCTCGATCATGCTTCTCGACGAGCCGTTCGCGGGGATCGATCCGCTGTCGATCGGCGACATTCGCGAGCTGGTGAAGGACCTGAAGCGGCGCGGCATCGGCGTGCTCATCACCGACCACAACGTGCGCGAGACGCTCGACATCGTCGATCGTGCCTGCATCATCTACGGCGGCCAGGTGCTGTTCGCCGGGAGCCCCGAGGATCTCGTGGCCGACCCGAACGTGCGGCGCCTGTACCTGGGCGAGAGCTTCACCTTGTGATGCTGGCGGTGGGGGAAGGCTGACCGATGGCGCTGGGTCCGCGCCTCGATCTGCGCCAGTCGCAAACGCTGGCGATGACGCCACAGCTGCAGCAGGCCATCAAGCTGCTGGCGCTGTCGAACCTCGAGATCGAAGCCTTTCTCGGGGAGGCGCTTGAAAACAATCCGCTGCTCGAGGCCGGCGAAATCTCGGTCGACCCGGCCGCCGCGCCCGAGCCTCCGCGCGAGGAAGCGCCTGCCGACGCGCTCATCGCGCTGGGGCAGGGAGAGGCCGACGCTCCGCTCGACATCGATCCGGCCGCGCTCGACCGCGATCGCGACACCGGAGACTGGTCGGCCACGGCACCGGTGGGGGGCGAGGAGGGGCCGGCGATCGAGGAACGCGGCGACGACGAACCGACGCTTGCAGAGCATCTCGAGGCGCAGGTCGGAAGCGTGACCGACGATGCGCGCGTGCTGTTCGTGGCGCGGCACCTGATCGGGCTGCTCGACGAGGCCGGCTATCTCGCGACGCCGCTGCGCGAGGTGGCAGACGACCTCGATGTCCCGCTCGCCTGCGTCGAGGAAGCGCTGTCGGTGGTTCAGTCGCTCGACCCGACGGGGGTCGGGGCGCGATCGCTCGCCGAGTGCCTCGCGCTCCAGGCGAAGGAGGCCGACCGCTACGATCCGTGCATGGCACGGCTGATCGACAACCTCGAGCTGCTGGCCCGTGGCGAGTTCGCCCGTCTCAAGCGGATGTGCGGCGTCGACGACGAGGACTTCTCCGAGATGCTCGCCGAACTGCGCGGGTACGATCCCAAGCCGGGGCTGCGGTTCGGCTCGGGCGAACGCGCGCCGGTAGTGCCCGACATCCTCGTGACTGCCGGCGACGGCGGCTGGGACATTGCGCTCAACGAGGCGACGCTGCCGCGGCTGGTGGTCAACAGGTCCTACTACGTCGAACTCAGGAATGGCTGCATCGACCGGGCCGCGAAGTCGTGGCTCAGCGAGAAGCTGGCCGACGCCAAGGCCCTGATCAAGGCGCTCGACCAGCGGCAGAAGACGATCCTCAAGGTCGCTGCCGAGATTGTCAAGCAGCAGGAGGGCTTCTTCCGGCACGGGGTCTCGCAGCTGAAGCCGCTGACGCTGCGCGCGGTGGCCGAGGCGGTCTCGCTGCACGAGAGCACGGTCAGCCGGGTGACCTCGAACAAGTACCTGCACTGCAAGCGCGGTACGTTCGAGTTGAAATACTTCTTCACCAGCGGCGTGGCCTCTGCGGACGGGGAGGGCGCGGTCTCGGCCGAAGCGGTCAAGGCGCAGATCCGCGCGCTGTGCGATGCCGAGGATCCGAACGACATCCTCTCGGACGACCAGCTCGTCGAGCTCCTGCGGCAGAAGGGTTTCGACCTCGCGCGCCGGACGGTTGCGAAATATCGCGAGGCGATCGGCATCGGTTCGTCGATCCAGCGGCGGCGCCAGAAGAAGCTGGCCCAGGTCGCGTGATCGGCGCGGCGGGTCGGGGGCACGCGCCGGCCCGGCACCGATTGCGCCCCGGCTTTGCCGGTTGGCACGCGTTCGTTCGCCGGGCGTCGACGGGGCCTGTCCCGATCAGCGGGGACCGGTCCGCACCCGGCAGCGAAGGCGTTCAGGGCGGGGCGCTGTCTCGCCCTGTTGCCAAAAAGACTCGGGGCGAGCGCACAATCCTTAAAGGAAAAATTAACCTTTTTCGTTGAGAGACGGGTTGGTTAATCCCGGGAAACACCCGTTAGCGGGCCGTTACCAGGAGCGTGAAGGGGGCTACCGCATGCGCGTGTTGCTGATCGAAGACGAGCCGACGACCGCCAAGGCG
>Ga0182746_1001364_pt1 | contig 22603 bp, 15 predicted proteins | sample eDN3rd30CBELigOP_FD_128881 | JGI IMG/M metagenome (GOLD analysis project Ga0182746, IMG submission 128881) | Enriched Organic Plus compost microbial communities from Emeryville, California, USA - eDNA 3rd pass 30_C BE-Lig OP (version 2) (version 2) ... | reverse complement strand
GGACGGCGGCCGGGGTGTCGCTCACGGTCGGCATGGCGCTGCCCTCCTGGTCGGTTGCGGTCGGGACGATCCTACCCCTTGTGCGGAACGGAGCATTCCGCTACGCTCGAGATAGCGGAACGATCCATTCCGTTCCCGCCTTCCCGACCGAGGAGCACCCGATGAACCCGACGTCCTTCCCCGTCCTGGACCGCGCGCACGCCGCCCTCGCCTCGGTGGCCGCGGGCGTCGCAGCCGACCAGCTCGCCGCCCCCACGCCGTGCTCCGACTGGACGGTCGCGCAGGTCCTCCAGCACGCGGCCGGCGACCAGCGCGCCTACGCCCAGGCCATCACGGGCTCCGGCGGCCCGGACTCCGACCCGTTCGCGCCGTCGGGCGAGCCCGACGACGTCGAGGCGCTCGTCGGGCCGGCGGTCGCGGCCTCCGCCCGCGCGTTCGCAACCGTCGACCCCCGTGCCACGACGCCGGTCCCCGTCCCGCCCGGCCAGTTGCCCGGTTCCGACGCCGCGGCGGCCGCGGCGCTCGACGCCGGCGTGCACGCCTGGGACCTCGCCGTCGCGACCGGCCAGCCCTCCCCGCTCGACGACGACCTCGCCGCCCCGCTCCTCGACCTGGCCCGGCAGATCGTCGAGCCGCTGCGCGCGTGGGGCGCGTACGCCGTCGCCCTGCCCGCGGGCGGGGACGAGCCCACCCAGCCCGTGGTCGACGAGCTGCTGCGCTACCTCGGCCGGGACCCGCGGTGGACGCCGTCCGCCTGAGCGCCCCGTCACCCCGCCCCGCGACAGGAGACGAACGATGACGACCGACCCCACCACGATCCGCCCCGCGCCCGTCCACGTCGCGCAGGCCGACCTCGACGACGTCCGCGAGCGCCTCGCCCGCACCCGGTTCACCGACGCGATCGAGGGCGCCGACGACGTCTACGGCACGTCCGTCGCGAGCGTGCGCGAGCTCGTCCGGTACTGGCTCGAGGAGTTCGACTGGCGCCGCGACGTCGAGGACCGTCTGGCCGCGTACCCGCAGCTCGAGACGGAGATCGACGGCCAGCGCGTCCACTTCCTGCACGCGCGCTCGGGCCGGCCGGACGCCGTCGGGCTGCTGCTCACGCACGGCTGGCCGGGCTCCGCGCTGGAGTACCTCGACGTGGTCGACCGGCTCACCGCCGCGGGCTACGACGTCGTCCTGCCGTCGATCCCGGGCTTCGGGTTCTCCGGCCCGACGACGGAGCGCGGCTGGGACGTGCACCGCACCGCGCGCGCCTGGGCCGAGCTCATGCGGCGCCTCGGGTACGCGCGCTACGGCGCCGTCGGGAACGACGGCGGCTCGATCATCTCGCCCGAGGTCGGGCGCGTCGACCCCGCGCACGTGGTCGGGGTCCACGTCACGCAGCTCTTCTCGTTCCCGTCCGGAGACCCGGCCGAGCTCGCCGACCTGACGGAGGACGAGCAGGCGGCGCTCGCGCACCTGCAGTGGTTCTGGGACACGATGGGCGCGTTCAACGTGCTCCAGTCCCAGGCGCCGCAGACCCTCGCGCACGCGCTCGCCGACTCGCCCGCCGGGCTGCTCGGCTGGAACTCGCAGCTCATGACCGGCCTGGATCCGGCGTTCGTCGTCGCCAACGCGGCGGTCTACTGGTTCACGCGGACCACCGGGTCGTCGCTGCGCTTCTACTACGAGATGGCGCACCCGGTCGCGCCCGTGGAGCCGTCAGGCCCCACGACCGCCCCCACGGCTCTGGCAGCGGCGCGCGGCGACTTCGCCTCGATCCGGCGGTTCGCCGAGCGCGACCACGCCGACATCCGGCGGTGGACCGTGTACGAGGAGGGGGGCCACTACCAGGCGCACGTCGCCCCGGAGCAGCTCGCGACGGACGTCGTCGAGTTCTTCGACGGACTCCCCGCGGGTGCCGGCGCCACGGTCTGACGAGCGTCCGACGACGCCGGGACGGGGCGGAGGTCCGGGCGCCTCAGTCCCGGCCCGGCGCCCAGGCGGGGTCGCGGCCGAGCAGGCGGAGGGTCCGGCCCAGCGCGCCGCCGTCGTCCCCCGCGAGCGCCGGGGCGAACGCCGCGCCCGGGACCGTGCGCGCCTCGCCGTCCGGGACCTGCCGGGCGACCTCGAGCGCATGGGCGGCGACGTCGTCGTCGGGTGCGAAGGAGCCGGCGAGCCCGAGGCTCGCGGCGACGTCCCACGCGTGCACCACGTAGTCGACGAGGTGGAAGCCGAGCGCGGTCGGCGCCGGGATGCCCCGACCGTCACGCACCTCCGGCAGCCACAGCTCGGCGTCCGCGTCGCAGGCGGAGAACGCGTCGACGACGCCGCTCGCCGCCGTGCGGTAGACCGCGACGACGTCGGCGCCGACGGGCCGGGGCGCCCAGTCGGCGAGCCCGGTGACCTCGCCGCGCGCGGCGGCCGCGAAGCCCTCGTGCTGCACGACCATGTGGGCGAGGAGGTCGGCGAGGGTCCACCCCGCGCACGGCGTCGGGCGCACCAGGTCGGACGGCGCCACGCGCTCGACGACGGCGACCGATCCCGCCACGGCACGGCGGTGACGGTCCAGGGCGGCACTGTTGATACGCATGTGTAGATCGTCTACCTGCGCACATCATCGGTCAAGGGTCGCTAGCCTGGGCGCGTGGACCGTCCCGACCTCGGCGCCCTGTTCGCGCACGTCACCCGCCGGCTCGTCGACGCCGAGGGACCGATCCTGGCCGCCCACGGCCTGACGATGTGGGAGTACGTCACGCTCGGCTCGCTCGGCCGTGACGACGCCCCCACCCAGCTCGCCCTCGCCCGGCGGATCCACTACGACAAGACGCGCCTCATCGCCCTGCTCGACGGCCTCGAGGCGCGCGGCCTCGTCACGCGCCGGGCCGACCCGGCGGACCGCCGGGCCCGCGTCGTGTCCCTGACCGCCGACGGGGCGCGCGCGCTCGCCGCGACCCGCAGCGACATCCGGGCCATGGAGGAGGGCGTCCTCGCCGACCTCGACGACGGCGACCGCGCCGCTCTGCTGCGGGTCCTCCCCCGCCTCGCCGACCCGAGCTGACTCTCACGCGAGCGCCTGTCGGGCTTGCTCCTTCTGTCGCACGTTGTCATTGTGGGCGGTGTCGACGGATCCGACGGCCTGGGCCGACACGCGAGGAGGCGTGTCTCGAGGGCTGGCGGAGCCCGGCGGCGGTCGTCGCCGGGTTCCGGCGTCGACCGCCACCCACCCACCGACCACCGCGACGACGCGGCGGTCCGAGATCGGGAGTGAGATGCACAGGGACAGATGGAGGGGCTCGATCGCTCTCGCGGCGACCGTCGCCCTCGCAGCCGCGGTCGGGGCGTTCACCGTCGGGGCCGCCGACGCGACGAGCGCCAGGCCGACGGACCAGGGGTGGACGCTCAGCACCACGGACCCGACGGCCGACTACTCCCCGACGTTCATCGCCAACGGGTCGCTCGGAGCGCGCATCCCGGCCGCCGGACAGGGATACGCCACGAGCCCGGTCGAGTCGCAGTCACGGCTCGCGGGGTTCTTCGCGGACAACGGCGACGTCGAGGTCTCGGCGCAGATCCCGGCCTGGACCACCCTCGCGCTCTCCGCGGGCGGCGCGACCACGGGCAGGCTCCCCGCCGCGCCCGCCGCATGCGTGTACGGCTCGTCCTGCGACGGCGCGAGCGCCGTCCTGACCGGCGGGACCACGCTCGTCCCCGGCGGCTGGATCGAAGGCTTCGCGGACTCCGCGACCCGTCCCCAGATCGGCGCGACCGCGACCTTCACGGTCGAGGGCGTGCCGGCCGACGGCACCGCGCGGCTGACGCTGCGGTACGGCAGCGACGTCGACGACGCGTCGGTGACCGTCCAGGGCGGCGACGCCACGGCGCCCCAGAGGGTCGCGCTGCCGAGCTCGGGCGGCTGGGCCACCTGGGCCACCGTCGACCTCAGCATCCCGGTGCGCGCGGGCTCCGACACGGTGGCCGTCTCGTGCTCCGACCTGAACTCGAGCTGCCGCCTCAACCTCGAGGCCATCGCTCTCACCGACCCCGGCGCCCCGGCGGGCACCGCGTCGTGCGTCTACGGCAGGTCCTGCGAAGCCGAGGACGCGACCCTGAGCGGAGGCACGGACGTGGCCACCGACCACTCCGGCTTCACCGGGACCGGCTTCGTCGAGGGCTTCGCGAAGAACAGCCAGCCGCACCCCGGGTCGACCGCCGCCTTCACGGTCGAGGACGTCCCGGCGGGCACGTCCGACCTCCAGCTGCGCTACGCGAACGGGAGATCCGTCACGGAGACGCTGACGCTCACGGCGAACGGCTCCACCCGGCAGGTCTCGTTCCCGGCCACCGGCGGCTGGGACGCCTGGGGCACGGTGACGGTCCCCGTGGCCCTGTCCGCCGGGACGGACGACGTGGCCCTCGCGTGCGCCGACGGCGACTCCTGCCAGGTGAACCTCGACTCGGTGGCGGTCGTCGCGACCGGCACGACGTTCCTCGACGGCGGTGGCAGCGTCCGCGGGTACGAGCAGTCGCTCGACCTGCGCACCGGCACCGTGACGACCGAGTACAACTGGCACGCTCCGGACGGCACCAGCGCCCACCTCCGGTACGACGTGGTCGCGGATCGCGCGGACCCGTCCGTCGGCGTGGTGCGGCTCGCGGTTACGCCGCGGTGGACCGGGACGGCCCGGGTGGTCGGGCAGTTCGACGCGACCGGCGTCGGCTCCCTGGTCTCGGAGGTCTCGCGCGGCACCACTTCCTCGGACGGCGAGACGTACGAGGAGGTGAAGGCCGCGGGCACCGGGGTCAGGGCCGGGCTCGCCGCCCGGCTCGAGGCCCCGCGCGGCGCCACGATCGACGAGGTCGGGCAGGGCACGGCGAGCTCTGCCGGGCAGAGCGCGTCGTTCCCCGTGAAGGCGGGCAAGACCTACATGGTCACGAAGTACGTGGGGGCGGTCGTCGAGGAGGACGGCGTCGCCGACCCGCTCCGCGCCGCGCGCACGGCAGCCCGGCGTGCCGCCGACGACGGCTACGGTGCGGTCGCGGCCGCGAACGCGCGGGCGTGGGCCGAGGTCTGGACGTCGGACATCGTGATCAAGGGCGACCCGACCCTGCAGGAGCAGGTCCGCGCCAGCGAGTTCTACCTGCTCGCGAGCATCCGTGAGGGCAGCTCCTGGAGCCTCGCCCCGGGCGGACTGTCGTCCAACGGCTACAACGGCCACACGTTCTGGGACACCGAGACGTGGATGTACCCGTCGCTGCTGGCCCAGCACCCGGAGATCGCCGCGAGCGCCAACGAGTACCGCTACGAACGCCTCGGCGCCGCGGAGGACAACGCCGCGAGGTTCGGTGACACCGGCGCGAGGTTCCCCTGGGAGAGCGCGCTGACCGGTGTCGAGGCGACGCCGTCGTGCTGCCAGACCGGCACCTACGAGCTGCACGTGTCCTCGGACGTCGCGCTCGCGCAGTGGCAGTACTACCTCGCGACCCGTGACCGCGGCTGGCTGACCACGAAGGGCTGGCCCGTCATCCAGGGCGTCGCCCGGTACTGGGCCTCGCGCGCCGAGGACAACGGCGACGGGTCCTACTCGATCAACGACGTCATCGGCCCGGACGAGTACCGCGAAGGGGTCGACGACAACGCGTACACGAACGCGAGCGCCGCGGAGGTGCTACGCATCGCCGCGACGGCTGCCGGGCTCGTCGGCGGCAGCACGGACCCGTCGTGGGCCACGATCGCCGACGGTCTCGAGAAGTCGATCACGACCGACCCCGCCACGGGGGTGATCAGGCAGGACGACTCCTACGCCGGCCAGACCATCAAGCAGGCCGACACGGTGATGCTGCAGTACCCGTGGGCGTCGAAGGTCGTGACCCCGAAGACGGCGCTGGCGGACCTGGACTACTACGCGCCACGAGCGGACCTCGGCGGCCCGTCGATGACCGACGCCATCCACATGATCGACACCCTGGACCTCGGGGTGCCGGGCCGCTCGGCCGCGTACTACACCGAGCGGAGCGTGGACGCGTTCATGCGCGCGCCCTTCTACCAGTTCTCGGAGACCCGCACGGGCGGCGCGTTCACGTTCACCACGGGTGCGGGCGGGTTCCTGCAGGAGTTCCTCTACGGGTACTCCGGCCTGCGGTGGGACGCGAGCTCGGTGGTGCTGGACCCGTCGCTCACCATGGACCTCGACGGGGTCACGCTCCGAGGCCTCAAGTGGCAGGGGCGCACCTACGACGTGGCGATCGGCCCGAAGACCACGACGGTCACCCTCACGGCGGGCGCCCCCATGCCCGTCACGGTCGCCGGCAGATCCTACCGGGTGTCGGCCCACGCACCCCTCACGCTCGCGACGAAGCGGCCCGACCTGGACGTCTCGGGCGACCTCGCCCAGCTGGGTCGGGTCTCCGCGACGTCCACGGACCTGAGCTACCCGGCGCTCGGCGCGGTCGACGGCTCGGCCGCGACGTCCTGGAAGGCCACCGCGGCCGGGGCCGCGCTGACGGTCGACCTGGGCCGTGCGAAGCGCGTGACGTCGGTGGCGGTGACGTCGGGCTCGGGTTCGACGACGCCCTACACGATCGACGTCTCCCGGGACGGGCGGACGTGGCACCGCCAGGGCACGGTCGACGCGGGCACCTCGCCCACCTCGACCGTCGCGGTCGGCTCGAGCAGTCCCGTGCGGTACGTCAGGTACACCGCGACCGGCGCCGGCCTCGCGTCCGTCGCCACGCTCGCCGTCACCCCTGGCGGCCCCGGGCGGTGACCCTGCGCCGGGGACGACGCGCCGGCCACGGCCGCGTCGTGCCCGGCGCACGGCGTCCCGGCGATCCGCCGCGTGGCCCCGTACGCCGCGTCAGAGGCGCAGCTCGCCCTGCGGGTCGGCGCCCCGCCGCGCGCGCTTGACCGCGAGGCCGGCGACGGCGATCAGCACGCCCACGCCCCCTGCGGCGACGAACGCCACCCACGGTGCAGCCGCGTCGATGACGAGGCCCAGCAGCGGCGAGCCGATCGCGCTGCCCACCGTGAAGGCCGTGCCCTGCCACCCCATCGCCTCGCCACGCCGCTCCTCCGGCACCATGCGGGCGATCTCCTCGGCCGTCGCCGTCATGACGGGCGCGCACGGGAGCCCGGCGACGAACGCCAGCAGCGTGAGGCCGACGACCGAGTGCGCGAGCCCCATCGGCACCGTCAGCGCGCCGAGCGCGAGGAGCAGGAGCATCGAGCTCGTCGCCCGGTGCCGCGAGCCGTAGGCCAGCCCGCCCACGACCGACCCCAGGCACCACGCGAAGTACACGAGACCCAGCGAGCCGACCTGGTCGTTCGCGCGCAGGTGCGCCAGGATCGCCAGGTCCGTGCCGACCAGGACGATCGTCGCGCCCGACGACGCCGCGAGCACCGCCGCGACCGTCGGCGTGAGCCACGACAGCCGCCGCGCCCGGCCGCCCCCGTCCGCCGACGGCGACGTCGGGTCCACCGACGGCGACGCTCCGTCCGCCGACGGCGACGCGCTGTTCGCCGACGGTGACGCGCTGTTCGCCGACGGCGACGCCGGCTCCACCGACGGTGACGCCAGCCGTCTGACCTGGTCGGCGCGCGTCGGCGGGTCGAACACCAGCAGCAGCACCCCGGCACCGGACACGGCGACGCCGATCGCGGCGAGCACGGCCGCCGTGCCGACGTGTGTCGCGACCGCCACGCCGACCGCGGGGCCGACCATGAAGACGAGCTCGGTCGCGATCGAGTCGAGCGCGTACGCCGACCGCTGCTGCCCGGCGGGGGCGAGCACGCTGATCGACTTCCGCACGACGGTGAAGATCGGGAGCGCGAGCAGCCCGCCCAGCACCGCGAGCGGGATCAGCGCCGCGTACGGGACGACGCCGGCCAGCGGCCAGATCACGAGCTCGGCCACCACCGACGGCCAGACCGCCCGGCGCAGGCCCACCCGGTCGACGAGCCGGCCGCGCCAGGGCGAGCCGAGCGCCATGCCGACCGTGGCGGCCGTCGCCACGATCCCCGCCTCGGCGTACGAGCGGTGGAGGGTCTGGACGACGTGGAGCGTGAGGACGAGCGCCGCCGCGGAGTTGGGGATGCGGGCGACCATCGCGACGCCGATCAGTCGCCTCAGCTGCGGCTCGCGCAGGACCTCTCGATACGCGCGCAGACCCACCGGAGAATGGTCGCACGGCGGCGAGCCCGCGCCGCGCCACCATCGGCGAACCCAGCGTCACCATCGGCGAACCCCGCGCCACCATCGGCGAACCCAGCGTCACCGTCGGCGTACGCGCGACCGCGTACCTCACGCCCACGGATCTACGTGCTCTCCCCGATTGTCCGGGCTCCGGGCCCTCCCTAGCGTCGACCGGCAGAGGGTCCGCAGGGGGCCTTCCGTGCGTCCCCGAGACCTGGCGCGCACGCACCACCGGCGTCCCGCCGGGACGCCGGACTCCCGTCGGAAGGTGTGCTCATGCTCCGCACCAGAAGAACCGCGGCGCTCGCCGCGACCGCCACGGCCGCTCTCGCGGCAGGCGGCGTCCTCGCGGCGGTCGCCCCCGCCCAGGCGGCGACCCCGCTCCCGCCGCACGTGTTCGCGCCGTTCGTCGAGATGTGGACGGGCGACAGCCCGGCCACGCTCGCCCAGCAGTCGGGCGCGACGTACCAGACGTGGGCGTTCCTGCAGGCCGCGACCAAGGGCTCGTGCGACGTGTACTGGAGCGGCGACACGTCCCTCCCGGTGGCGACGTCGTCGTTCGGCAGCGACCTCACGAAGATCCGGGCGCTGGGCGGCGACGTCATCCCGTCGTTCGGCGGCTACACGGCCGACAACACGGGCACCGAGCTGGCCGACTCGTGCACGAGCGTCGACGCGATCGCCGCGACGTTCGAGAAGGTCGTCACGACCTACGACGTGACCCGCATCGACCTCGACGTCGAGGACAACTCGCTCACGAACACGGCGGGGATCACGCGCCGCAACCAGGCGATCAAGAAGGTCCAGGACTGGGCCGCGGCGAACGGCCGCACGGTCCAGTTCCAGTACACGCTCCCGACGACGACGAGCGGCCTCGCGTCGTCGGGCCTCGCGGTGCTCAAGAACGCCGTGGCCAACGGCGCGCGGATCGACTCCGTCAACCTCATGACGTTCGACTACTACGACGGCCAGACGCACCGCATGGCCGACGACACGAAGTCGGCGATCACAGGGCTCGTCGCCCAGCTCAGGGCGCTGTACCCGACGAAGTCGGACGCCGAGCTGTGGGGCATGGCCGGGATCACCGAGATGCCCGGCATCGACGACTACGGCGCCGCCGAGACGTTCACGACGGCGGACGCGCAGGCCGTCGCGAGCTGGGCGTCGGCCCAGGGCGTCGGGTTCCTGTCGTTCTGGGCGCTGCAGCGCGACAACGGCGGCTGCGTCGGGCAGGGCGGCAGCGACTCGTGCTCGGGCATCAGCCAGTCCACGTGGCAGTTCACGCAGACGTTCCAGGGCTTCACGTCGGGCACGGCGACGCCGACGACCCCGCCGACGACTCCCCCGACCCCCACGGACCCGCCGACCAGCCCCGGCACGTGCACCGCGGCCGCGTGGTCGTCGTCGGCCGTGTACACGGGCGGCCAGCTCGTGTCGTCGGGCGGCCACACGTGGAAGGCGCAGTGGTGGACGCAGGGCGAGAAGCCGGGGACGGCCGACGTGTGGGCCGACCAGGGCGCGTGCGGCGGCACGACGACCACCGGTCCGACGACGTCGCCCACGACCCCGACGGCTCCGGGCGCGTGCACCGTGGCGGCGTGGTCGTCGCAGGTGGCGTACTCCGGCGGCGCGACGGTGTCCTACGGCGGCCACCGGTGGACCGCGACGTGGTGGACGCAGGGCGACGTGCCCGGCGCGAACAGCCAGAACGTGTGGAGCGACGGCGGCACCTGCTGACGCGGTCCCTCGCCGAGCAAGGACGGACGGCGCCGGGCACGCAGCACGTTGCTGCTTGCCCGGCGCCGTTCCCGCTCGGTCGGCGCAGACCGTCCCCGCTCAGCCCGCCTGCGGCGGCACCGGTCCCGCCCCGACGACGGCGTCGCCCTCGTCCTCGACCGCGCCCGCGAACTGGCTCGCGTACAGCCGCGCGAACGCGCCCCCGGCGGCGAGCAGGTCGTCGTGCGTGCCCTGCTCGACGATCGAGCCGTGCTCCATGACGAGGATGGTGTCCGCGTCGCGGATCGTGGAGAGCCGGTGCGCGATCACGAACGACGTCCGTCCCCGGCGCAGCGCGTTCATCGCGTTCTGGACGAGCAGCTCCGTGCGGGTGTCGACCGAGCTCGTGGCCTCGTCGAGGATGAGGATCGGCGGGTCGGCGAGGAACGCGCGGGCGATCGTGAGGAGCTGCTTCTCCCCCGCGCTCACCGAGGAGCCCTCGTCGTCGAGCACCGTGGCGTACCCGTCGGGGAGCGTGCGGACGAACCCGTCGACGTGGGTCGCCTCCGCGGCCGCCACGAACTCGGCCTCGTCGACCGTCCGGCCGTCGCGGATCCCGTACCGCAGGTTCTCCTCGATGGTGCCCTTGAACACCCAGGTGTCCTGGAGCACCATCCCGACGTTCGACCGCAGCTCGGCGCGCGTGAGGTCGCGCGTGTCGACGCCGTCGAGCGTGATCCGCCCGGCGTCGACGTCGTAGAACCGCATGACGAGGTTGACGAGCGTCGTCTTGCCGGCGCCGGTCGGGCCGACGATCGCGACCGTCTGACCGGGCTCCACGACGAGGTCGAGGTGCTCGATGAGCGGGGCGTCCGGCGTGTAGCTGAACGACACGTCCTCGAACGCCACCCGGCCGCGCACGGGCCCGACCTCGACGGCCGGCACGGGGTCCGGGGTCTGCTCGTCGGCGTCGAGGAGCTCGAAGACGCGCTCGGCGGACGCCACGCCCGACTGGAGCAGGTTCATCATCGACGCGACCTGCGTGAGGGGCTGCGTGAACTGGCGCGAGTACTGGATGAACGCCTGCACGTCGCCGAGGCTCATCTGACCGGTCGCGACCTTGAGCCCGCCGACGACGGCGACCAGCACGTAGTTGAGGTTGCCGACGAACCCCATGGCCGGCTGGATGATGCCGGACATGAACTGCGCCCTGAAGCTCGCCTTGTACAGGCCCTCGTTCTCGGCGTCGAAGTCCTCGATGGCGCTGCGCTGGTGCCCGTAGACCTTCACGAGCGTGTGCCCGGTGAACATCTCCTCGATGTGGGCGTTGAGGCGCCCGGTGCTCGCCCACTGCTGGATGAACTGCGGCTGGGAACGCTTGGCGATCGCGGTCGCGACCCACACCGAGACCGGCACCGTGGCGAGCGCGATGAGCGCGAGGACCGGCGAGATCCAGAACATGACGGCGAGCACGCCGACGACGGTCAGCACCGCGTTGACGAGCTGCGACAGCGTCTGCTGCATGGACTGGGCGACGTTGTCGATGTCGTTGGTGACGCGCGACAGCACCTCGCCGCGGGCCTGCTTGTCGAAGTACGCGAGCGGCAGCCGGTGCAGCTTCGCCTCGACCTCGTCCCGCAGCCGGCGCACCGTGTTCTGCACGACCATGGTCGTGACGCGGCCCGCGATCCACTGGAACACCGACGCCGCCACGTAGACCGCGATGACCCAGCCGATGATCACCGCGAGCCGGTGGAAGTCGACGCCCTCGCCGACGACGAGGCCCTTCATCGACTCGACGAGCCCGGCCTGCGTGGTCTCCCCCTGGTCGCGCAGCGCCTGCGCAGCCTGGGCCGACGTCGTGCCCGCCGGGAAGTACTGGGCCAGCATCTTCGAGGTGACGCCGTCGAAGATGACGTTCGTGGCGGAGCCGAGGAGCTTGGGCCCGGCGACGGCCGCGGCGACCGACGCCACGGTCAGGAGCGCCACGAGCACGACGCGCCACCGCTCGCTGCCGAGGTAGCGCGCGATCCGGCGCAGCGACGGACCGAAGTTCATGGCCTTCTCGGCCGGCATGCCCATCCCGCCGAACGGGCCGCCGCCGGCGCCCCCGGGGCGGCGCCGCGGCGGCGCCTGGACGGCCGGGCGCTCAGGCGCGGCCGCGGGACTCGCCTGCTCGCCGGGCGTGGGCTTCTGGTCGCTCATGCTGCCTCCTCCACCGAGAGCTGCGAGTAGACGATCTCCTGGTAGGTCTCGCACGTCTCGAGGAGCTCGGCGTGCGTGCCCGTCCCGACGACGCGGCCCTCGTCGAGGACGACGATCTGGTCCGCGTAGCGGATGGTCGCGACGCGCTGCGCGACGACGATCACGGTCGACCTCCTCGTCCGCGGCTGCAGGGCGGCCCGCAGCGCGGCGTCGGTCGCGTAGTCGAGCGCCGAGAACGAGTCGTCGAACAGGTACACGCGCGGGTCGCGGACGACGGCGCGCGCGATCGCGAGCCGCTGCCGCTGCCCGCCCGAGAAGTTCGTGCCGCCCTGCGCGACCGCCGACGCGAGGCCGTCCGGCAGCTCCTCGACGAACGAGCGGGCCTGCGCGACGTCGAGCGCGGCCCACATCTCGTCCTCGGTCGCGTCGGGCTTGCCGTAGCGCAGGTTGTCGGCGACGGTCCCCGTGAAGAGGTAGGCCTTCTGCGGCACGAGCCCGAGCAGCGCCCCCAGGTCCTCGCCCGCGAGGTCGCGCACGTCGACGCCGTCGACGAGGACCGCGCCGTCCGTCACGTCGTAGAGCCGGGGCACGAGGTTGAGGAGCGTCGACTTGCCGGAGCCGGTCGAGCCGATGATCGCGGTCGTACGGCCGGGCAGCGCCTCGAAGGTCACGTCGTGCAGGACGGGCTTCTCGGCACCCGGGTACGCGAAGCTCACGTGCTCGAACCGGACGACCCCCGCGTGCTCGGTGTCCCTGCGCGGCTGAAGCGGCTCGACCACCGACGCGTCGGTGTCGAGGACGCCGCGGATGCGCTCCGCCGCGACCGACGCGCGCGGGACCATCATGAACATGAAGGTCGACATCATGACGGCCATGAGGATGTACATGATGTAGCTCAGGTAGGCGGTCAGGGCGCCGATCTGCATCTCGCCCGAGTCGACGCGGTGGCCGCCGAACCACATGACCGCCACGGTCGACAGGTTCATCACGAGCATGACCGCCGGGAACATCATCGCCATGAGCCGGCCGGCCCGGACCGACGTCTCGTACAGGTCGGTGTTGGCGTCGCCGAACCGGCGGCGCTCGCGCGGCTCCGTCACGAACGCGCGGATCACCCGGATGCCCGAGATCTGCTCGCGCAGCACGCCGTTGATGGTGTCGATCTTCTTCTGCATGGCCCGGAAGTACGGGACCATCCGGGAGATGATCAGCCCGACGACGGCGGCCAGCACCGGCACGATCACGAGCAGCAGCCACGAGAGCTGCACGTCCTGCTGGAGCGCGAGGATCACGCCGCCGATCATCATGATCGGCGCCATGACCATGATCGTCAGGCTCATGAGGACGAGCATCTGGACCTGCTGGACGTCGTTGGTCGCGCGGGTGATGAGCGACGGCGCCCCGAAGGTCCCGATCTCCTGCTGGGAGAAGGACTCGACCTGGACGAACTGGGCGCGGCGCACGTCGCGGCCGAAGCCCATCGCGACGCGCGCGCCGAGGAACACCGCGGCGATCGTGCACGCGACCTGGACGAGCGTGACCAGGAGCATCATGCCGCCGACGCGCCAGATGTAACCGGTGTCGCCCTGGGCGACGCCCTTGTCGATGATGTCGGCGTTGAGGGTGGGCAGGTACAGCGCGGCGATCGTCTGGACGAGCTGGAAGACGAGCAGCAGCGCGATGGGTCTCGCGTACTGGGAGAGGAACTGCCGGAGCAGCGGGACGAGCATCGGGGCTCCCAAGGGGTCGGACGGGTGGTTCCGGTTCAGGGGCGCGGGCCGGGGCGAGGGGCCCGTGCCGCGGTCAGGTGCGGTGGCGGACGCCGTCGAGGAAGACGTCGACCAGCTCGGCCGGGTCGATGGGCGGGGGCTCGACACCGCGGCGGCGCGCGTCGATCACGCGCATCGAGGAGCCGACGAGCAAGACGTTGAAGAGCTCGACCGCGCGCTCGGCGCTCACGCGCAGGCCGGGATCCGGCCCGATGACGCGCTCGAGCGCCGCGCGGACCTCCGCCTCGCCCTCGGTCTGCCGCCGGACCCACTGGGCCCAGCCCTCCCGGCCCGCCTTGTCGCGCTCGGCCTCGGGCCGAGGGTCGATGCGCCCCAGCTCGTGGAGGATCCCCATCCACCGGATCGTCGTCTCGATCCGGGCGAGCCCGATCTCCATGACCGCGACCAGCCGGTCGCGCAGGGACAGCGCCCGGTCGATCGCGTCGAGGTCGGGCACGGCGTCGGCCGGGTCGGCCGCCACGAAGACCGCCTGACCGATGAGGCTGAGCTTGTCGTCGAAGACGCGGAACAGGGTGCCCTCGGCGACGCCCGCGGCCTCGGCGAGCTCACGCGTCGTGACGGCGACGCCGCGCTCGAGCAGCACGGGACGCACGGCACGCAGGATCGCGGCGCGGCGCTCGTCGGGCGGCAGCGGCGCGGCGCGGCCCGTGCGAGGCACCCCCGCACCGGGGCCGCCCCGGGCGCTCCCCGGCGCTGCGTCGGCCGCGCTCGCGACGGGCGCGCTCGGGCCGGCGTCGGTCTTCGTCATGAGAGCCGACACTAAATGAGTGAGCACTCACTCACAAGTGACAGATGTCATCGCTCCGTGTTCGCCCCGAGCGAACACGGGTGCTCCGCCCGCGCGCACCGGGGCGCGCGGTCGATCGGGCGGCGCCACGATCGTCACAGGGCTACCCGGGCGACCAGCCCGCGACGACGCGAAGGAGACGACCATGCGGTACGCGATCCTGCTCCACTACCCCGAGCGCTCCCCCGAGGAGCTCGGCGACGCCCTCGCCGAGAGCCAGGCGGCGTTCCAGGCCTACGCGCGCGACCTGACCGACGCCGGGGTGCTCGTGTCCGGCGAGGTCTGGCAGCCCTCGTCGGCGACCACGACGCTCACCGCGGGCGACGGCGGCCTCCGCGTCCAGGACGGCCCGTTCGCCGACACCCGCGACCAGCTCGGCGGGCAGTTCGTGGTCGACGTCCCCGACCTCGACGCCGCGCTCGCCTGGGCCGAGAAGGCACCGTCGGTGTGGTGGGGCCCCGTCGAGGTCAGGCCCAGCGCCACCCACGTGGAGTCCGGCACGTGGGTGCCGTCGACCTGAGCCCGCCCGCCGACGACGCGCGGACCGCGGTCGAGGTCACGGTCCGCGCGTCGTACGGGCGGCTGCTCGCGCTGCTGGCCTCCTGGTGCGGCGACCTCGCCCTCGCCGAGGACGCGCTCGCCGACGCCGTCGAGCGCGCGCTGCGCACCTGGTCCGCGGACGGCGTGCCGGCCAACCCCGAGGGCTGGCTCCACCGCGTCGCCCGCCGGCGTGCGCTCGACGCGCTGCGCTCCTCGGCCCGGCGCACGTCCCGGCCGCTCGACGACGCCGCCGCACCGGCCGCTCCCGGCGCGGACCCCGCCGCCATCGACCCCGACGCGCTCCCCGACCGCCGGCTCGAGCTCCTGCTCGTGTGCGCCCACCCCGCGATCGACCCCGGCGTGCGGGCGCCGCTCATGCTCCAGACCGTCCTCGGCCTCGACGCGGCCCGCGTCGCGACGGCGTTCGCCGTGCCCACCGCCACCATGGCCCAACGGCTCGTCCGCGCGAAACGCCGCATCCGCGACGCGCGCATCCCCTTCCGGGTGCCCGGTCGCGACGAGCTCGGCCGCCGCCTGCCCGCGGTCCTCGAGGCGGTCTACGGCGCGTACACGGTCGACTGGGCGCGCACGTCGGGCCCCACGGTGCGCGACTCCCTCGCCGTCGAGGCCCGGGACCTGGCCCTCCTCCTCGCGAGCCTGCTCGACGACGCCGAGGCGACCGGCCTGGCCGCCCTCCTGTGCCTGTCGTCCGCACGCCTGGGGGCCCGCGTCGTGCACGGGGTCCACGTCCCCCTCGACGAGCAGGACACGCGGCGCTGGGACACCAGGCTCGTCGAGCAGGGCGAGGGGCTCCTGCGCCGCGCCCACGCGCACGGGACGCGCGGACGCTTCCAGCTCGAGGCGGCCCTGCAGTCGGCGCACTGCGCCCGCGCCCGGACCGGGCGGACGGACCGGGTCGCCGTGCTGCGGCTCCACCGGGCCCTCGTCGAGGTCGCGCCCACGCTCGGCGCGCGGGTCGCGCTCGCGGCCGCCGCGGCGCACGTCGAAGGCCCCCGCGCCGGTCTCGACCTGCTCGACCCGCTCGCCGGCCCCTGCCGCGCCTTCCAGCCCTACTGGGCGACGCGCGGCGACCTGCTGGCCCGGGCCGGGGACGAGGCGGGCGCGCGCGCCGCGCTCGAGCGCGCGGTCGACCTCACGACCGACCTGCCGTCACGCCGCTACCTCGAAGGTCGGCTCGCCTCGCTCGGCTGAGACCAGCGGCGCCGGCCCGCGAGCGCCTCGGCCCCCGCCACCACCCGCCGAGCAGGTCGTCGGCACCGCGCGAGTCCTACTGAGCACGCCGACGCCGCACGAGCACCAGCGCCGAGCCCACCAGCAGCGCCAGCGCGGCCAGGGCCGCTACCCGCGCCACGTCGGCGCCCGTCGTGGCAAGGTTTCCCGAGCCACCCGAGCCGCCGCTGTCGCCCCCCGCGCCGCTGGGCGAGCCACCGCCCGGAGCGGTCGGCCCCGGCGTGTCCTGCCCGGGCGTGCCCGGCGTCGAGGTGCTCGGTGACGGCGTGGGAGTGGGCGTGGACGCGGGAACGTCGTGGGTCGTCGTCCGGCAGTCCGGATCGTCCTCAGGGCATGGGTCGGCGCCGTCGGACGTCGCCAGGTTGGTCAGTGTGACTCCTTGCGCGCCGGCGGCAACCCGGACGGAGTAGGTGAGGGTGGCGGTGTCCTCGAGCGTGGGGATGCTCCAGGTGAGCGTGGTCCCGGAGAGGGAAGCGTTCCCCGCGCTGGCGGTCAGCGATGACGTGTCGAACGTGGCGTGGTTCAGCACCTTCGCCAGGTCGTCGACCACCGTGACCGCCCGGGGCACGATCGTTCCCCCGCTGGTATTCGTGGCGGTGAGCGTGTAGGTGATCGTTCCGCCCGGTTCTACGGTCGAGCCGGACGCCGGGTCCGCTGTCTTCGACACCGACCAGTGCGCCTCGTCGTAGACGTTGGTGAAGGTGCAGAGCTGTTCGTCGAGCGGGTCCACCGTGACGTTCGTGACTCCGCGGTCCTGCGCCTCGCACTCGAGCGAGGCGAGGCGGTATCCGGTCGGGGCGTCCGGCGGCTGGGACTCGGTGAGGTCGTAGCGGACTCCGGGGCGCACCAGCGCGCTCACGCCGCGTTCGGCGTCGCTGCCGGTGACCGTCACGGGTTCCAGACCGTCGGGCACCGGGTGACCTGGGGTCGCGACCGGGGTCGCGGTGAGCGTCCAGTCCGACGGGACCGCCGTGCCACCGTGCTCGTTGTCCACGACCTTGCGCAGGTCGAGCGTCGCCGTCTGGTTGGTCGCCGTGCACCGGACTCGCTGGCCGAGCGGCACGTTCACGCCACCGTTGATGCCGTCCATGACGCCAGACGTGGGCGTGCCGGTCTCGTCGACGATCACGCATGGCATCGACCCGGTGGACAGCGGGTACGTCTCGAGGCTGGTCCGTGCGTCGATCTGGGCGTACCGGGGGTCGCCGCCCGACTCGGCGAGCTGGTAGACGACCCCCGGCGTCACGGGCTGGCTCGTCACCGCAGGGCTGCCCGCCGCACCGGAGAAGGCGACCGTGCCATCGCCCTGCGGGGCGTACGCCGTCAGCGTCCAGCCAGCGGGGTCGGCATCCCCGCCCTGCACCGCTTTGGCGAGGCTCAGCGCGGCGGTGCAGGTGAGGGTGTTCGTCACGTGCACCGTGTTCTCGCCTTGTTCGAGCGGGATCGCCTCGAGGCCCCCCGGCGGCTCGGGCGCCTCGCCGGCGGACCAAGGCGCCGACGGCATCGTGGTGGTCGTCGGCTGGCCGTTCACGCTGTCGATCGTCGCCGAGTCGAGCGTGCACAGGTCGCGTCCGCCGAAGGTCAGAGCCTCCCCGATCGACGCGACGTCGTTGTCCCCCGTGCCGGTGTCGTCCGGGGCGCTGTACCCGTTGCGAGTCACCCCCCAGCCGAGGGGGGACGCGTCCGCGTCGCCCGGTCCGGTGGCGAAGAGCTGCGCCTGGATCCCCGGCGGCTGATCGCCGTCGTCGTACGTCACGCCGTTGACGTTCCAGGTCTTGTTGACGGTCAGGCTCGCCTGTCCGGCCGGCGCGCGGTTGTAGACCGTGCAGCTGACCGACTGATTGGCCTGCATGGTGAACGTGAAGCCCGGCTCCTCGTTCGTCCCCGTGTTCTCCAGCGGAAGAGCGCTCCCGTCAGGGTCCGCTGGAGATTTGGCCACGCATCTCGCGTTCAGGCCGTCCTGTGTGACGAGCGAGTAGCCGGTGTGCTGTGTCTCGCGGAGGGTGACCGTCGCCGACCCGGTGGTGCCGAAGTCGAGGGGGAAGTTCACGGCGCCGGTGCCGTCGGCTGAGGTGGTGAGCGGCTGGTCGAGGCCCTCGACGGCGGACTCCGTCGACGGGGTGAAGGTCCAGCCGGCGCCTGCCGGCACGGCACCTGTCGTGTCCTCACCCTCGGTGTCGGAGGGCACGACCTGCTTGACCACCGACAAGGACGGGGTGCATGCGGCGAACACGAGGTCACGGAGTCACTCCCCGCCGCCTCATAGCTGGGCTCCTGGAAGTAGTCGGCCGTCTCGACGTTGCCTGCAGCCGCGTCGTACTTGGTTCCCCCCGAGATCGCCTGGAGGTTCAGTGCGGTCGACGCGTCGGAGACACCGGTCCCGACACCCACCGCGAGGACACGGGTCCCGGCCGCCTTGATCGCGTTGGCCGAGAAGATCCCGTTCTCGACCTCGCGGATGCGCGTGAAGTTCCCGGGCCCCTGCACCGGGTTCCCGTAGTACGTCGGGTTCCCGTCGGTGATCACGACAGCGACGTCGAAGTGATTGTCAGCGGCGTTGTTGGCGTCATCGACGCGCGAGAACGCCTGGTCCCAGTTCGTCCCGCCCTCGGCGGTCCATCCTGCGTACCGGGCCTTGAAGGCTGCGGCGCTCTGGGTCGTCGAGACCGGTACGAGATCAGGAAAGTTGAGCCCTCCGATTGCGGGCGACAGGGTCGAGAAGGAGAACAGCGACATCCGCGAGGGCGTGCCCGTCAAGGAGTCGACGAAGGTGTCCGCAGCCGCCTTGAGGTTGGCCTCCTCGCCCGCGACCGAGCCTGAGAAGTCCAAGATCAGCGCGACGTTGAGCCCGCACTGCGCAGGCAAGGCGGGGTTGGTCCGGGAGTTCTGCCAGATTCCGCCGGACGCCGAACGCGCAGCATCGGTGTCGTTGCCGCTCGCAAGCATGAAGCCGCTCACGCTCTGGGAGCTGTAGGTCTGCCCGCCCAGCAGCGCGGGGGTCTGGAAGGCGTACGGGGTGTTCTGGGAAGTCGTGATCGACGTCTCGCCCGTGCGGAGCGCGGCGTTGCTGAACCACCCGGCCGGAGCGGCGATCTCCTTGACGTAGTAGCGGTTGCTGCGATTGGCGCCCCCCGTGCCTGTGTTAGGCACGGTGAACGAGCAGTCGCCGTCCGCGTCCGAGGTGCAGATCGCCCACGTCTCGTTCACGGGAGCGGTCGCCGTCGCCGACGTGAAGAGCCCGAGCCTCACGCCGGCGAGCGGCGCCACGCCCTGGACCTCTGTTCGGTCGCCGCCTGTGCGGACGGTCACCACGGACGTCGTCGACGACGGCGTCGGGACCACTGCCTCAGCCCGGGGCTCTACGACGCCCACCACCGCGATCGCCCCGACCAGCGCGCACACCCCCACGGCAGCCGTCCCACGCCGGATGGTCCAGTTCCCCCGCACAGCGCCCCCCGAAAGTCTGTCGACCCGGCTGACGAATCGGGCCACCCGATCATCGTGCCTTCGTCGCACGTGATGTGCGCGCCGAACACGGCGAAGTCGGGCGTCACGGTCAGTGCCCACCGGGCGCTCGTGACGGCTCGGCGTCGAAGCCCTGGCTGCTCTTCCTTATGACCCGCGGACCGCGCTCGCCAGCACGACATGGTGGGCTTCCTCTCCGGACATCACGCGAGGCTGTCGTGGCGCGCGTGCCGCCGCGCGGACGACGAGACCCCGCCACCCTCGGGGGTGACGGGGTCTCGTCCGTGCGCGAGCGCGCGCTACGGCTGGGCGTCCGGGCCCTCCTCGCCCGCCGGGCCGCCCGTCCCGGGGCCCGTCGGGGGCGCCGGGGGCGGCGTCGCGCCCCCGAGCGGGCGCGGCTCGACCCCGCGCGGGCCGGCCGGCCCGGGAGGAACCGTGCCGCCGCCGGGGCGCTGGCCACGCTCGGCGTTCGGGTCGAACGGCATGCCCGACTGGGTGCCGGCGCTCGTCGCGTCGGCGGTCGCCGCCTCGGCCTGGCGCCGGGCCTCCGCGAGGGCCTCCGCCGGGTCGGTCAGCGCCTGCTCGCCCAGGGCCGGACGCTCGCGCTCGACGCGCGGACGCGGCGCGCGGCCCTCGGGGCCGCCCTCGTCCGGTCCGCCCGCGGGACCGGCCGGGCTGCCGTCGCCGCCGAAGCCCTTCGCGATCGAGCCGAGCGCGGCGGTGAACTCCGTGGGGACGACCCACAGCTTGCTCGACGTGCCGTTCGCAATCTGCGGCAGCATCTGCAGGTACTGGTACGCGAGCAGCTTCGGGTCGGGGTCGCCCTCGTGGATGGCGTCGAAGACCTGGAGGATCGCGCGCGCCTCACCTTCGGCACGCAGGATCGCCGACTGCGCCTCACCCTCGGCGCGGAGGATGTTCGACTGCTTCTCACCCTCGGCCGTGAGGATCTGGGACTGCTTGACGCCCTCGGCCGTGAGGATCGTGGCGCGGCGGTCGCGTTCGGCGCGCATCTGCTGCTCCATCGAGCCCTGCACCGAGGCCGGCGGGTCGATCGACTTGAGCTCGACGCGGTTGACGCGGATGCCCCACTTGCCGGTCGCCTCGTCGAGCACGCCGCGCAGCTGGCCGTTGATCTGGTCGCGGCTCGTCAGCGTCTGCTCGAGGTCCATCGCCCCGATGACGTTGCGGAGCGTGGTGACGGTGAGCTGCTCGATGGCCGTGATGTAGTTCGCGATCTCGTAGACCGCCGCCTTCGGGTCGGTGACCTGGAAGTAGATGACGGTGTCGATGCTGACCACGAGGTTGTCGCTCGTGATCACCGGCTGCGGCGGGAACGACACGACCTGCTCGCGCAGGTCCACCCCGGCGCGCACGCGGTCCACGTACGGCACCAGGAGGTGGAAGCCGGCGTCGAGCGTGCGGGAGTAGCGGCCCAGGCGCTCGACGATGAGCGAGACGGCCTGCGGCACGATGCGCACCGCCTTGACCAGGGACACGATCACGAAGATCGCGATGAGGGCGACGACGATCCAGACGACGATCGTCCCGGCCGAGGGGTCGTTCATGCGGGTCCTTCCACAGTGGGTCGTACGGGTGGTCGAGCTGTGCTGGTCCGGCGCCGCGTCGGTCGGCGGCGCGAGGTCGCGCCCGCGCGCTCAGGCGCCGCCGGTGACCGCGGGACCGGGCGCGTCGGTCGTCCCGGTGCCGAGCGTGAGGGGTTCGACGACGGCGGTCGCGCCGTCGATCCGGACGACGCGCACGTGCTCGCCGGACGCGACCACGAGCGTGCCGCGCGCCACGCGCGCCGTCCACACCTCGCCGTTCAGCTTGATCCGGCCGTCCGACTCGCTCACGTCGGCGATGGTCACCGCCTCGCGCCCGACGAGCGCGTCGGCGTTGGTCCGCGCGACCGGGGTGGACGTCCGGAACCGGCGGACGAGCCACCGGCGGAACGTCAGCAGGAGGATCGTCGAGACCACGCCGAACACGACGACCTGGGCCCAGAACGGCCAGCCGAACGCGTTGGCGATCGCGGCCACGAGGGCACCGCCCGCGAACATGATGAGCACGAAGCTCAACGTCACGACCTCGACGACGGCGAAGAGGAGCGCTGCGCCGATCCACCAGAGCCATTCCATGGCATCCCCCTTCCGGGCGGGCACGTCGCGCGGCCGGCCTCGGTTCGACCGTGGCCGCGTGACCTCGGTACCTTTGCCCGGACTTTACCAAATCTCCGGGGTCGGCGCACCCCCTTCGGGCACGATTCGCGGTACTTTCCCGGCGACGTCGGGGCGCCCCGCGGGGGCAGCCCACGGGGGTTGTCCGCCGAGCGGGCGGGGGCGTCTCGCGCCGTGCCTCAGCGGGCCGCGCGCGCCACCCAGCGACCGGCGCCGTGGGCGACGAGGAGGGGCAGCCCGAACGCCGACGACAGGTTGTCGGACGTCAGGGTCTCCTCGAGCGGCCCCGCGCTGTGCACGGCGCCGTCCTTGAGCAGCAGGAGGTGCGTGAAGCCCGGGGGGATCTCCTCGACGTGGTGCGTCACGAGTGCGAGGACGGGCGACGCCGGGTCGCTCGCCAGCTCCGACAGCGCCTGCACGAGCTCCTCGCGGCCGCCCAGGTCGAGGCCCGCGCCGGGCTCGTCGAGCAGGAGCAGCTCGGGGTCGGTCATG
>Ga0182746_1001363_pt1 | contig 22622 bp, 17 predicted proteins | sample eDN3rd30CBELigOP_FD_128881 | JGI IMG/M metagenome (GOLD analysis project Ga0182746, IMG submission 128881) | Enriched Organic Plus compost microbial communities from Emeryville, California, USA - eDNA 3rd pass 30_C BE-Lig OP (version 2) (version 2) ... | reverse complement strand
GGAAATTTTTACGGGGTTTGCCGGCTGAGTTGTCTTCCTCTCCGAAAGAGCCGGCGTGGCCGGCGATGCGAGGCCCGCGCGGCAGGACCGGATGCACGCGAGCGAAGAGAGGAAGACGGTCTATGACGCGATCGGACATCGGCACACGGCATCTACGCCGGGATTACCTCGGCGGCCCGGCGCGGTCCGTTCTCATCCTTCTCGCAGCCGCCGTCGCAGCCGCCCCGACTGACGTCCGGGCCCAGAGTTCCTCCACCAGTACCATGCCTGCTCGCGTCGCCTTCGACATCCCGGCGCAGGGGCTCGGCAGCGCAGTGATCGCCTTCGCCCAGAAGGCCGGGGTGCGCGTCTTCTTCGACACCGCCAAATTCGGCGGCCTGCGCTCCTCCGCCGTCTCCGGCACCTATACCGCGCCGGAGGCGCTGGCAGCACTGCTGCGCGGCACCGGGCTCACCTATCGCTTCACGGCGGCGAACCGGGTCTCCATCGTCGATCCGGCCGCAAGCAGCAACACCGCCGCCGCCGAGACGGCCGGCGGCATCGAGCTCGACGCCATCGACGTGCAGGGCGCGGGCAGCGCTGGCTTCGAATCGAATCCGAACAGCCCGCTGCAGACGGACGGCTATGTCGCGACGAGCAGCGTGGCGGCGACAAAGACCAAAACGCCGCTGATCGAGGTTCCGCAATCGGTGTCCACGGTCACCCGGCAGATGCTCGACGACCGCGACGATCAGACTTTGACATCTGCCGTGCTCTACACGCCGGGGGTCAGGGCCAACACGTCCGGGTTCGATCCGCGGTTCGACAGCTTCTTTATCCGCGGTCTCAACACGACCTATGACGGCATCTTCCGCGATGGCCTCAGGGAGCAAAACGCGCCCTTTGCAATCTTCAAGACCGAGCCTTACGGACTCGACGGGATCACCATCCTGAAGGGGCCGTCATCCTCGCTCTACGGCGGCGGCTCGCCCGGCGGCGTTATCGACCTTACAACGAAACGCCCCACCTTCTCGCCGTTCGGCGAGGTCCAGACCCAGATCGGCACCAACAACCGCCGCCAGGGTCAGTTCGATGTCGGAGGACCGGCCGACGAGGCCGGGACGATGGCCTACCGCTTCACCGGGCTTTGGCGGAAGAGCGACACGGACGTCCCCGGTACACCGGACGACAAGATATATCTCGCGCCCGCCTTCACCTGGAAGCCCAACCTGGACACCAAGATCACATTCCTGGCCGAGTATTCAAAGATCCGGACAGGCGCGAACCTCGCCTATTACAACGACTTTTCAAAGAAACGCCCGGTCGTGACCGACATCTTCTCGGGCGACCCGTCGTTCAATGCCATGAAGCAGGATCAGGCCCGTATCGGTTACGAGTTCGAGCACAGCTTTTCGCCGAATGTGACCGTGCGTCAGAAATTCCGCTACGCCCATATGGACATCGATGCTCAATACATCGACATCCTGAATATCCGCCCCGGCGCGAAATACGCCCATCGCGGTGCCGGCGCCATCGTCGACCGGGTCGACTCCGTCAACCTGGACAATCAGGTCGAGGTGAAGGCCGTTACGGGACCGATCACACATACCCTGCTCGCCGGGCTGGAAGCGCGCTATGCCGATTACACCGACAAGAGCGGCTATGCCACGTCGAAAAAACACCCCGAATGGGTCTCGCCGATCAAACTTGATCCGCTGACCTATGGCGGCCACATCTGGGCGCCGAATGACAACCAAACGAACATGCGCCAGAAGCAGACGGAACTCGGTCTCTATGCGCAGGACCAGATGAAGATTGGCCCCTTCATCGCGGCGCTTGGCATCCGTCAGGACTGGGTGAATACCCAATCTGAAAATCAACTCAAAAACAAGAATTTCGAACAGGACAACAGCGCGTTCACCGGCCGCGCCGGGCTGATGTATCTCGGGCCGGCGGGCATCAATCCCTATGTCGCCTATGCGACGTCGTTCACGCCGGCCCTTGGCTCAGACTCGATCAGCAGGGTCTTCGTCCCGATGACGGGCGAACTGCAGGAGGCCGGCATCAAGTTCGCGCCGCCCGGCATCAACGTGGTTGCCACCGCGTCGGTATTCGACATCACTGAGAAAAACGTGATCCGTGCCGACCCGAACCATTCCAACCGCTCGATCCAGACCGGCGAGCTCAGGTCGAGGGGATTTGAGTTCGAGTTGACCGGATCGCTCAGTAACGGCCTGTCGCTCACAGGGGGCTACACCTATCTCGAACCCACGATCGTCAAGGGCGACCGTGGAACGAACGGAAATCAGACATCGGGCATTCCGCGACATGCCGCCTCGCTCTGGGCGGATTATGTCTTCCAGCCTGGCTCGGCGCTTGCCGGCTTCAGCATCGGCGGCGGCGCGCGCTATACCGGCAGGACATTCGGCGACGACGAAAACACGTTCAGGAACAGGGACTATCTGCTGTTCGATGCGTCGTTGAAGTTCGATCTCGAGCGCATTGATCCGCGCCTGAAAGGCGTTGCCCTGCAGGTCAATGCCCGCAACCTCGCGGATACGGACGTCAGGACGTGCGAACAGGGCTATTGCTACCGGGATGAAGGCCGGCAGGTGATCGGAAGCCTTAAATACCGCTGGTGAGCCTGCGCGCGCCCGCGCACCGTCATCGCCGGCCTGAAGCGAGAAGCGGGGCGGCATTGACGATGGTGTTGGATTAAGACCGGCGCTTCGGGATACATACTGTATCCGAACGAATCTTGCGGGTGTGGCTGTCATGCCTGCAACTGAAGAAAGCGCCGCCATGTCAATCCAATACGCGCTTGAGCCTTATTTGGCGGCTGACGAATTCCGGGACTTGCTTGTCGCGTCCACACTGGCGGAGCGGCGTCCGGTGGATGACCTTGGCAGGCTTGCCAACATGCTGCGAAATTCCGACATCATCGTCACAGCCAAAGATGACGGCCGCCTTGTCGGCGTCTCGCGGGCAATCACGGATTTTTCCTACTGCTGCTACCTTTCCGATCTGGCCGTTGATCAGGCCTATCAGCGGAAGGGAATCGGACGCCGGCTGATCGCCGAGACGCACCGCGCCGCCGGCGAGACAACGACGCTCATCCTCGTGGCTGCACCTGCGGCAGAAACATATTATCCGAAGATCGGTATGCAGCATCTGCCGAGTTGCTGGTCAATCACGAGAAGCCGCTGATTCCTATCGAGCGATCAGTGCTGAGATTGCAGTGCCGCCGCCTTGAGTTGCTGCACAGCCGAGGCAAAAGGCTTCGGTACGACGATGGCCCTCACTGGCTGCTGCCGATGCCTCTCGACATGCGGTTTCCTTGATCCGCCATCAGGCTCGCCCCAGATAATCTCAACCTCAGTTCCGGGAGTCGCATGTTCGCGCCCGACCAATGCGAGTGACACAACTTCCTTCTCATTCGACGTATATAACGTTCGCATCGCAGTGCCGATCAAAGCACCGTCAGCACGGACCTCGTCGTATTGCTGAAAGCTGTAGTGCAGGACAGGGAAGTTGGCCGCCTTGTACGGAAGCCCCGGCTCCAGCATCGACCGGAAGATTTCCGTGAGGTCGTCCTTGTTCCAGATCAGGGAGACGCCGGTCCGGCGCGGACGGTCGCACATCCGCTCAATTTCATCACGCCCAATGAAATCGTGATCGAACTTGATCAGACGGTCATATCCCATATCCCAGGGCGAAACATAATAGTCCTCTATTCGCCCGGAACGAAAGCTTCCTCCGAGCTGAATGCGCGTCTCCCATGATCCCGCCGTCAGCCACTCCCGATACGCGCGCATCTGCTCACTGGTATAGACCGCCGGGACCGGATAACCGATCCAGCCGCTTTCAGCGGATGCGCTGAAATAGGCAAGCGTTCCACCCTGACGAAGTCCATGCCGGGCGCCGGACTCAAGCAGGGCGGCCCTGACCTTGGGCCCGTCCTCAAAAGCGCCTGACAGCTCGACCCCTTTATGGCCTGCCATGCCATGTCTCAGCGCCAGCACATCGCAGCCAGCAATCCTGACCTTTGCTGTATTGAAGAAGGGGATGGCAGGGGCCGGTCCCTGCACAACCTCAGAGAAGATTCGCTCGGCGTTTGGGCCGTCCAATCCGAAACGGAATTTGGCTCTGCCGCCTGGATTGTCAGCCGTCGCAAGGTTGCGCTCGATCGAGACGTCATAGCCGCCAACTGACGCCTGATACTGCACCCAATTCTGCAGGTGCATTCCGCTGACGAGCTCGAAGGCGTCCCGGGAGTGACAATAGAGGATGCACTCCCCGATCATGTAGCCTTCGGGGCTGCAGCCGACGAACTGCTTTGCCTTCCCCGGCTCGAGATTCGCGAGGCTGTTGACGCCAATGCGGCTCAAGAGCCTGAGAGAGTCAGGTCCTCGCAACACCAGTTCAGGCATATGATGCGATTGATCAAAAAGGACAGCAGTCTCCCGCCACGCCTTCTGCTCATCTCGCCAGTTCGACCATTCCGCGGGGATCGGGACGGTGACCGCTCGCCCGCTGACATGGGGGCTCATGGTCACATTCGTGAAATGGTCAACGAGGTCCGGTGTTGCATCGATGAACTGTTGAAGTGTCTTCGTTCCAGGGAGGGCACGCATATTCGCCTTTAGAATCCTATTGCTTTTCGAGCTTTGCGTTCTGGACAAGCCGCTTCCAAAGCGCAAATTGATCCTTCATGAGATCATTCATCGCCTGCGGGGTCGGCAGCGGAATCGGCTCAGCACCGGCCTGGTTCAGGAATTTCTTGATGTCGTCCTTGTTGGTCGCGGTATTGAACCAGTTATGCAGTTTGGTGACGATCGCGTCCGGCGTCCCCTTCGGCGCCCAAGCGGACCAGACCACGGAATAGACCATGCCGGACAGGCCGGACTCTTCCAGAGTCGGGAGATCGGGCGCGAAGGACAGACGTTTTTTCGTCGTTGTCGCCAACATTCTCACCCGGCCCTGGGCCGCCTGGGCCAAAGCCAAAGTGGCGTCAGCAAACACGAAATCGACCAACCCCGCCGTGATATCGTTGATGGCGTCCGCGGTGGCCTTGTATCCAACCTCACTTGCTTGAGCTCCAATGGTCTGCAGATACCAGGGGGTAATCATGCGGTGACTGACAGTGGCGACCGCATACTTGCCCTCGCCGTTCTTGGCCTTCAGCCGCGCAGTCAGATCCGCCACGCTCTTGATATCGCTCTTCGCATCGACGACCAGGATCAAGCCGATATCAGCCAGGGTCGCGATCGGGGACATCGCATCGACCGGATCGTAATTCGCTTCCTTCATCACCAGCGGATTGCCGACAAAAGCCGAGTTGCCCGTGATCAGGATCGTGTAGCCGTCCGGCTTCGCCTCCATCGCCGCGCGGTTCCCGATATGGCCATTGGCACCCACCCGGTTTTCGACAATGAACGTCTGTCCGGCGAGGCCTTTCATTTCGGCGGCATATCTGCGGACGATCAGATCGCCACCGCCGCCGGCACCATAGGTGCAGATGACCGTGACGGTCTTGTTCGGATATGCCGATTGCGCGAAGGCAATATCACTTGTTACAGAGAATGACAGCGCCAAGGCGCAGCAAAGTCCGGCAATCGACCTCATCATATTCCTCCCGTTACGTGCAGTCTCGACGGTTGACGCTTCAGCATGGAGCATCAGCTATGCTGCGGCGGATGACGCAATCCTCGCGCCTTCGATCAAGGCGCCGAGCTTTGCCCATCCGATCTGCGGATGAGCGCGGCCGCCAAACCCGCAATCCGCACCGGCAATAAAATTCTCAGCACCGACAATCTCGGTGAACCGCCTGATGCGGTACGCGACGAACTCCGGATGTTCGACAATCGGCGTAGCATGGGAGATGACGCCCGGGACGAGGATTTTCCCGTCAGGCAGCTGGACAGATTTCCAGACCGCGAACTCGTGCTCATGCCGGGCGTTAGCAGCCTCGATCAGATATGCGCCGGCGTTGACGCGCAAGATGACGTCCACAATATCCGCCAACGGCAGGTCGAACGCATGCGGTCCGTGCCAGCTTCCCCAGCAATGATGATACCGCACACGCTCCTCAGGAATGCCCTGAAGGGCGTGATTGAGAGCTTCCACGCGCAACGCGCAGTAGCTTCGGAATGCCTCCAATCCCATGCCGATTCCGATGCGGTCCCACAGCGGCGCAAGCCAAGCATCATCGACCTGCAGAATGAGGCCGGCGTCCACGATCATCCGGTACTCGACCCGCATGGCATCAGCCAAAGCGAATAGAAACTCCTCCTGCGTCCGGTAGAATCCGTTCTCGCGATAGGGCTCGAAGCTTCCCGGCGCAGTCGAGGTCAGAAATGCTTCCTCGTCTGGCTTGAGATGCCGTTTGAAAATCGAGATCGCTTCCGCCATTGCGTCCTGGCCGCAATACTCGATGGCTTCGGTGCACCGCCAATTGCGCCGGCCACGCGGCCGGGTGGACGATACGGCCGTACTCGCCTCCACGGATTCGTATTGCTCGTAGAACTCGGCAAAAACCTCGCGGTCCCGGCCCTCGGTCCTGACTGTCCGGCCGGCCGGGAGTGGCTCGAAGCCCTTCAGGCGCGTTTCGACATATCTCAGCCAATCGCCGCCTTTGGTGTGTTCGCCGTCGTTGATGACATCGAGGCCCAGCTCGCGCTGTTTGGCGAGCGCCGAGACGATACCTGTCTCCATCTCGGACGTTGTCGCGTGAAATCCCGCGACATCCGGCAAACTGCCGACGTGCGTGGTGAGAATTCTCGAGCTGGTGCTTCGCCGCATGCGTGACAGACCCCGGACGTATCCCCTCTCGTCCGCGGTTGAGTCGCGGATCGCCTTCAAACCGGAGCATGCTCCGGTTTTTTCGTGATACTGTCAAGCAGGCGATGAGAGGTCTCGGTTTGATGGATTCTGGCGTAGCGGAGGTGCGGCGGCCGTTAGGCGTACGCGATCGGAACAAGCTGGATCGGAGGCGGCGGATACGAGAAGCGGCGCGGAACGTCTTTTGCGCCCGCGGGTACCTCGACGCGACGACGCGGGAGATCTGCGAACGCGCCGGTGTCGGCAACGGAACACTTTTTCGGCACGCCGCTGACAAGCGGGAGCTGCTGCTTCTTGTTGTCAACGATGACCTGGATCATCTTCACGCCGATGTGGCGCGATCAATACGATCGGAAACGAAGCGGAGGTCTCTCCGCGAGAAGGTCCTCAAGTTTTACAGCGTCCGCTACGAGTACTTTGCGAAGTATCCGCAGATCTCCCGCCCCTATGTGAAGGAAGCCTTCAACTTCATGGGCGTGAGACCTGAGGACGTCGGACCTGAGGCCCGCCGCCACCGCGCGCGACGCATTGAGCTCGTGTCCGAACTCAGGACCATCGTTGCCAACGACCTCGCGCATTGCAAAGACACGGATGCTCAAGCTCAGCTCATTGCCGATTTGATTCACGCAATCTACCTGAGCGCATCCCGCCAATGGCTGGAGGCAAATGAATTGGATGCCGTCAAAGGCGTGAATCAATTTGCCAGGCTTCTGGATCTGGCCGCCCGAGGGTTCACGGCTCAATGGTCAGACAGAAAATGAAGTAAACGGCTACAGGCATCGCATGCCCAGCGCTGGATCCGCGCCTGGAGCTGCAGTCTCAAACTGACTTCATCTTCCTTCCGTCCACTCCTGATGCTGTCTGATGGGTCGTCAGCCCGGATCGTCATCCGCGGCCGAGGAGATGCGCTGCCGAACGCCAGGCGTGCTACGCGACCCGTTCGAGCCGTCGGGCGATCTCGATCTGCGCGAAGGCATCGGCGGCGGTCAGCTTTCCGGGCGCGACCGAGGCCAGGGTCGCGGCACGATGGTCCCGTTGCAGGGCATCAAGTTCTCTCGCCGCACTCTCCAGATCAGCGAGCGCCGCAGCCACCTCGGATGAAACGCTCCAGCCGATGGGCGCAGCCTGCGCGCTGAGGGCGGATTCCGAAGTGATCGAGCCACCGATCACTTCGGCCGCGCGCATCGCCTGGGTGCACCGTTCGGCGACGCGAAGATCATGGGAGGCTCCGGCCGGATGTGCTGGGAGCCCGCCTTCTCCCAGGACTTCCATGAGACGCGAGACGTGATCGAGCGCGTGCAGCGTGCTCGTCATGCGGAGCTGTTCTGCCTCCGTCTCCGGCGGCTCGTGTAGTTCCGATAGAAAATCTCGCACCTCCTCGAGCGTGGCAGCGGCCGCCGCTGTGTCTTTTGCTGCGGTGCTGGTCCCTCCCCCGAGCGCCGCGGACACTGACGTGGCGGTGGCCGTGAGGACGTCCGCAACGACACGCCGGGCGGTCTCGATCGCGATCACCGGATTGGCGAGCGCACTTGGATCAAGCGCGCTCTGAAGCGCCGTCTGTTTGGAGGGCAGCAACCATTCCACGACACGGGTGAACCACTGCGTCGCCGGAAGGAGAACTGCGACCCCCACCACGTTATAGGCCGTGTGATAGGCGGCAAGCAGCGTCATCCCGTCGACCGACGCCACCAGGCCCTTCATCAGCGCCGCCGTGAATGGAAAGGCCACGATCGCGATGAGCGCCGCGATGACCTTGAACAGCACATACGCGAGCGCAAGGCGCTTGGCCGTCGCGCTGGCGCCAATCGCCGCCAGGGCGGAGCTTGTCGCTGTCCCGATATTCTGGCCGATGATCAGCGCCGCGCCCTGCTCCAGGCTCACCGCCCCGGCGAAGAAGGCCGAAATGGTGACGGCGATGGCGGCCGTCGAGGATTGCATGACCGCGGTCATCGCCAGGCCGACTGCGATCAGGGTCATCAGGCCAACCAGCCCCGTGCCCCAGCCAACCTCCGGCGCACCGAGCACCGCGGGCAGGTCGGACGGATGCAGGCTCTCCGCGAGCCCTCCCATGCCCTGCTGAAGGGTCGTCAGCCCGTAAAGCACCAGCGCGAAGCCTGCGAGCGCGCCGCCTGCCGCCGCGATCCGCCCGCCCCCCAGCAACCTGGCCAATGCGCCAATGAAGATCATCGGCAGCGCATAGGCCGACAGCGAGACCCGCACGCCGATCAATGCCACGAGCCAGCCGGTCCCCGTCGTGCCGACATTGGCGCCGAACACAAGGCCGAGCCCCTGCGGAAAGGTCAGAAGCCCGGCGCTGACGAGACCGATCGTCGTCATCGTCACCGCGCTCGACGACTGCACAAGCAGCGTGACGATCGCGCCCCAGAAGGCACCCGAGAGCGGCGTGGCAGCCGCCTTGCCGAGGGCGGTGCGCAGGGCGGATCCCGCCAGCGCCTTCAGGCCGTCGGTCATTACGGTCATGCCGAGCAGGAACAGCCCGACGCCGCCGAGAATGGCAATTGCAGTCGACATGCAGAGCCTCTCTCTTGAAGACGGTGAAGCCGTCGCTGACGCGCTTCAGAGAACCTTAAACTGCATGCGCGATCGAGGTGGTCAATGATGGTGGCGTTTACGGCAGGAATTTCTTTCGGGAAGTCAGATCGGATCTCTCGCCATGCTCGCGAGGCCGGCGCCGGCGCGTGGGACAGCAACGACCACTGCTGTACGGAGATGGCAACCTGAAGAGGTGTTTCCGGTCAAGGGCGTGTTTGATTCAATCTCCGACGCAGCGGTCAGGACCGCCGCCACACCGTGCAGCGGCCTGGTCTTATGGCAGGTATAGGATTCAAACAGTCCGGCGGCATACTAGAAGTTCAGTATGACGGGGCCGATGTGATGCTGCATGGCAGCAGACACGACGATCGGCCCCGCCCGTTGAGCCAGAGTCATCAAAGCGGCGTGAGGCTCTGACACGTCCGACGGCTCAATCGGACAGAAGACACACTTGTTCATCTCCTTCACCGCTCAGCCGATGTCGGCCGTCAGAGACATCCATGATCATCGCGAGCCAGGGCGATTGGCGCCCGGCCGGCCCCCACCCCCTGGACGCCCCATGCCAGGCCGACCGCCCCCTGGACCACTAATGCCGGGGCGCCCGCCTCCTGGACGGTTGATGTTGGGACGGTTGCCTCCCGGACGGTTGATGCCGGGGCGGTTGCCTCCCGGACGATTGATGCCGGGACGGTTGCCTCCCGGGCGATTGATGCCAGGACGGCCGCCTCCCGGACGATTGACGCCGGGACGGTTGCCCGGTGGACGAACGACGCCGGGACGACGAACCGGAGGCCGGACGATGTGCGGTCGGCGCCACCCGTGCCATCCCGATGGACCGCCCCACCCGAAGCCCCGGCGCCAGTGATAACCGCACCAGTACCAACCCGGACCCCGCCAGCCGTCATAGTACCAACAATAGCGGCGGCCCCGCCAAAAGAACTGAGTGGTTTCAACGACCTTCAGTTGGTCGAGTTCCAATCCCAGGCCTCTCGGGCTCCGGATCACGGCGGCCTGGCTTTGGTTGGCTACCATCACGGCCGCTATTGCGAGCAATACTGTGACAGCCAGTTGTCGAATCGGTTTGCGCACTGAAACCTCCTATTTCATCCAAGAAGCTATCGACGGCGACTCCTACGAAGAGGACGAGGACATTGTGTTGGACGTATCCTTTACATTCCGGCCAAATGGGCGGCTGCTGCTGTCTGCGAAGACTCCCTCGCAGACTTACCCTTCGATGACGTCTGTATATCGGTGTGCTCAGCACCCATCATCGCGGCCTCGGCACCACGAGGATGTCAATCTCGGAATTTCGCAAGATCTCTTCGGCCACGCTGCCCAGAAGCATTTTCATGATCCCCGAACGCCCGTGTGTGCCGATGACAAGAAGGTCCGGCTTCCTCTCGGCGACAACCTGCGAGATCACTTCCAGCACCCTGCCCTCTTCGACGAGCAGCGATCTGGCAAGGCTGTCGAAGCCCTGCTCCATCAAAAAAGCGATCATCTCCGTGCGGACCTGATTGCGCTCGCTGGCGGCGTACTCTTCGATTTGTTCCCTTGCAATATCTGCGAGGTACAATTTCCCTCGGGCAACGGCTGAGAACGCATGCACAATGGCAACGGTCGCATCCTCCAGAAACCCCAGCGCTCGAGCTGATCTGATGGCGTGCGCGGATGGCTCTGACATATCGGTCGCAGCCATGACATACCGATAATCAAGCTGCTCACCTGTCGCGAGGGCGGTATCCGAATTTACCATCAAGACCGGAAACATACCCGTGCGGACAACACGCTCGATTGTTGTCCCAACAAAGACGTCGCGCAGAAGCTGCTTGCGATGCGATCCCATCACGATGAGATCGGCGGAGACATTGTCTGCCGCATTCAATATCCCGTCGAAAGCATCCCCGGTTGTAACGAGCACCTCGCATCTGACGCCGCGAAACTCCTCAAAGGAGCTGACCTGTTGACTCAAATACCGGGTTGCCTCCGCCCGCTCCAGACGAACGATCTCGTCAGGCTGGTCATCATCCACGACATGAACAAATGTGAGTTCGGCGCGGTACCGCTTGGCGAGGAGACTCGCCCGTCGCATGGCCCGTCTCGAGCGAGATGAGAAATCTGTTGCGGAAAGTATCTTCTTCATAGGCTTTCCGTCAGAGCCGGGTTAGAGACATATACCTGGGCTCACGAGCTCCCATTCCCTTAAAACCTGCGCCATTGAAATAAATGATCGTGAAATTCAGCATGACATTGCATGCTCATCAGCATGACATTGCATGCTCAGAAGACGCCATCGCCTTCAAGACATCTTCGACTTAACGAAAAGAGCAATACAGCTCCCAAGCCAGCAAACGACCGAGCATGATAACGCTGAATACACCAATGGTAGGGCTGCGGTATTCTCTGGTCAATATGACTAAATGAGTTCACCTGGTCACCATCGGCTTTCCAAGACCTCCTGTCGGTGCAGCCTGCCCGCCAGGACGTGACGCCTGTTCATTTCCCGGACCCGATCACAACCCTCGCCGGAACACGGCTCGATTGGCAGTTCTGATGCCGCTATAACCTTTCAAGCGTTGACCAGGCGTCAGATGACGCAAGCCCACTCTGGGGATCGCCCCGGAACACGTGAACGCCGGACCGGAATGGACCCTAACCGCGAAAGGAAAAGCAATGGCAATTGCCAAGAATACGATCTGCCTGTGGTACGACAAGGAGGCCGAGGCTGCAGCCCGCTTCTACGCCGAGACGTTTCCCAACAGCACGGTAGGCGCCGTCCACCACGCTCCCAGCGACTACCCGTCCGGCAAGGCGGGCGATGTGCTGACAGTCGAATTCACGGTCGCCGGCATCCCGTGTCTTGGCCTCAATGGCGGGCCAGCGTTCAAACATAACGAAGCTTTTTCCTTCCAGATCGCCACTGACGATCAGCAAGAGACCGACCGCTACTGGAACGCCGTTGTCAGCAATGGCGGTCAGGAAAGTGCGTGCGGCTGGTGCAAGGACAGATGGGGCATCTCCTGGCAAATCACGCCGCGTGTGTTGACCGAGGCGATGGCCGCCGGCGGCGATGAAGCAAAGCGCGCGTTTGAAGCCATGATGGACATGACGAAAATCGACGTCGCCGCGATCGAGGCGGCCCGGCGCGGATGATGGTCTTTGGCTGATCGGTAACTGCTGCGTGATACCTGACGCTTGAGCTGGGCGATCGCATGCGGGCCAGCGAACGCAATCGATCGTCCGCGCCCGATCGATTGCGGACACGAATCGATACGGTGGTCGATTGCTCCTCAATCCTTACTGTCACCGGCTCGTGCTGGAGATCGCAGGCGAAAACATCAATTGGCCAGAGAACTCGTCCGTGAACAGATTTCTAGTCTACTAGAAATATAGACGCGTCGTCAGCGTGGGCGTGAAGGACGGTAAAATGCGCGACGGCGACGCGCAATGCACTTATCCTCTGCGGCTATGAGGCCCTGCGAGCAGTTCCCTATCGGTAACCCGCCTCTTCGATCACGCAAATATCGGACTATCCGCCGGCGCGAACCAACATAGAAGTTGGCCACTAAATATAAGAAGGTCATTTGCGACCTTCGACGAAACCTCCTGGCCCCCACCCCAGTTCACCCGCGCCGATCCAAAACGGGAGGAAACGCACGCCCTCTTCCGTACCCGAATTAAATTTATAGTCTGCTATAATTTTATTGCCAAGGCGATCAGCCAGGTGATATAGAACCATTCAACAGAGGCTTGAACGACCACTGGTCGATGCCGCAGGGAGGAAAAATGGTCAGCCCGCAAGATGGCATGCTTGAAGGCCGGATTTTGCCAAATCGCGCGCTCCTCGGTCGGGAGTATCGGCGCGAGCCGGACGGAACCTATTTACAGAACTGGAATCCGCTGCTTCTCGCGCGTGATCTTCACGCAGGCGAGGTCGTGGGGAAAGATTTCCTTGGAACCCGCGTTGTTGTGTATCGCGGTCCCGACGGGAAGCCCGTTGTGCAGAGCGCCTATTGTCCTCATGTCGGCGCTGATCTCAGTCTCGGCACGCTCATAGATGGCAATCTCCGCTGTGCCTATCATCACTGGAAATTTGCGCCGGACGGACAATGCGTGGAAATTCCCGACGTGGATCGCATTCCATCATCCACCTGCATCTACAATTATCCGGCCGAGGAGCGATGGGGCTTGATCTGGGCGTTCAATGGCGAGAAGCCCTTGTTCGGGCTTCCGGAAATGCCCAACGTATCCGAAGACGAACTCATTTTTGAAGTCGACCGCCATGGGCTTCGGCCTGTCGAAGGGTTTATCTCGTCCTCGAATGTTGTCGATTTCCAGCATCTGAAGACAGTCCATGGAATCGCCAATCCGATTCCAACCTCGATCGTCTTCGACGACTACATCGTCAAAGTACATCAGGAAGCGCCGGACAGAATCGCTGACTCGCATCTCTATGGCGCCACCTGGCTCGGCATTCATCTGCAATATCCGAACATGCCGGAGCGCTTCTTCATGGCGGGAAGCTCTCAGGTGGCGCCCGGACTGTCCGATGGCTTCTATCTTGTTGCGATGCGACGGAGCGAAGCGGAGAAGATAGGGGAAGATGCGGCGCGCGCGCGCCTGCAGCAACAGATCGCCTATGTCAAGAAACTGTACTCTGAAGACGAGCCGATTCTGTTCTCCATGCGCTTCCGCGGCCGCGGCAAAAGCAAGCTGGTCGCGCTAGACCAGCACTTCGCGAAATTTCTGCAGTACGTGGACAATTACCCGCGCGCGAAGCCCTTCGACGTCTGAGCGCAGGCAGGAGCGCGTGCGGATGGCAGCGCCGGCAGGCGACGGGGCTGCGGTATCTTGAATATTTTTCGTGCATGAAAGGTGGCCGCGACCATGTTGCGTGAGCGGGATATCCAAGTCGGCGTGTTCGTTCCGCCGCATCATTCCAACCGCGAGAACGTCGCGCTCGCCATGCGGCGAGACCTGGAGCTCGTCAATTGGCTGGAGGAACTTGGATATTCGGAGTTCTGGCTTGGCGAGCATCATTCGGGCGGCTTTCAGATTTATGGCTCGCCGGAGTTGTTCATCGCCGCTGCGGCGGAGCGCACGAGCCGGATAAAGCTCGGCGCCGCAGTCATTTCGATGCCCTACCACAATCCCTTGATCGTTGCCGACCGGATCGTCCAGCTCGACTATCAGACCCGTGGCCGCGCAATGTTCGGCTTCGGTCCCGGCGCCTTGTCTTCCGATGCTCACATGCTCGGCATACCGGTGTCCGAGTCGCGCGACCGTATGGCGGACGGCATCGATCTGGTCGTGCGTCTGTTGAACGGTGAAGTCGTCACGGCGCAGTCGGACTGGTACACGCTGCGCGACGCGCGGCTGCACCTTGAACCATTTACGCAGCCTCGACCGACCCTGGCCGTCGCAAGCTTGAAGACGCCAACGGGGGCATTGACGGCTGCGCGATACGGTATGGCGCTGCTGTGCGCGAACGCAGCGGGCGTCAAGGACGCTCGGAAGATAGCAACCGACACCGCGGCTGAATACGGCACGACGTTTGACCGCAGTCAAATTCGTGTTGTCGGCAGTTTCCACCTCGCCGAGACCCGAGAGGAAGCGCTGAAGCAAGTCAAATTCGGCATTGATGACTACATCGAATATCTCCATGTGATCCGGCCACCGGAGCCAGGGAAAAAGGAAACCGCGGGCGAGACGATCGAGCACATCCTGTCGGCTCGCGGCGGCGTCATCGGCACACCTGACGACGCCGTCATTGCCCTGGAGAAATTATGGGAGCTGACGGGTGGCTTCGGCTGTCTCCTGCTGTCTGGAACCAACTGGATGAATTTCGAGGCGACGAAAAGGTCGTATGAGTTGTTCATGCGCTATGTGCTGCCGAGGTTTACCGGTCAGAACAGAAGAAGAGAATCTTCGCTGCAGTGGATGAGGGACAACGCTCACGATTTCAGCGAAATCCGCGACAAGGCGGCCGAGCATGCCATGATCAGGAGCGACAAGAAGCACGTTCACGCCGACCCAAACTAGAAATTCCCGTCGGTCAGGCTGCTGGTGTCCAGATAGTCGCATCACAAGCGACACGGAGAGGGGGAGGAAACAATGGAAAGGCAGACGCAGTCGATCGACGCTGTGCTCGAACAGAGCACGCTCGGCTCTTATCGATGGAAGATCTATGCCGTTTGCGCGGCGCTCATGGCGCTGGAGGGTTATGACGGATATCTCGTTTCAAATCTTGCGCCTGTCATCGCTCGCGGGCTCTCGGTCCCGATCCCCACGATGGGTATTGTATTTTCCGCTCAGGCGATCGGCTTCGCCGTGGCGTACTACACGATTCCCCTGCTGGCCGATCTGATCGGCCGGCGCAATATCATTGTTACATGCGCCTTGTTCTTTGCATTACTGACCTATGCGACCACCCTGGTGGAAGAGTTCAGCTCCTTCGTGATCATCAGAGCCCTGGCGTTTGTCGCGCTCGGTGGCGCGATACCAAATATCGTTGCCCTCGTCGCGGAATTTCTGCCGAGGTCGCGCCATGGCTCATTGCTCACATGGCTTTTCATCGGACACGGCCTGGGCGCTGCCGCTGCGGGCTGGATTGGCTCTTATCTGATTGCCTACTATTCGTGGCACGTCCCGTTTTGGCTCGGCAGTGCAGTGCTGCTCATGGCTATTCCGTTTCTATGGACGTATCTGCCTGAATCGATCCGCTACCTCGCGGTCAAGGATGGCAAAGATCCGCGCATCGGGAAAATTCTGCGGCGGATTGATCCAAGCGTACAGGTCTCGGATAACGTTGTTTATGTGACCGCAGAGGCTCAGGCGAAAGGCGTGCCGCTCGCCGGTCTCTTCAGCGATGGCCGGCTGAAACTCACACTGTTTTTGTGGATCGCCAACGCCGCAACCTTTTACACCGCGGCGACGCTGACGGCCTGGTTGCCGAGCTTTCTCAATGTTCTGGGCGGTGTGGAGTTCAAGGACGCCGTCCGGATGGCATCGCTATCAGCCATAGGCTCGATGGTTGGCCCGCTTCTCCTCGACCTCCTCGCCAAGCATGGCGGCCGGTTCCGCGCCGTCCTTGCTGCAGTGGTCGCCGGCGGCATCGTGATGTGCCTGATGGGAAGCGTTGCGGAGGTGCCGCCGCTTGGTTGGGTCTTTGGCTTCTGCTTTGGAATGCTCGTCATCGGCGGACAGGCAGGCCTGAACTCGCTCAATGCATCGTGTTATCCGACAGCCATGCGTTCGACCGGCATCGGGTGGGCTGCGGGCGCTGGCAGAGTCGCCTCTGTCATCGGGCCTGGTCTTGCCGGGGCGATGCTCGCCGCCCACTGGTCTCCCAATGCGATCTATGTCGCGACTGCCGCTCCGTTATTCATCGCTGGCATTGCCTTGGCGGTCCTCGCGAATCTGCGAACGGAAAACGTTGATGTCCCGGATCAACTCCCGCAAGGCGCTGTGGCCAAAGCCGACTAGCGCCGTCGTCCCCAACAACCCGTCGCGTGCCATCAGGCACAGGCGGGGCAGGCGGCGATCCGACCATTCCGGAAAGCGGGTAACGGGCTATTTGACAGCGGTCTTGAATCGTGTCGGCGGCATGCTCAATCCCAGGTTCTGCCGCAGCGTCCTGCCCTCATATTCGGTGCGGAAGAGGCCGCGCCGCTGCAGTTCCGGCACCACCAGTTCCAGGAAGTCGGTGACGCCCCTGCGGTAATAAGGAAAGAGGATGCAAAAGCCGTCGCATACCTCTTCCTCAAACCACTCCTGCATCACATCGGCGATCATCTGCGGTGTTCCCCAGACAAGGTTGTGGGACCTCGACTCAGCGAACCGGCGTCCGACCTGCCTCAGGGTCAGATTGTCGCGTCGCGCCATTTCGATCAGGCGCTTCTGGCGTGCCTGGGCGCCGTTGCTTATCGGCAGATCCGGAAGCGGCCCATCCAGCGGAAACTTGGTGAGGTCCAGCCCGCCCGAAATGCGCTGCATGGTGCGCAGCGCCTGGTCATCGGTGATCAACTCCTGCAGTTGGAGATAGTGCGCCTCCGCCTCTTCCCGGGTCTTGCCGACGACCGGACACAAGCCGGGAAATATCTTCAATGAACCAGCCGGGCGGCCATGAGCGGCGGCCTGGACCTGGATGTCGTCATAGAACGCCTTCGCTTCCTCGATCGTGGACTGCGCGGAAAAAACGACGTCCGCAACGCGCGCCGCCAGGTCCCTGCCCGGCCCGGACGCGCCGGCCTGCGCCACAATCGGCCTCCCCTGCGGCGACCGTCCCTCGTTGAGTGGGCCCTTGACGCTGAAATACTTGCCTCGGTGATTGAGGATGTGGGCCTTGGCCGGATCGAAAAAGCGCGCGCTTTCCTTTTCTTCAACCATTGCGCCTTCGTCCCAGCTGTCCCAAAGGCCGCTGACGACGTCGAAAAATTCGTTGGCACGACGATAGCGTTCGGCATGCGGCATATGGGTGTCGGCGCCGTAATTGCCGGCCTCCGCCTCGAACTGCGACGTCACCAGATTCCAGCCGCTCCGCCCGCCGCTGATCTGGTCGATGGCGGCAAAGCGGCGCGCGATATTATAAGGCTCGTTGTAGGTGGTGCTGCCCGTCGCAACGAGGCCCAACCGGGAAGTCTGTCCCGCCAGCGCCGTGATCAGCGACATCGGCTCAAGGGCCACGGCCCGCGGAAACAGCCCTGCAGCCGGGTCGTTCCTTTCAAGCAGGTCAATTGACTGGGTGACGGCCACATCGGCGAAGAACAACGCGTCGAGCTTGGCCGCCTCCGCAAGGCGGGCAACATCAAGATAGTATTCGTAGGTCGTGTCGGTGCCGGGAATGGCCTCCGGCATCCGCCATCCGCCGGAATGCGAACCAGGCGGGTGCCACATACCGAGCAAATTCATCATGCCTCTGGACCTGCTTCCCATCAGCTGAACCTTTCGACTATAGGAGCCGTGGCGCGACCACCGCCCTTCTCAGACGTCCTCAACGAAAATCTCTTTGCGTCGACGCGAGATCGACGGAAGACTGACGAAAAGCACCGCGCCGACGCTGACGAGAAGAAGCGCAAGGCTGATCGGGCGTTCCACAAATGTCATTGGATCGCCATTGGACAGAATGAGCGCACGGCGCAGATTCTCCTCCAGCATCGGCCCAAGGACGAATCCCAATACGAATGGCGCCGGCTCGCAGTCGAGCTTGGACAGCAAGTAGCCCACCAGACCCGAGATCACGATCAGATAAATGCCGAAGGTGGAGTTGTTTACACTATAAACGCCGATCGCGCAGAACAGGATGATCGCCGGAAACAGGATCGTGTAGGGCACGCGCAAGAGGCTGACCCACAGGCCGACCAATGGCAGGTTTAGGACCACCAGCATCAGATTGCCGATCCACATCGACGTGATCAGCCCCCAAAACAGCTGCGGACTCTTAGTTATCACGTCGGGTCCCGGTACGATGCCCTGCATCGTCATGGCACCCACCATGAGCGCCATCACCACAGTCGATGGAATCCCGAGCGAAAGCATGGGGATGAACGAAGTCTGAGCGCCTGCATTGTTGGCAGCTTCCGGCGCGACAACGCCTTCGATCGCACCGTGACCGAAGTCTTTGCCGTTCCGGGACAGCTTTTTCTCAACATTATAGGCAACGAAAGATGAGAGGATCGTCCCACCGCCCGGGAGTATTCCGAGGAAGGAGCCTATCGTTGTACCGCGGAGCATCGGCACCACCATCCGGCGAAAGTCATTGCGCGTGGGCCACAAGCTGCCGACATTCGCGACGGTGACCCGCTGATCACCCCGGCTTTCCAGATTGCGAAGTATTTCCGCTATTCCGAAGACGCCCACCGCCACTGCGACGAAGTCGATTCCGTCAAGCAGATCCATCGAGCCGTAGGTCAGGCGGGGTGCACCGGTGTAGACATCGGTTCCGGTCAGACCGAGCAACAGGCCAAGGCAGATCATGCCGATGGCCTTGATGATCGAGCCAGACGCCAGCGCGACTGAAGACAACAAACCCAACACCATAAGGCTGAAATATTCGGCTGCGCCGAAGCTCAGGGCAACCGATGTCAGGGGCGTCGCCACGACTGCGATCAGGATCGTCGCAACGGAGCCGGCGAAGAAGGACGAAAGCGCAGCAGCTGTCAAAGCCGGCCCCGCGCGGCCATTGCGGGCCATCTTGTAGCCATCGAGCGTGGTCACTGCGGAGGAGGATTCGCCGGGCAGGTTCAACAGGATTGCCGTTGTCGAACCTCCATACTGCGAGCCGTAATAGATGCCCGCAAGCATGATCAACGATGTCGTCGGATCAAGGCCGAACGTGAGCGGCAGCAGCATGGCAATTGTCGCGAGCGGGCCGATTCCCGGCAGCACGCCAATGACAGTCCCGAGGAAAGCGCCAATGAATGCGTAGAGCAGATTCGAGCCGGAAAGCGCGACAGAAAATCCCAGCAACAGGTTGTCAATGAGTCCCATGATCAGCCACCCAGCCACGGACCGATGATGGGAATCGGCAACCCGATCCCGTAGGAAAAGACCGCGACACAGAAGACGGACAAGGCAAGGCTGGTCAGGATCGCCCGGCGTATTGTCATCTCCGTGCTGGCAAAGCATGTCAGCATCGCGGTGCCGACAAGCACGGGAAACAGCCCAAGGTCGAAGAGAAAAACGGCGAAGAACAATAGCGCCAGCGTTATCATGATGATCCCTCGCCAGGGGATGACCCCGAGCGGCGTCTCCTGCGGGCGGTTGATGCTGGAGATGGCCACGACAAGACCGACGAGAAAGGTCAGGCTCGAAAGCAAGACCGGAAAGTAGCCCGGCCCCATGTTCAACATCTGGCCAATAGGCAAGGTTTTCAGCGCGTAGCCAAAATAGAAGGCGCCCGCGCCCATGAATATCACGCCGGACGCAAGGTCTTTTCCATTAACCTTCAAGGGATCGACTCCAGATCATGCACAGGGCTGCAGGGTCGGCTGTTGCACATGGAGCCTGCCCCGCACGATCAGAAGCGCTCAGTTCAGGCTCATGCGAGCAGCGCCAGCGACCTTGCCCCAGACATCGAACTGACGATCCAGCCAGGCCTTCGTTTCGGCCGCCGACATGAAGGTCGGATCGATGCCGGCTGCACGCAGCCTCTTCTTGGATTCCGGTGTCGAAAAAATCTTGCGTGTCTTCTCCTCAAGGATGGCTGCAAGCTCCGGAGGCAGTTTGGCCGGCGCCATTAGTACGTAAGTCAGCCGCGTATCAGCGTCCTTGACCCCCTGTTCAGAGAGGGTGGCCACATCGGGCAAAAGAGCGTCCCGCCCGGCATCGGCCACAGCGAGGCCGATCACCTTTCCGGTCGCAATATTCGGAGCCGTCACGGATATCGAAAGAAACCCGGCATCCACTTCGCCAGACAGCAGCGCCAGCGCCGCGGGATTGCCACCTTTATAGGGGACGTGGACAGCATTGATGCCGGTCGCAAGCTTGAAACGTTCAAGCGCCAACTGGCCGGGGGAACCAATGCCACCCGACGAGAACTTGACCGGCCGCTTCTTGGACAGTTCGATCAAGTCTTGAACGTTCTTCGCGCCCAGCGATGCGTTGGCGCTGAGCGCCAGCGCATAGGAGCCGATTGTCGCAATCGGTTTCAAATCTTTGCGCGGATCATACGGCAGATTTTTGTAGATGTGGGGATTGACCGTCACGATGGTCTCCCCTCCGAGCAGAAGCGTCAAACCGTCAGGCTTCGCGCGGGCGACTTCCGCCGAGCCGGTATTTCCGCCAGCTCCACCTTTTGCCTCGAGCACTGCCGTCCGTCCCAGTTCGGCCTGCAGCCCTTCTGCAAGGATACGGCCCATCAGGTCACCCGGGCCTCCCGGAGAATAAGGCGAAATAACAGTAATCTGCCCCGCAGGATAATTTTGCGCCTGCGCGATCGCAGGTGCTGACGCTAACAAAACGACGGCAGCCATCTTTCTGAAGTTCAACATGTTCCACCTCATTTTGTTCAGGCCACTTTGCAGGCAGTGTTCTTTTGTAATTTTCTTCGAGTCTTTCAATGTCGACGGCTGCGGGCGTTTGCTGCGCGCTCGTCCAAAGTGGGCATGCTGTTCAGGATAATGCCTCCATGAAATGCATACATGTTGTAGTTTTTACCGCCGATTTGTCTTTGTCAAGCACGTTAGTTGATCAATCCTTTTCCGAGGCTTCTCGACCTCGCAATCGATCAGTTCATCGCGGCGTGAATCCATTCCGCCCAGGCCAGCAGCCTGCGGTCGTCGCCCCGGCGAGCCACGATCTGAAGGCCAAGCGGCATGCCGTTCGGCCCGAAGCCTGCGGGAATTGTCACGCATGGGACGTGCAGGCCCGACCAGAATTTGTTGAAGGCTGCCCCTCCGGTATTTCCGATACCGATGGGCGCTTCGCCCGGCGCCGGCGGAGTGATGAGAATGTCCAGATCGCCCATTGCTGCGCCAAAGCCATCCTGCAACTGTCGCATCACCGAGCACAGGCGATCGAATGTGTCCGGGGTCGTCGCCAGCCCCTCATCAAGTGCGGCGAGCAGCACCGGGCTGATGCGCTCGCGGTGTTCGACCAATTCCCACGAAAGCGACTGGGCGGATTCATAGAACTGGACCAGCGTGTGTGCGGCGAGCATCGCCTCGAACTCGTCCGGCGGCTCCCAGCTTCTCACTGAAGCGCCGGCGCGAGACAGCGCGGCGACAGCACGCTCCATCAATTCGCGGGTCTCCGGCAGCGCCTCCGACCATATCCACGTGCGGCACAGGCCGATCGTCGGAGCCGTGTCCAGCTTTGCCTGCGGATTGCCGAGGTCACGGCGCGAAGCTGCGCCCGCCAGCAAGGCACAGTCGGCCACCGACTTGCCCATGACGGCAATGGTGTCGAGACTTTCGGACATGATCCGCAGCCCGGCCCTGTTGATGAGGCCAAAGCTCGGCTTGTAGCCGAAGACGCCGCAGAAGGCCGCAGGCCGGATCGTGCTGCCGGCGGTCTGTGTCCCGAAGGCGACCGGAAAGAAATTGGCAGCGATGCCGGCTGCCGAGCCGCTGCTGCTCAGCGCCGCGAGCCCGTTGGAAATCGATTTGAGCTGCAGCGCGATGTAGGGAACGAGGCCGATCACCGCGATCGTGGTCACCAGCGCGGCGAGGCTGGCGCGTTTGCCGAAGCGCGCGCCGATGAGGTCTGCGATCGACGTGATGCGGTTGGCGCGGCTGATGCGCAGGATGCGG
>Ga0182746_1001358_pt1 | contig 22694 bp, 17 predicted proteins | sample eDN3rd30CBELigOP_FD_128881 | JGI IMG/M metagenome (GOLD analysis project Ga0182746, IMG submission 128881) | Enriched Organic Plus compost microbial communities from Emeryville, California, USA - eDNA 3rd pass 30_C BE-Lig OP (version 2) (version 2) ... | reverse complement strand
TGAGAATCCAGTTTCTACAGCCTCGCTCGCTTTCGACGATTATCGAAGGGCTATTCTTCTACACCTCGGTCCTGCAACTCGTGCTGAATATCCACTCCGCCTTCAAGGTCGTGGCAATCCAACTCTTGAATGGACAGACCAAATCACCCAGAAAGACCGATAATCGCGTTTCTGCGCATATTAGGCATATTTCTGCCTAATACAATAACGCCTTCCTGCACACAATAGTCCGCAGCCGTCGCTGCACACCAGCCACTCGACATGAGCCGTCCTGGGCCCTCTCGCCACGCCCTTCCGTCGGCAACTTGGCAACACTTTCTCGCGCTCATTCGCGGTCGCGGAATCAAGGAACGTTCCGCTCGCTGGTACGTCATCCGCATCGAGCAGTTCGTTCGGTACCTGAGCGGCAAGAGCTTGGCAGACTGCACCGCTGACGACTTAACGCGATACCTTACGGAGCTCGGAAGCGGTGGCGCCCTGGAAGACTGGCAGTTCCGTCAAACCGTCGACGCACTCCAGATCATGATGACGAAGGTGCTGAACGTCCCCGGGGCCGCCGACTTCGATTGGGCATACTGGCGCGCCTCCGCCCAGCAGCTGAAACCCACGCATCCGACCTTGGCCCGTGAAATTCCTCCGCCCGACCTTACTCCTCGGCCATCTCGCCGTTCCACCACCGTCACAACCGGTCACCGCAAGCTACTAGCGGCAGTCGCATCGGAAATCCGCAGGCGCCGCTACTCATACCGCACTGAGCAGACGTATTTACAGTGGATCAGGCGCTTCATCGCCTTCAACGGCGGTCGTGACCCACGTACTCTTGGCGTCGCCAATGTAAGATCGTTTCTAGAAGATCTCGCCGTCCGCTCGAAAGTCGCATCGAGCACCCAGAATCAAGCCTTGAGCGCTCTCCTGTTCCTCTACCGGCACGTGCTCGAGCAGCCATTGCAGCTTGGCGAGTTCAAGCGCGCAAAACGTCCGCATCATCTTCCCGTAGTGCTTACCCGGCAGGAGGTCTTCCGCCTTCTCTCGCAACTCAGCGGCACACATAAGCTGATGGCGAGCCTTCTCTACGGCGCCGGCATGCGGCTGATGGAGGTCGTCCGCTTGAGGGTAAAGGACATCGACTTCGAGTACGGCCAGATCGTCGTACGTAATGCCAAGGGCGCAAAGGATCGCGTCGTACCACTACCCCGCACGATCGTCGAGCCGCTACGAGAGCATCTAGTCAAGGTGCGCAACTTGTTCAACGAGGACCGCAAGCGCGGCTTACCTGGCGTCTACCTGCCCGATGCTTTGGCGAGAAAGTACCCCCACGCCGGCAACGAATGGATTTGGCAGTACGTTTTCCCAAGCGGCAAAGTCTCCATCGACCCGCGCAGCGGCGTCATAAGGCGCCACCACCTTCACGAGAACGGCCTGCAAAAGGCCGTGAAGTCGGCTGCGATGGCGGCGGCCATACCAAAGAAGGTAAGCTGCCACGCGTTGCGGCATTCGTTCGCCACGCATCTGCTGGAAAGCGGCTATGACATCCGCACTGTCCAAGAGCTGCTCGGCCACGCCGACGTATCAACGACAATGATCTACACGCACGTTCTGAATCGCGGCGGTCTTGCGGTCAAGAGCCCGTTGGATGGTTCGACTTGAAAGGCTCTCCTGCTCGACGAGGCCGAGCCGTCTCAGCGGGTAGGCGTATGCAGAGGGTGGTGACAAGGCGAGGCTGCGCCGCAGAGCCGAGAAGGCTGCCCGCCGTGCACCGCAGCCTAGCTCGATCACAAGACTTTTATTGTCCGCGGTGCACGCGGGCGAAACGAATCCTACCCGATCTCGACCCCGCGAAGCGCGACCGCAGTCACGGAACGAAACTCCCGCCTGCGACTACCGCACCACCGCCGCTATTGAATCTGCAACATAATCCGCGTTCGCCGCATTGATCCCCGCGATGTTGATGCGGCTCGACTCGATCATATAGACGTGAAAGCGCTCCCTCAGCGCGACGACGCGCTCCCGGTCGATGCCGAGAAACGAAAACATCCCGCGCTCGTTCGCAATGAAGGAAAAGTCGATCGGCGTATCCCGCTCCGCGAGCTTCTCGACAAGGAGCCGCCGCAGCGAATTCAGCCGCACCCGAATCTCCCCTACTTCCCGCTCCCACAGCGCCCGCAGCTCGGCATCGCCGAGGATCTGCGCGACGATTGCCGCGCCGTGATCGGGCGGCATCGAGTAGATCCCTCGCGCTACGTTCGCCGCGTGACTCGCGACTCCCTTCACGCTCTCCGCGCTCTCGGTAACGACTGTGACAGAGCCGACCCGCTCCCGATAAAGCCCGAAGTTCTTCGCGCAGCTCGAGACGACCACGACCTCCGGAAGCCGCTCGCTCATGAGCCGCACACCGTACGCATCCTCGTCGAGCCCTTCCGCGAATCCCTGATACGCGAGATCGATGAACGGCACGATGCCGCGCCGCTCGCAGATCTCGGCGAGCGCGCGCCACTCCTCCGGCTTCAGGTCCGCACCGCACGGGTTGTGGCAGCAGCCGTGCAGCAGCAGCAGATCGCCCTTCGGGATCCGCTCCACGGCCGCCGCCATCCGCTCGAAGTCGACCCGATGAGACTCGAGGTCGTAGTAAGGGTACGTCGCAATCTCGAGCCCCGAGAGCGTCAGCAGCGGAATGTGATTCGGCCACGAAGGCTCGCTGATGTGCACTCGCGCACCGGGATTCGCACGCCGAAGCAGATGTGACGCAACACAAAGCGCCCCGCTGCCGCCCGGCGTCTGCAGCGTCACGACGCGCCCGTCCGCGACGGCCGGATGCGCCGCGCCGAACAGAAGCCCCTCGATGCCGCGGTTGAACGCCGCGTTGCCGGCGATTGCCACATAGGTCTTCGTGTCCTCACCCTCGAGCACGGCGCGCTCCGCGCGCTTCACGCTCTCGAGGATCGGCGTCCGACCCTGCTCGTCCTGATAGACGCCCACGGACAAATCGACCTTCCGGGGATCGGGATCGGCGCGGAACAGTGCCATCATCCCTAGGATCGCGTCCGTCGGCAGCGGCTTCAGGGATTCGAACATCGGCCGATGCTCACGCGAGACCGAGCATGCGCTCGGCGTTGCCGTGATAGATCTTGTGACGGTCCTCGTCCGAGAGATCCATAGCGTCGATGCACTTGATCGTCTCGCGGATGTACATCGGCCCGCGCTCCGGATCGAACGGCGCATCCGACGAGAACAGCATGTGATCGACACCGAAGAACGCAAGCGCGCACTCGAGCGCGGGCTTCGAGCCGAACGTCGCGGTGTCCGCATAGAAGTCCCGGAAGTAGTCGATCGGCCGGCGCTTCAGCTCCTTCAGGAGCGCGCGATAGTCGACGCTGCTCGTGCGCGCGCCGAGCTGATCCCACCCCGGCCCGACGCGCCCCTCGAAGAACGGCACCATGCCGCCGGCGTGATGCGTGATGATCTTAAGATTCGGCATCGCATCCATCATCTTCGAGAACACCAGCCGCGCGAGGAACACGCTCGTCTCGTAGGGCCAGCCGAACGTCCACCAGATCTCGTACTTCGACGTGTCCTCGCTCGCGTAATCCGCCATCTTTGCGCCGCGCGCCGGGTGCACCCAGATCGGCTTGTCGTACTCGGCCATCAGCTCGAAGAACGGCCGGAACTCGGGCTCGTCTAGCGGACGACCGTTCACGTTCGTGAAAATCTGCACGCCGGCCGCGCCGAGCTGGTCGATCGCGCGGCGAGTTTCCGCGAGCGCGCCGTCCATGTCGCTCATCGAGATCGAAGCGACGAATCCCGGGAAGCGATCGGGGTAGCGCTGCACGAGCTCCGCCATCCCGTCGTTGCCGATTTGCGCAAGCTCGGCCGCGTCCTTCGGGCTCGCGATGACCTCGAGCGGCGGGGACGCAAGCGACAGTACCTGCTGGTACTCGTCGAACATATCCATGACCCGGAACCGCTCGTCGAGATCCGACATCATCGGAATGTCGTTGCTGCGCTTTGTGATATCGACGATCTGCGAGACCTGCTCCAGCCTCGTCTGAAACGCTTTCGGCCAGATGTGATTGAAGATATCGAGCTTGCGCACGGTGCCACTCCTGTGAACGTGGACCGGTATAGTAAAGGATGGGTCTCGCGGGACAACAGGAAGACACGGAAATGAGGGCAATATTGCTCGACGGCTTCGGCGGGCCGGAGCACATGCGGATCGGCGACGCGCCCGCGCCGGCGCTCGGGCCCCACCAGGTGCTGATCCGCGTCGCGGCGACGTCGGTGAATCGACCGGACATTGTGCAGCGCGAGGGCCACTATCCGCCGCCCCCCGGCGAATCGGAGATCTTGGGCCTCGAGGCCGCGGGCACGATCGAGGCGGTCGGCGACGACGTGCGCGGGCTCTCGGCCGGGCAGCGCGTCGCGGCGCTTCTCGGCGGCGGCGGTTACGCGGAGCTCGCGGCCGTCGACGCGCGGCACGTGCTCGCGATCCCGGACTCGATCAGCTTCGAGGAGGCCGCGTGCATCTGCGAGACCTATATCACCGCGTACCTGAACCTTTTCATCGGCGCACGCCTCGAGGACGGCGAGTGGCTGCTGCTGCACGGCGGCGGGGGCGGCGTGACGACGGCCGCGATGCAGCTCGTCGGCGCGCTCGCGGCGAAATCGCGGATGATCGTCACGGCGTCGGAGTCGAAGCTGAAGCGGGTCGCCGAGCTCGGCGCCGATACGGTCGTCGATTACCGCAACGAGGATTTCGTCGACGCGGTCAAGCGCGCGACGGACGGCCGCGGCGTCGACGTGATCCTCGACCACATCGGCGGCCCGTACCTCGAGCGCAACATGAAGTCGCTCGCGATCAACGGCCGCCTCGCGCTGATCGGCACGATGGGCGGGCGCAAGGCGGAGATCGACCTCGGCCGGCTGCTCGTGAAGCGTCACGAGCTGATCGGCTCGGTGCTCCGGCCGCGGCCCGCGGACGAGAAGGCCGAGATCATCGCGCGCTTTCGCGACGCCGTGATGCCGCTGTTCGCGGAGCGGCGGATCGTGCCGCTGATCGATCGCGTCTATCCGCTCGAGGAAGCGGCAGAAGCCCATCGACGGATGGAGCGCGGCGGGCACTTCGGCAAGATCGTGCTCCGCGTGAGCTAGCCGCGCGCAGCGGCCGGAAGCGGCGGCTGCAACCGACGGCGGCTCTTCGAATCCGACGCGTCGAGTCCGACCCGCCTATCGCCCCCGCGCCGCCCTCTTCCTGTCACGCCGCCGCGGGCTCGCCTCGAGCAGCCCGGCCAGAACGTCCGGATGCGCCGGCTTGCCGAAGAAGAACCCCTGCATCTCGTGACAGCCGCGCCGACGCAGGAACCGCTGCTGCTCCGCGTTCTCGACGCCCTCGGCGACGACCGTGACGCCGAGCGTGCGGCCCATCGCGATGATCGCCTCGGTGATCGCCTCGTCCTCGAGGTGCTTCGGGATTTCGCGGATGAACGAGCGGTCGACCTTCAGCGTATCGATCGGGAACCGCTTCAGCTGCGCCAACGACGAATAGCCGGTGCCGAAATCGTCGATCGCGAGCCGCACGCCCATTTCCTTGATCGCCTCGAGCTTCTTCACCGCGCGGTCAACGTCGTGCATGACGACGCTTTCGGTGATCTCGAGCTCGAGCAGCTCCGGCGCCATCCCGGTCTGCTCTAGCACGTCGCTGATGTCGCGCAGCAGCCGCGGATCCTTGAACTGCCGAGGCGAAAGGTTCACGCCCATCCGGATCGGCGGCAGGCCCTGCTGTTGCCACGCGACGTTCTGCGCGCACGCGGTCCGCAGCACCCATTTGCCGATCGGCACGATCAGGCCGGTATCCTCGGCGACCGGGATGAACCGCGCCGGCGAAACCGAGCCGAGATCCGGGTTCCACCAGCGCAGCAGCGCCTCGGCGCCGGTGACCTCGCCGCTCTCGATGTTGACCTTCGGCTGATACTGCAGCGTGAACTCCTCGCGCTCGAGCGCGCGGCGCAGCTGAGTTTCTAACGCGAGCCGCTCGATCGACATCGAGCCCGCGGCCTCGGTGTAGAACTGGAAGGTGTTCTTGCCCTCGTCCTTCGCGCAGTACATCGCGAGGTCCGATTTCTTCATCAGCGAGCGTGCATCGTCGCCGTCGCCGGGATAGACCGCGATGCCGATGCTCGCCGTGACGCGGCACTCCTGGCCCATGATCTCGATCGGCTTGATCGCTGCGGACAACAGCTTCCGCGCGATCTGCCCGGCCTGCGCCGGACGCTGGATCTCCTCGATCAGCACGATGAACTCGTCGCCGCCGAGCCGCGCGACGACGTCGGAGCGGCGCACGCACGCCTTGAACCGCCGCGCGATCTCCTTCAGCAGCAGATCGCCGGCCTCGTGACCGAGCGAGTCGTTGATCAGCTTGAAGCGGTCGAGATCGATGAACAGCACCGCGAGCTTGCGGTTGCGGCGCTGCACGGACGCGATGGCCTGATCGAGCAGCGCGGTGAACGTGCCGCGGTTCGGCAGGCTCGTCATCTCGTCGTGCGACGCGAGATACTGCACGCGCTGCTCGGCCTGCTTGCGCTCGGAAATGTTCTCGACGACGGAGATGTCGTACATCGGCTTGCCGTCCGCGTCGCGCTTCAACGCGGCATTGATCCGCACCCAGACCGGCGTGCCGTCCTTGCGCATGTAGCGCTTCTCGGCCTGCAGCGAATCGATCTCGCCGGCGTAAAGGCGCGCGCGGTTCTGGTCCGTGACGTGCCGATCCTCCGGATGCGAGACCTCGCGGAACGTCAAGCCGAGAAGCTCCTCGCGCGTATAGCCGAGCATCTCGCAGAGCTGCCGATTCACGTGGATGAACCTGCCGTCGGCGCCGATGTGGCTGATGCCGATCGCGGCGAGCTCGATCGTGCTCGCGTAGCGCTCCTCGCTCTCGCGCAGGCGGCGCATCGTCTCGGCCTGAGCGTAGTAGTTGCCGATCTGCGTCGCGAGGCCGTGCACGACCTGAAGGAGCCGCTCGTCCGGCTCCGCGATCGTCCGCGCGCTGAAGTCGAGGACGCCGATCGCCTTGCGATGCCACAGCACCGGAAACAGGAACGCGTTGTTCCAGCCCGTCCGTTTGACGATATCGCGGCGCTGCACGCGCTTCTCGGCCGCGAGATTCGCGATCCACAGCGGCCGCGCAGTCTGCCAGACGAGGCCGACGAGGCCCGCGCCGGGCGCGAACGTGGTCTTCTTCGCCTCGTCGGTCACGGCCTTGATCTCGGCCGTCGACAGGCTCCAGCCGGTCTCGTGACGCAGCACGTCGTCGCGCTCGTCGTAGCACCAGTATTGCCCGGAGTCCCAGCCTTCGGAGCGGCAGATCGCGCGGAGCGCCGCCCGCAGCGCCTCGTCGACCTCGCGCGCCTCTGCCAGAATCTTCGCAATCGTCCGATTCAGCGCGAGCAGCCGGTCGTCTCGCTCCAGCCTGCGCCGGCAATCCTCGAGGGCGGCACGAAGCCGTTCCAGCTCGTGCGTCGTCTCCTTCCTTGCCGCGGCACGTTTCATGTGCATCACACGCTCCCCTCGGACAGCCTGCCAATGCTAGGCGGCCGAGCCGTCGAGCGCCGCGAGGCGCATCGCGCGCCAGGATTCGCGAAACGTTATCTACGTCTCATTTCGGCGACCGGGTCTCATATAATCCCCCGACGACCAATCCTCGAACGACGCACGACCTTGCGTGCCCGCGAAGAGCCCCCGAGATCGATGGACGACGCATTCACCGCACTCCGCAGCCTCCTGTTCGTGCCCGGCAACAAGGAAAACATGCTGACGAAGGCGCTCGGCACGACGCCGGACGCGCTCGTCCCGGACATGGAGGACTCGGTGCCGGACGACGAGAAGGCGTCCGCGCGGCAGACGATGCGCGCGTTCCTGCCCCGGCTCGCGGCCGCGGGTCCGCTGCTGATTCCGCGGGTCAACTCGCTCGAGACGCCGTGGATCGAAGAGGATCTCGACGCGGTCGTCGCGGACGGCGTATTCGGCATCTCGGTCGGCAAGATCCGCCGCCCGGCGGACGTCGTCCGGATCTCGGAGATGATCGCGGCGCACGAGCGGCGGCGCGGCCTGCCTGAGGGCCGCATTCGCCTGGTGCCGTGGATCGAGACGGCCGAGGCGATCGTGCGCTGCCACGAGATCCTGACCGCCGATCGACGTGTCGTCGCGGCCGCGTTCGGCGCGGAGGACTTCACGAACGACATGGGCATCGAGCGCACCGACGACGAGACCGAGCTCGCGCACGCCCGCGCGACGCTCGCGATCGCCGCGCGCGCGGCGAACGTCCTCGCGCTCGACACTCCTTATTTCAAGCTGCGCGACCCGGACGGCCTCGCGGCGAACGCGCTGCGCGTGAAGCGGCTCGGCTTCAAGGGCAAATTCGCGATCCACCCGGAGCAGATCGACGCGCTGAACGCGGCGTTCGCGCCGTCCGCCGCCGAGATCGAAGACGCCGAGCGCATCGTCGCAGCCTACGACGCCGCCGAGCGCGCGGGCCGCGGCTCGACGTCGCTCGACGGCCGCGTGATCGACGTGCCGGTCGTGAAGCGGGCCCGCGCCGTGCTCCGCCTCGCGGAGAAAATGGCCCGTCACGGCTGATTTGCGGGCGGCGGCTTGCGGCCGGACCGAACCCGGCGTAACGTGCGCGCCGCCCTCCGAAACGGAATTGGAGCACGAGCCATGTCCATCCTTGCGAAGCGCATGTCGCGCATCAAGCCTTCGCCGACCAACGCGCTGACCGGCAAGGTCGCCGAGATGAAGGCGGCCGGCATCGAAGTGATCAGCCTGGGCGCCGGCGAGCCGGATTTCGACACGCCGGGCCATATCAAGGACGCCGCTAAGGCGGCCATCGACCGGGGCGAGACGAAGTACACGCCCGTCCCCGGCACGATCGCGCTGCGCAAAGCGATCGCCGCCAAGCTCGCGCGCGACAACGGGCTCGAGTATCCGATCGACCAGATCACGGTCGCCGCGGGCGGCAAGCAGGTGCTGTTCAACGCGTGCATGGCGACGCTCGATCCCGGCGACGAGGTCGTGATCCCCGCCCCGTACTGGGTGTCGTATCCGGACATGGTGCTGCTCGCCGAAGGCGCGCCGGTGTTCATCGACGGGCTCGAGGAGAACGGCTTCAAGATCCTGCCGGACCAGCTCGAGTCGGCGATCACGCCGCGCACGAAGTGGGTGCTGCTGAACTCGCCGTCGAACCCGACCGGCGCCGCATACACGCGCGCCGAGCTCGAAGGCCTCGCCGCGGTGCTGAAGCGCCATCCGCACGTCTGGGTCATGACGGACGACATCTACGAGCACGTGATCTACGACGATTTCGAGTTCACGACGATCGCGCAGGTCGAGCCCGCGCTGTTCGATCGCACACTGACGATCAACGGCGCGTCGAAGGCGTACAGCATGACGGGCTGGCGCATCGGCTACGGCGCGGGGCCGGCCGAGCTGATCAAGGCCATGAACATCGTGCAGTCGCAGTCGACGACGCACGCGGCGTCGATCAGCCAGGCGGCCGCGACGGCGGCGCTCGCGGGCACGCAGGATTTCATCCCGAAGCACAACGCGATGTTCAAGGAGCGGCGCGATCTCGTCGTCCGCATGCTGAACGAGGCGCCCGGCATCACGTGCCGCACGCCGGAAGGCGCGTTCTATGTCTATCCGTCGTGCGCCGGCGTGATCGGCAAGACGACGCCGAGCGGCAAGCGCATCGACAACGACACGGACTTCGCGACGTATCTGCTCGACGCGGAGCGCGTCGCGGTCGTGCAAGGCGCGGCGTTCGGGCTCTCGCCGTACTTCCGGATCTCGTACGCGGCTTCGACGGAGCTGCTGAAGGAAGCGTGCACGCGGATCCAACGCGCATGCGCGGCGCTGAAATAACGGACGGTCGGTGAGCGAGCCCTCCCCGAGCTGGAGCGGTTCGCCGGCGAGCGGCGACGAAGCGCCGCTCGCCCATGACCGGCCCGTCGACCCGCGCACGGTCGCGGTGTGGCGCTGGGCCGCGCTGATCGGGGCCATCCCGTTCGCCGGCGCGGCCGGCGTGTTCACAATCTCGATGCTGATCGCCGGCAGTCCGCTCGGCGACATTCTCTGGATCGCATATCCGGTGCTGCTCGCCGCGCTCGCGGCGGGCGCATGGTGGTACCCGGCCGCGCGCTATCGTCGGCTGCGCTATCGGCTCGACCCGATCGGCATCACGATCACCGACGGCATCCTGTGGCGCACGCAGTCGTCGCTCGCACAAGTGCGCATCCAGCACACGGATATCTCGCAGGGGCCGCTGCAGCGGCGCTACGGCGTAGCGACGTTGAAGCTCTACACGGCCGGCAGCCGCTTCACGAAGATCGAGCTGCCGGGCCTCGAGTACGGGGAAGCCGTGAAACTGCGCGACCGGCTGCTCGAGGCCGGAGACGGCGATGCCGTCTGACGAGCGGACGGCGCCGGCCGGCGCCGACGGCTTCGAGCCGACCTTGAAGCTGCATCCGATCTCGTGGGTCTTCGTCGCCGTCAATCACTTCAAGCAGTTCGTGTTCGCGCTGATCGCGGCGATCATCGTCGGCTCGAACCGCGGGGACGCGGGGCTTTGGTGGTCGCTGTGGATTCTGATCCCGCTCGTCGCCGCGGCGATCTGGCATCAGTGGGTGTTCCGCTACGGCTTCTCGGAGCGCGGGCTCGTGATCCACGAGGGCCTGTTCTTCCGCAACGTGCGCACGGTCGACTACGAGCGGATCGAGAACGTCGACACGCAGCGCAGCGTGCTGCATCGGCTGTTCGGCGTCGCGGAGGTCCGCGTCGAGACGTCGAGCGGCGGAAAGCCCGAGGCGCTGATCCGCGTGCTCTCGCTCGCGGACGTCGCCGCGATGCGCGAGCGCATCTTCGAGCGGCGCGGCACGGCCAGCGTCGCCGCACCGATAGATCATGCTGCGCAATCGGAGGCGGAAAGCGAAGTGCTTCTCGAGCTCCCGCCGTCGGAGCTCGTCCGTTACGGGCTGATCGATAACCGCGGGCTCATTATCGTCGCAGCCGTGTTCGGCTTCCTCGCGCAGAGCGGCTACTTCGACAACTTGCAGGAGCGCGGCCCGCCGACGTGGCTCAGCCGCGTGCCGTGGGACTCGCTCGCCGAGCTGCGCGCCGTCGGCCCGGTCGTGCTCGGGCTGCTCGTGTTCGCGCTGCTGATCGGCTTCACGCGCGTCTTGTCGGTGATCGTCGCGCTCGCGACGTTGTACGGCTTTCAGCTCACGCGCGCGGGCGAAGACCTTCGCACGCGCTTCGGCTTGCTGACGCGGGTGTCGCTGACGTTGCGCCGGCGCAGAGTCCAGGCGGCGCATCAGACCGCGACGTTATTGCATCGGCTCTTCAAGCGCGTGTCGCTGCGCGTCGATCTTGCCGGCGGTGCGGGCCCCGGAGGCGGCGTCGAGTCCCCGGGCCAGACGACGCAGCGCGAGCTGTGGCTCGCGCCGCTTTGCGCACCGGAGGACGCGGAGCGCCTGATCCGGGCCGCATTGCCGCAGGTGCAGCTCGACGGTCTCGAGTGGCGCTCGCTTGCGCCGCGGGCCCGGCGGCGGATCTTTCGCCTGCTGTCGACGATGTGGATCGTCGTCTCGGCCGTGCCGGCGTTCGCCGTGCTCGGCAATTGGGCCGCGCTCGTGGTGCTCGCGCCGCTGCCGCTCTTCTTCGTGCACGCGACGTTGTACGTCAGGCATACCGGCTGGGCGCTGCACGACGAGTTCTTCGCGCTGCGGCGCGGCTGGCTGACGCGCAAGCTCTCGGTCACGCCGCGCAACCGGATCCAGAGCGTGCGGCTGACCGAGTCGCCGTTCGACCGCCGCCAGCGCATGGCGTCGATCGAGGTCGATAACGCCGGCGCGGCCGCGGTCAGCCATCGCCTGAAGCTGCGCTACCTGCCGAAGGACGACGCCGAGCGGCTCGCCGACGCGCTCTACCGCTCGCCTGCCGGCGCGGAGCCGCTCGGCGCGTAATCGCTAACGCGCGGCCTCGAGCTCGACCGAGCCGACCAGCAAGCGAATCACTTCGGTGATGCGCTTCACGTTCGCGTAGCTGTCGATCATCACGAGCTTGCCCGCGCCCGGCGTTTCTCTGTTACTGAATCCGCCCGATCCCGCTGTGAGATGGCCGCTCTGCGACAGCATCGGCCGAAGGATCGGCACGAGCTGCGACGCCGCGGCGTTGTCCGGCAATGTCACGACGCGCGTGACGACCTCGTCATCCGGAATCGCGTCGTCGTCCGTCTGCACGAGACGGGTCGGAACGACGCGGGCCAGCGCGTCCGGAACGATGTTCACGACGCCTTGCGTCTCGTAAGCCATCAAGCCGTGATTGCGCAGGATCGACAGCAGCACTGGGTAGCTCGGCGTCCCGTCGACCGTGCCGCCGACATAGATCCGGGTCGGCGCGCGCGGATCGATCAGGAACGTCCGGCCGGTCTCCTCGGCGACGCGCCGCACGAGATCCTCGAGCTCGACGTTCGGCTCCGCGCGATTCGCCGGCATCGGCGCCGCCGCGATGCCGGGCTCGATCGGCGGCGGCGCGGCCGGCGCCGGCGGCGCGGCGGGCGCCGGCGCGAGCTCGGATGCGCCCGTCCGCGGCTGCTGCGAGACCGGGGGCGCACCGCGCGGCTCGGCTCGCTCCGGCCGAACCTCCTGCGGCGTCTCCGGCGGCTGCGCGAACGCGACCGTGCCGAGCGCGAGCAGCCCGCCGAGCACGATCGCGGTGACGGTGGTCGCTGTTCTCATCGCGGTTTCTCCTCGAGACGAGTGTGTGAAAGTCGTTCGGGTCAGTAGGTCGTCGACGCGAGCGCGTCGGTGATGTTCGCGACGATCGCGGTCCGGACCGCGGGCAGCTCGTCGATCGGCCGCTCGAAGCGGGTCTCGGTGCGCCGGCCGGCATTGACGGCATCGGTCATCCGCAGCTGCACGCGCACCGTCCGGTCGTCGACCTCGACATCGGCCGCGACGACGCCGCGCACGCTGAGAAGCGCAGCGATCTGGTCCGGCTCGAGCCCGGCGTCGTCGTGTGCGATCGACGCGCGGGCGTCGACGACGTACAGCCCCGGGATTCGCGCGAGCTGCCGCATGACCTCGTCGTGCAGCTGGCGCGCGATGCGCTCCGCGGCCGCGCGCTCGTCCGCGTTCGCGGAGCCCGCTTCCGCCGCGGACCGCTCGGCCGAAGGGTCGAACGGCAGCACGGCCACCGAGTGCACGTCGACGATGATGTCGCCGGGCAGGACCGCAACCGGATTCCACGCGACGAGCGCGGCCGGCGGAACGTCCGCGGCGGCCATCGTTGCCGCGGACGCGGCGTCGCCGGCAGCGCGCAGCTCATCGTCAGCTGCGTGCGCCGGATCGGTCTCCGTGCCGTTCGCCGATCGCGATGCGACCGCGATGTCGTCGTCGCCGACGCGGGCGCCGCTCGCACCGTCGTCGCCGTCGGCCACGGTGCGCGCCGCGTCGTCGGCCACCCCGCCGCCCGACGTGTCGGGCTCAACGCTCGCCGCAACGGCCCACAGCACCGCGGCGGCCGCGACGGTCCACGCGACCGCGGGCCGTCCGAGCCACGCGACCACAGGCCCGGCCCGTCGCGGGAACCTCCCGCCGAAGCCGTGTGCAGCGCGCGGCGGTGCGGCGCCGAACGCCGCGCCGGCCGCCCCGTCCGCGGTCGCCGCGACGGCCCCGCCCGCGCGCAGCACGGCAAGCTCGCCGCGCGCCGCGAGCTCCTGCGCGATCACGACGGCGGCCTCGCAACGCTCGTACGCGGCCTCGTGATCCGGCGCGCGCTCGAGCCACTCGACCAGCGCCTTCTCGCGCTCGAGATCGCCGCCGTTCGCGTCGATATCGACGTACCGCTCCGCCGCTTCGCGGCCGGGGTCGCGGCTGCGCCGTTCGTCTTCGCTCGTCATTTCGATGCTCTCTTCAATCGTCGCTGGCAGACGTCGAGCGCGTGCTTCATCTCGCGCTCCACGGTCCGTTTGCTGATCCCGAGACGCTCGGCGATCGCGTCGTAACCGAGCCCGTCCACGCTGCGCAGCAGGAAGACCTCGCGGCAGCGAGGCTTGAGCTCGCGCAGCGCGCACCTGACGGCTTCGACGCCCTGCTCGAAGTCGACGATCCGGTCGGGCGTCTCGGTGTCGGCGACGAGAGCGCTCGAACAGATGCTCGACGACGCGCGCACGCTCGCCGTCTGCGTCCGCGTCGCCGGACATCGTCTCGCCGCCGTCGGCATCTCGAAGCGCTGACGGCGCTCGGGGCCCGCCCATCGCGTAGTCTCCGGCAGCCGCTGCGCCGCCTCCTGACGCTATATACGTATAAGGCGCATCGGTCCGCCAAATTTCGCGCCACTAGAAGAACTCGGCCATCCGGTCGTCGGGCGGCATCTCGTCGAACTGCGGCCAGCCATCCGCTATCACGTCCCAGTCGGCCTTCGACCCGACGAAGATGTGCACGGCCGGCAACGGCTTCGCGGGCAGCGGGAGCGCGCCGGCCGGGACGAGCGCGAGCCCCGCCTCCGGCGAGACCATCGGCAGCAGACTGCCGCAGCGCACGCAGAAGTCGGCGCCGTAGGCCCGCGGCGGCGCCATCCGGAACGCGGCGATCGACTCTTCGCCGCGCGTCCAGCGAAAGCTGTCGGCGGGCACGAACGTCGTCGTCGAGAACGGGCCGCCGCGAGAGCGCCGGCACAGCGAGCAGTGGCAATGCACGAGACGCTCGGGTGCAACGTCGAGCGCGTAGCCGACGTCGCCGCACAGGCAACGCGCGGCGAGCACGGCGCCGCCGCCCGACCCGTGCTGCGCGACCGTTTCGGACAGCGGTTCGGCCTCGCCGGCCCCGGCAGAAACGAACGGCTCGGGCGGAAGCTCAGTCGGCTCGGGGAATACCGGCAAGTCGACGCCGGGCGGATACGCGTCGAAGCGCCGCAGCCCGTCCGCAATCTCATGCGCGCCGGACTTCGACGCGGCGAAGATATGCGCGCGAGGCTTCGCGTCGAAGTCTTCGAGCGAGCCCGCCGGAACGAGCATCACATCGTCGACGTGCGACAGCGCCGGCACCTTCGCGCCGCAGTGTCGGCAGAACGGACGCTCGAACGACGACGTCGCGCGGTAGTGCGTGATCGCGCTGGTCGACGACCGCCACTCGAAGCGCGCGACGTCGACACCGACGCCCGCGCCGAACAACGCGCCGTGGTGAATGCGACACATCGAGCAGTGGCAGAACGCGAACCAGCGATACGGCGGCGCGACATCGTACCGAACCGCGCCGCACAGGCACGCGCCTCGAGCCATCTTCGCCCTCCTTCGACCGACTCGACGTCGGTCTTCTTGAGCGTCGGCAACCGCTCAGCGTACTGTGAGTCTCCGGATTCGCAAGACTCTGCCGCACGCACGCGAGCGCCGTCGCTTCATACGTTTTTGTCTTTGATATCCGTGCCGTTGACGGTATGCTCGCGCATGTCGTTCGACTTGATCCGCGTTGCGTTACAACTCACTCCATGGGGGGTCCCTCTTCATGTCTCACGTGAGCCGCCAAGCAGGTGAAATCGCATCTTCAGCGAGCCAGGCCCCGTTCATGAGAACCGTTCTCAGCGAATTCTGCGATGCGTTCGAGAACGAGCTTCGTCCGATCCTCGATCCGGTTCAGCAGGCAGCGGAAGCACTCGCGGGCGCGCCGGAAGACGTCCCGGCGAAACGCGTGCTGCCGGCGCTGCGCGATCTGCGCCATCAGATCTCCGCGCTGATCGACAAGGTCGCCGAGCAGCAGGCGTACGTGCTGATCTTCGGTCCGGTCAAGAGCGGCAAGTCCACGTTCATGAACGCGCTGAGCGCGGCTTACGTCAGCGAGGTCACGTGCCTGCCGGCCTACCCGTGCATGGTCTACGTATCGCACTCCGACGAGCCGGGCTTCAAGGTCACGCACTACGACGGTCGCGAAGCCGCGTTCACGCATCGCGACGCGCTGCGTGAGATCGTTGCGGACGGTCACTATCAGCTCACGCGCCGCATCCGCGAGGCGGAGCTCGCCGGCGAGACGTTCGATCCGGCCGTCCACATGCCGGATGCGATCCGCAAGGTCGATATCAAGCTCGACATTCCGGATCTCGCCCAATCCGGCGCCGTGCTCGTCGACACGCCGGGACTCTACACGCGGATGAAGTTCGGTTACGACCGGATGACGCGCGACTTCCGCAACGCGGCCGCCTGCGCGATCTTCATCGTGAAGACCGATAACCTCTTCCTCGAGCAGGTCTTCGACGAGTTCGGCGAGCTCCTCGAGCTCTTCAGCCGCATCTTCCTCGTCGTGAACCTCGACTCGACGAAGAAGGACCTGCTGCCGGACGGCACCCTCGCGCCGAGCCTCGAGCACGAGAGCCCTTGGGAGATCATCGAGGCGTTCGAGAACCTGTCGATGACCGCGCCGCTGAAGGAGGCCGCGGAGGACGGGCGCCTCAGCATCTACCCGGTAGACCTGCTGCGTGCGGCGAGCCGGCGGATCACGAGCCGCCGCGAGACAGGCGCCGGACAAGAAGAAGGCACGGCCGCGAAGGTCGACGCCGACTTCGACATGCTGCTCGAGGATCTCACGGATTTTCTGAACAGCAACGAGTATCTGAAGGCATTTCTTCAGGACAGTCTGCGCCGTTCCCGCACCTTGATCGGCGAGATGAAGAACGCGGTCGAGGACGACTCGGTGAAGAAGCTCGCCCGCGAGGTCGAGTCGCTGCAGCACAGCTGCGACGACGCGCGCTCGAAGGTCGAGAAGCTGAACCGGCTGCGGCAGATCCAGTGGCGCGACCACGTGCAAGGGCTCGTGCCGTGGCTGCTCGAGCGCGTCGGCCGGCTCGCGACGCACGTCAAGGCCGAAACGCAGGACCCGATCGCGCGCGCGATCGAGGAGTGGTTCCAGAGCACGGACAGCCTCCACGAGCTGCTCGACCGCAACCTGCTGCCGACGTTCGCGTCCGCGTATGCGCGCCTGACCGAGGACGCGGAGGAAGCGCTGAAGCGCCGCGTGTCCGAGGACGTTTCCGGCCTGACCGCGACCGAGGACCTGCTGTCGGATCTTCAGGCCGTCGGTCTCGACATGCGCGAGACAGCCGAGGCGGCGCTCGTCGGCCTCAAGGCGAACGCGACCGTCGAGTCGCCGGCGCCGATCCTGTCGAGCGAGCAGATCCCGGTCCGCCGCAGCGTCGGCGACTGGGTGCTGATGCGCTCCGGCGCGTCGGTCCGCCGCCGGCTGTTCGGCCCCGCCGAGCGTCCGGACACGGAGATCCCGGTCGAAATGAAAGAAGCGCGGCTCGGCGAGCCGGCCCGCGACGCGATCCGCGACGCGACGCTCGCGCAGCTCGATGCGATGATGACGAAGCTCGCCGAAGCGCTGCCCGAGCAGCTCGTGCGCGGCTATGCCGAGCGCTTCGAGGTCGACATCGCCGAGCGTCTCGAGAAGGCGAGCACCGCCGCCGAGCAGCGCCTCGAGCAGCTCGGCCAGCGCCTGAAGGTCATGCAGCAGGCCTTCGACCGCCTGCACGCGCTGAACGAGAAGCTCGGCACGGTCGGCAACTCCGTCAACACCCTGATGGAGCGCTTCGCGCAAACCGACCCGGCCACCCTGACGCAACAGGCAAGCTGACAACCACAACCACCGCCTCCTCTCGGAGGCGGCGCGGCAGCGAGCCACAACGCTCAAAGCCGCGTCCTAAGCGGGGCCGAACGGCCCCGTTTTTTTTAACGCGTCCCGCGAGCGCCTTCGGCCCTCCCATGATCCATGAACGGTTGGCGTGCGGCGCGGCGGGCGCTGTGTCATGTGGCCGTCTTGGGGACCGCCGCTAGCACATCCGTGTGGGCTGCGGGCTCGCCATCCATGGCTCGCACGCTCCCCAAGACGGCCACATGACACATCGCCCTTCTTGGGCGTGGCGGTTCATGGATCACGGGAGCGCCGAAGGCGCTCGCGGGACACCTTTCAGTCGGAAGCCGGCGCCCGCACCGACGCCGTCATCCCCGCCTCCGCTTCCCCCCGCACCCCGAGCCGCACCAGAATCAACACCGGCACCAGCCCCACCGCGACGATCAGCAGCGCCGCAATCGCCGCCTCCTCGTACGTGCCCCGAATCGCCTCGCCGTAAAGATGCGTCGCGAGCGTCTCGAACCCGAGCGGCCGCAGCAGCAGCGTCGCCGGCAGCTCCTTCATGCAATCGACAAAGACGAGCAGCGCGCCGGTCGCGAGCGCCGGCCGCAGCATCGGCACATGCACCTGCAGCAGCGTCCTTCCGGCGCCGGCGCCGAGCGTGCGCGCCGCCGCATCGATCGACGGCGACACGCGGCTGAAGCCCGCCTCGAGGCTGCCGGCCGAGATCGCGAGGAAACGCGCGACGTACGCGTACACGACCGCGGCGCCGGAGCCGAGCAGGAACAGCCCCGTCGAGACGCCGAAAACGCGCGTCGCGCCCGTGTCGACGATCGCCTCGATGCCGGTGATCACCGGCAACAGGCCGATCGCGAGCACGGTGCCCGGCACCGCGTAGCCGAGCGACGCGGTGCGCGCGAGCACGCGCGGCGCGGCGCCGCGCCCGAGCCGAACGGCATAGACGACGACGAGCGCAGCGACGATCGTCAGCACCGTCGCGATCGCCGACAGCAGAACCGTGTTCAGCACCTCGGCCGGGATCGCCGGCGAGATCCCTGCGAAGCGGATCCGCGCGATCGTTTGATCGACGAGGTACCACGTCGGAACGATGAAGCCGATCAAGACCGGCAGCGCGCACACGAGCGCGGCCGCGACGCCGGCGCCTCTGCGCAGCCGATGCCGCGCGAGCGGGCGCGGATGCTGAGCGTCGTTCGCATAGCGCCGCTGGCGCCGCGCCCAGCGCTCGAGCAGCACGACGAGGACGACGACGGTCAGCATCGCGATCGCGATCTGCGCGGCGCCCGGCAGGTCCGAGCGCGTGACCCATGTCGTGTAGACCGACACCGTCAGCGTGCGGACGCCGAGAAACTCGGCCGCGCCGATATCGTTCAAGGTCTCGAGCAGCGCAAGGCTCACGCCGATCGCGACGGCCGGCCGCGCGAGCGGCAATGCGATCCGCAGGAACACGCCGCGGCGCCCGGCGCCGAGCGTCCGCGCCGCGTCGATCAGGTTCGCGCTCTGCATCAGGAACATCGCGCGCGTCGTCAGATAGACGTACGGATACAGCACGAAGCCGAGCACGAAGATGCAGCCCGCCATCGAGCGGATGTCCGGCAAACGGAAGTCGCGCGGGCTATCGATGCCGAGCAGCGCGCGAAGCGCGGTCTGCACCGGCCCGACGGGATGCATCACGTCGAGGTAAGCGTACGCGATGATGTACGTCGGAACCGCGAGCGGCAGCAACAGCGCCCAGTCGAAGATGCGGCGGCCCGGGAAATCGTGCGCGGCGACGAGCCACGCCGTGCCAGTGCCGATCACGGCGGTCAGGATGCCGACGCCGGTCAACAGGATCAGCGTATCGCGAATTGCGGCCGGCAGAATGCTGCCGGTTAAATGCGCCCAAAGGCCTTCGGATCCGGCCGATGCGGTGACGACGAGCGCAACGATAGGCGCCGCCACGGCGAGCGCGACGGCGCCTGAAACGATCAGCCAGGGATTCCAACGCGGCCGCTGCGACGCGGCCGGTGTATCGCTACTGATCGAATCCGACTTGATCGACGAGCCTGCTTGCGGCACCGCGTTGCTGCGCGATGTCTGTAAGCGGCGTCGGATCCACTTCGAGATCACCGAGCGCCGCAATGATCGGATCGATGGCGGCGCCCTCCTTCACCGGGTACTCGTAGTTCGCTTCGGCGTAGAGCTTCTGAGCCGCATCCGAAACGAGGTACTCGAGCAGCTGCACCGCCTCGTCCTTGTTCGGTGAATAGCGCGCGATCGCCGCGCCGGAGATGTTCACGTGCGTGCCGCCGCCCTCGAACGTCGGCAGGATGACCTTGATCGCATCGCCCCACTTCTGCTGCTCCGGGCCGCCGCGGCCCCCACGCATGAGGCCGACATAATAAGAGTTGCCGACGCCGATGTCGCAGATTCCGCCCATGATGTCGCGGGCGACGTCACGATCGCCGCCGGTCGCCGCGCGGGCGAGGTTCTGCTTCATGCCTTCGAGCCACGTACGGGTCGCCTCCTCGCCGTGATAGACGAGATGCGCCGCAATCATCGCCGTGTTGTAAGGGTGCTGGCCGGAGCGGATGCACAGCTTGCCGCGCCACTCGGCGTCGCCGAGCTGCTCGTACGTGAACGAGTCGATATCGAGATCCTTTGCCGCGTAGACGACGCGCGCGCGCATCGACAGCGCATACCAGTGCCCGTCCTCGCCGCGAAGATTCTCCGGCACCGCGTCGTTCAGCACTTCCGAATCGATCGGCTGCGTGAGCCCCTTCTCGACGAGATCGATCAGATTGCCGAAGTCGACGGTCATCAGCACGTCCGCCGGCGAGCGTTGCCCCTCGGCCGCAACCCGCTCCGCGAGACCGTCGCGCACGAAGATGCTGTTCACCTTGATGCCGGTCTCTTGCGTGAACGCATCGAGCAACGGCTGGATCAGGCCGGGCTCGCGCGTCGTGTACAGGTTCACGTCGGCGGACGCTTCCGCCGAAATCCCCGCGATCCCGACGAGAACCGCGGCGGCAAGCACCCCGCGTCCGTTACGAAGCTTGTTGTTGTGCATGGAGGAACTCCTTGTGAGGGGCTGACGCGACTTGATGAGTCGGCGCAACGACAGGGACGTCGGCGGCGTCGATCTCGAGGTAAACGATCGCGCCCGGTGCCGCGGCCTCGGCCCCGAACGACGGCTGGGACGGAGCGCGCAGCATCAGCGGCGTGTCGACGCCGTCGACGGCGACGAGCAGATACCGGCTGTCGCCGCGAAATTCGCTGCTGACGACCCGGCCGGCGATGCCGGTCGGCGTCTCGGCAATCCGCAGGTGCTGCGGCCGAACGCAGACGATTCCGCCGCTGCCGTCCGCGAGCGACGCGCGGAAGCGGCCGAGCGGCGTCACGATACAGCCGTGCGCGCACGTGCCGGGCAGCGCGGCAACGTCGCTGAAGAAGCGCGCCGCGAACAACGTCGTCGGCCGGGAATAGAGCTCCTCCGGCGTGCCGATCTGCACGAGACGGCCGCGGTCGAGGAGCGCGATGCGGTCCGCGATCCGGAGCGCTTCGTCCGGATCGTGCGTGACGATCACCGTCGTCGTGCCGCTCGCGCGGACGAAGTCGAGCGTCCGGCGCCGCACGTCGTCGCGGAGCCGGCTGTCGAGGCTCGAGAACGGCTCGTCCATCAGCAGCACGCGGGGCTTCGGCGCCATTGCCCGCAGCAGCGCGACCCGTTGGCGCTCGCCGCCCGAAAGCTGATGCGGATAGCTCGCCGCATGCCGGCCGAGCCCGAGCTGCTCGAGCAGCTCGCGCACCGCGCCGCGCGCACGCCGTCCGAGCCCGAAACCGATGTTCTGCTCGACGGTCAGGTGCGGGAACAGCGCGTAATCCTGGAACACCATGCCGACGTGCCGGTTCTCGGGCTCGACGAACCCGCTCGGCCCATCGACCTCGACGCCGTCCAGCACGACGCGTCCCGACGTCGAGCGCTCGACACCGGCGATCACGCGCAGCAGCGTCGATTTGCCGGACCCGGAAGGCCCGAGCAGGCAGAGCACCTCGCCGCGGCGGACGTCGAACGACACTCCGTCGACCGCGGTCACGGCTCCGAAGCGAACGACCAGATCCTCGACCTTCAGCATCGGACCGGCCGCCACCCAACGCAAACGTGAATCGCTCTCATTTGCGTCGAAGTGTCTCGCATCACCGGCCCGGAACGCAAGCCCGGACATCCGCAGGGGCTCGGGTGTCCGCTTCGTTAATGTCGTCGCGACGGGCGCGTCTTCGATGATCTCTTTTGGCGGCACGCGGGAAAAGCGTGTATGGACTCCTCCGGTCAATGGGGGCGGCGCTCTGGGCGCGCTGCTGCTCGGGCGCTGGATCTCATGGGGTCGAGCGGATAACGGCTGCAGCCGTGTATTCGTCCTGTGGTGGACCGGATTTTGGGGGGTCCTGGACATCATGAGAGTCGCCGGCGCGGAGCCAATCGTCCCTGGTTAGCCTCTAGGGTCAACGCACTTCCTCGGCTTTGCCGCGCCAGCGGCCGTCCCGCTCTGTTCATGAAATCGATGGCGTGCAAGCTTTTGGGTGAGAGTCAAGTTGGAATCAGTTCCGAAGCGTCGTTCCAATGGGCGTCCCAATGGGCGTCGAAGTGCCGTTCGTGAACCGCCATCGCCCAAAGGACGCGGGCGATTTTGTTCGCGAGCGCGACGACCGCCTTGTTGGTTCCCCGGCGTTGCTCGATGTCCAGCGCGAAGCGCTGGAGGGAGTTCAGCGACCTGCCGCTTCGCTCGGCCCGGTGAGCGGCCTGCAGAGCCGATCGGGCGCCGTGGATCAGTAAGGTTCTGAGATAGGTGTCGCCGCGCTTGCTGATACGCCCGAGCCGGCGTAGCTCGCCGGAGGAGTGTTCACGGGCAGTGAGCCCGAGCCAGCTGGCAAGGTGTCGGCCGGTCGGGAAGCGGTTGAGCTCGCCGGTGGTGGCGCGAAGCGCACTGGCGCCGAGTAAGCCGATTCCCGGTACCGCCAGCCAGCGCTGCACGA
>Ga0182746_1001354_pt1 | contig 22712 bp, 23 predicted proteins | sample eDN3rd30CBELigOP_FD_128881 | JGI IMG/M metagenome (GOLD analysis project Ga0182746, IMG submission 128881) | Enriched Organic Plus compost microbial communities from Emeryville, California, USA - eDNA 3rd pass 30_C BE-Lig OP (version 2) (version 2) ... | reverse complement strand
TCGACCACCTTCACATCTGCTCCTAAAAGAGAAAGCGCAACAGCTTTGACTCCATTTGACCCCATTAAATGAGTGATTTTCTTTCCCTGCACATCATGCAAATATTTATAAAATGGATGTAAGCGCCATTTTGGGTTTTGCATAATTTTTGCAGCAAGCTCTGTTGGCTCGCCATATCGATTCACTAAAGCGATGTAATTATTCTGATTCCATGCTTGTCCATTTTGGGCTGTAAACCCTTGCTGCTCTTTCATTAAATAGTCATGAATTTCTTTCTCATAAGCGGCCATTTCTTCATCATATAAATAACTATATAGAGAACGGCACCAAAGCTCCTGATTATTGAAACGATACGAAATTCGGTACGGGTCTGTTTTAATGGTTGTATTAAATAAACAACTGACCCTTATGGAAATATGATTTTGCTCCAAGTAAGCTACGGCTCGTTCCACTGTTTTTTCGATATTAGACAATGAATAAGCGTTCAATGTATCACATGCTTCTTTAAACAGATCCCATTGAACGGACACTTCAATCTCACTATAATCATGTAAGTGGACCTGCTGAACAGCTAAAGCGGCTTGACCGATAAATTGATAAGGAATCGATGCTTCTTCAAGTGCTTGACCGATCTGTTGCACTGTATGTACATATGAAATTTCCATAAAAACCTCCAAAGAGCACTCGTATCTATTGAACTAACGAGTGCTTAAATGCATAAATGACAGCTTGCGTACGATCTTGTACTTCAAGCTTACTTAATATATTGCTCACATGAACTTTCGCTGTCTTTAATGCGATAAACAATTCATCTGCAATTTCTTGATTTGTTTTTCCTTGTGTCATTAATAATAAGATTTCCATTTCTCGTGCTGTTAATTGTTCATGCAATGCTTGAGCTTTAGGGCGACGGAGCTTTTCCATCATTTTTCCCGTGACTTCCGGCTCAAGCACGCTTTGCCCCTGATACGTGGCCCGAACAGCATCGGCAATGTCGCTCGCTTTCGATGTTTTCAGCATATAGCTTGTTGCTCCCGCCTCTAGGGCTGGATACACTTTTTCATCGTCTAAAAAGCTTGTTACAATAATAATTTTCGCTTCTGGCCATTTTTCTAAAATAGCTTGGGTTGCTTCAATTCCATCCATCTCCGGCATCACCAAGTCCATCAGGATAATATCAGGACGCAATTCAATTGCCATGTCTACTGCCGTGCGCCCATTATCCGCTTCACCTACCACTTCGATATCACTTTGTGCAGATAAATAGGCGGCTACTCCTATTCTTACCATCTCATGGTCATCGACAAACAATACTTTAATCATTTTCTTCATCTCCCACATGCATGAATGGAATTTTCACTTCCAGTCGTGTACCTTGATTCGGCACACTTACAATCTTCATCGTTCCGCCTATTTCCACAGCTCGCTCGTACATATTATGCAAACCATAGGACCCTGCTTTTGCTTCATTAACGGAAAAACCGACTCCATCATCCACAATACGCAAAATAAGCAGCTCATCGCGGCTCATCAATAATACTTCGAGTGAATTTGCTTTCGCATGACGTAATGTATTAGAAACAGATTCCTGAACAATGCGAAAGAGGTGATCTTCAATACCTTTGTCTAAAATAACGGGTTCCAGCTTCCACGCAATCTCCATTGGTACTTTTTGTGTTAATTCCACGAGTAATTCCTGAATCCCTTCCTGCAATGTTTTATTATGTAAGGCAACAGGGCGTAAATGCAATAATAATGCACGCATCTCCAGCTGAGATTGATGAATCATCCCTTCGACTAATTTCAACTGCTTCTTTTCTGTCGACTCGGTATCAGCATGCGATTCTGTAATGGCCGACATCAGCATCGATGCTGCAAATAATTGCTGACTAACAGAATCATGGAGCTCTCTCGCTAAGCGATTTCTCTCTTGGGAGATAATTTCTTGAATTTGTTTTTCCTGATCTACTGCTTTTTCATTGGCCATTTTTTGTGAAAGCTTCACTTGTTCATTCATTTGCTTCTGCACATGCCCAATTCGCTCCGCCATCCGCTTCAGTTCTTGAAGAGAAAAGACCGGAGTTTTTTGTGATGCTCGGCCTTGCTGGAGTAAATAAAGTTGTTCATCTAGCTCCTTCCATTGGCGCTTCCAATACAAACCGGAAAAAACACCATATACAATGCCTGCTCCCATCATCATAATAGGGACAAAAATAACAAATGGAAGATCCATTACCCGTCTCTCCCACAGTAACTGCCAATGATCTAAAGGAAAAACAAGAAAAACAAGCGCTGGTACGGCAATCGACAATACGAAAGAGACACCTAAAGCAGATAAAATTTGACGTGTCATCATACTCATACGCGCCTCACCTCTAAATCGCCGACGATGGCGGCTGTCGTAATATGCACTTTTTGTTTAGCCTCGGTAAACCCTTCCGTTTGATAAGAGACAATTTGGTTAAAAATTCGCTCCCCATAAGCTTGATTAAAGATCATTGCCCTTCCAGCCATAACGGAATGATGAACACGCACTTCTACTCCGTATGGAACAAGGATTTGCATATTCCCTACCAAACAGCGAACCGAAATAACGGCATCCCCTTTCGGAAGAAGTGTTTGACTTAAATCAATTATCGTATCCCCAAAACCCGTTTGGATATTCACAGGATTCCATTCATATACCGTATCGGGTGTTTGTTGATGACCAAACCATTTATTTTGAAAAAGAACATCTACTTTCACTAGATTCTCTTTCATCATTCCCTCATTCATTTCATTAAAAGCGGGCTTCATCCGCTGCGGATTTTTTTTGGATTTATAATACATACGCAACCAGTAAATCAGAAGCACCACGAGAAAGAAACGAAATACCATCATATTTAAAACGGTTGCAACCGTCATAATCATTCCAAGGATAAATACAATTTTCCCTAATGTCCGTTTGAAAAATTTCTTACCAACGAAGATGCATCCAATTGAAAAAGCAAGGGAATACAATAAGCCGCCGCCAAAAAATGAAAGCTCGACAATCAATAACACCAGTCCAATCAGAAAAATCCAACTCATATAATCTGTTTTCATTTTATGAAACATTGGCCTTCCCTCCTTCATTTCATTAGATGTTAAAAGGCGTAGAAGCCTACGCCTTTTAAGAATACCACGAGAACAGTAAGAAATTGAATGGCTTTCTTATTGTTTATTTTCCTTTTCAAGCTGAGCAATACGAGCATCAATCGTGTGACAATGATAATCAGTGTTTACCTGCTGCTCAATGCGCTCTAAGTAAAGTTCCATTTCTTCAAACTTAGCTATCGGCTGCGTATAACGATCATTGGCAGATAAGACTTTATTTATTCGATGATTAGCTCGGGCGATATTCTCCCTCCCCATTAATTCCATTCTCTTAATATGCATGTCTTTTAGCTTATGTTTCATTTCTTCATATTTTCTCTCAAGTTCCGTCAATTGCTGTACTGCTTGTTGCAATGCTTCTTGTAAATGCAGTGCACGCTGTTCATATTGAATACTTTCCTGCACCGCAAATTCCGTTAACTCTGCCTCACCTGCTTGTTTCGCAATCTCAGCCTGGCGCTTACGCTTTTCAGCTAGGTCTTGCGCCTCCTTATATTCTCTCGTAAACTCTGCTTGTAAAAGCGATTGACGCTCGATAAGCTTACGGACCTTCTCTGTTTCCTGCTCGCATTGACGCAAGTATTGATTCAGCATCGCAATTGGATTCTTCTGCTCCTTTTTATCTAGTAACTCGTGAAAATCTGCCTCAACCGTCGCCTTAATTCTTGAAAATAAGCCCATATTTGTTCGCTCCTTCTCTATTATTTTTTATTTAATTCTTGCCATTGTCTTTCAAAATTTGTAAATGGATCTGCCGGTTCAACCACTACTTCATCCTCTTCCTTCCACTTCTTATACACAAGATACAAAATGTACGCTGCTACAAGCCCAATTAGTGACGGGAAGTGAGAAATGGACACCATAAGCATAATGATCGAAAGTATTGCCCAGGAAATCTTTGCTCCTTTTGACTCAGCCTTCACATATTGCTTAAAGCCAAAGTATAAAATGACCAAGCAAAGCGCTAAGCTAATAAGCGGCCCGACATGTGCTAACACCACCATCAAAGCAATTAAGCCTACAAGGAATAAACCAAACTTTTTCATTTTCACGTCCTCCTTTCTTGTCTCTATCTTATCTAGTTTTCAAAGAGTTCATAATGAGCCTAAGCTATATTTTGAAATAAGACTTGAGGCTTAGCTTGTCATACGACTAGTTCAATCATAAAAAAAAGTGTCTGATTCCTTATAAAAGAATCAGACACTTTTTAGTCTTCAACAGCAAGCTGCAGCCCCTCTGTAATTAACTCTATCAACGGCTTATCATCACGATCAATTGCATATGTAAATAAAGTAACAAGCATAAAAACAGCTCGAAATCTTGCTAGTCTCTCCGTTTCATCGTCAATCTCACCATATATATCAAAAAAGGCCTCGCGTGCTTGCTTAGGGAAATAGCTGTATATAAAAGAAAGGTCGACCGCTGGATGACCAAGGTGGACATCTCCCCAATCAATAATGCCTGTTAGAACACCGCTATGATCTAGTAAAACATTCCGAATATGAATATCTCCATGAACAAATGATATGTGTCTGGTTTGTTTCATACCTTGTACAGAAGCTGCATAATTGAATACTAGATTAGCTTGCTCTGCATATCCTAAACGCTTAACAAGCTTAGCATTTTCCAACAGCTTAACCTTTTGGAATGGAAGTTCTAATCTTCTTCTCTGATCAAAGGTTACGCCGCATTTCGCTGCTTGAGTGACGGGCACGTCGTGTAATACTTTAAGAAAACAAGCCAATTTCTGTGCAGAGGCAATCTTATTCTCCAAAGACTCTCGGTATGGTGTCCTTCCGCTTATTATTTTGTATCCTGTAAAAGAATAAGGGAAGCTCTCACTCCGTTTTCCGAAAAAAAGCGGCTCTGGAATTTCTAAAGGTACTCGCCCAACAATCAATGGCAGAAGTTTATTTTCAACTTCCATTAATTGCATCGCTAACTCACGACGAGGAAAGCGAAATACATACTCATTCACTTGAACAACGGTATTGTCAAACCCTTCTCCTAAAAGCCGGATATCACGAATATGTATTTCAGGAAATTGCTGATTAATTAATCGTTTCGCTTTCTCTAATGACATTGGATAATCCGCCAACCACGGCTTTTCCATTGCCTCCCCCTCCTTACTTACCTTCTACGATCGTTTCTTCCTCTGGATGTACGGGAAGCGGAGTCACTGCGAGAGCCTAACTGCCCCGTCGAACGGCGGCCGCTGTCACTTCTTCTTGAGCCGCCGCTTCTAGCCGTACGACTCCTTTCACCCGTCGTGTCCATTCGTCCCGAGTCGCGTCCTCTTCCACTCCTTGAGTCTTCCCCGCGATTTCCCCCTGTATCAACTCTTCGCGGATCACGCCCTCGTTCATCTCGCACTCCTTCCCTCCTTGAACTTCGTCGAGTTCTCTCTCTGTCCTCTTGTCTAGAATGACCGCGGCTTTCTGAAGAGCGCCCACTTCTTCGACTCCTTTTTTCCTCGACTTCAGTTGGTTGGAACATCGTCACTCCTTCTATTTTTCTCCGGTCAATTTTCATAGAAATGGCAGATTCAATTTCCTCTAATTGCTTTAAATCCTTTGTTGCAATAAATGTGATGGCTAAGCCGTGTTCCCCAGCTCGTCCTGTTCGTCCAATTCGATGGATATAACTCTCTGCATCCTCTGGAATATCATAATTAAACACATGTGTGACACCTTCTACATCCAGCCCCCGTGCTGCTACATCTGTCGCTACTAAATATTGCAGCTTCGCTTCACGGAAGCTCTTCATCACACGCTCACGTTTAGCCTGTGAAATATCACCATGAAGTTCATCTGAAAGAAAACCTGCTTCTTTTAAAGCCTCATTCAGCTTCGATACGCGGCGCTTTGTGCGGCAAAAAATCATAGCTAAAAACGGCTGTTCTTCCCGCATTACTTTTATTAAAGTAGCTTGCTTAGCTCGGTCTGTCGTCTCAATTACAAGCTGACGAATTTGTTTAACCGTCACTTGCTCTGTTTGAACGGCAACAGTAAGAGGTGATTTCATGAATCGTTTCGCTAAATATTGCACCTGCTCTGGCATCGTCGCTGAAAAAAGAAGCGTCTGCCGCTCTGCCGGGAGATTTTCGATAATATCCTCGACTTCTGGTAAAAAGCCAATATGAAGCATTTGATCGGCCTCATCCAATACAAGTGTTTTGACTTGCGATAAATCAATTGTTCTTCTTCGCACATGGTCTAACAGTCTTCCCGGTGTTGCAACCACAATAGAAATCGTTCGCTTTAGCTTTTTCAATTGCTGCTCGACATCTTGCCCTCCATACACTGCTAACGCTGTAAGATGCTCAATATCCGCAGCAAATTTCTGAACTTCTGCTGTAATTTGCAATGCAAGCTCTCTTGTTGGAGTAACAATCAATGCTTGAATATTCTCTGCTTGCACATCTAACTGTTCGATAATCGGAAGTAAAAAAGCCAATGTCTTACCTGTTCCAGTTTGAGCCTTTGCAATGACATCTCTTCCTGCCATTACTTCTGGAATTGCTCGTTCCTGAATCGGTGTCGGCTGTTCAATTCCTTGTTTTTGTAATATGTATTCAACTGCTGAACTCATGCCAAGTTCGTTAAATGATTTCATTGTATAAATGCCTACTCTCTTTAATTTTCACTTCATCGAAAGCTGTTTTTGTTAGTATATCATTTCTCCTTTGTTAAAAAACGTTCCTCATCCAATATTTTCGCTAGCTTCTTTATGAAATCAACTATTGTTCTTCCATCGTTTTTCTACTATAATTTATTATGTTTTGTATCACGAACAATCCATACATAACGATTATTTACTCTAAGCGAGAGTAGTGACCCCCCTCCTTGCCCAAAGCAAGGAGTTTTCTGTATATAAAAAGGAGCGAAAACATGTTTAAACTTCAAGAACGAAACACAAATGTCAAAACGGAAGTGCTGGCTGGAATTACAACCTTCCTTACGTTGGCATACATTATTATTGTCAATCCAATGATTCTCGCAGATGCCGGTGTTCCTTTTAATCAAGCCTTCACTGCAACTATTATTGCAACTTTGGTGGGAACCTTATGCATGGCTTTCCTAGCTAATTATCCAATCGTTATTGCCCCGGCAATGGGATTAAATGCTTACTTTGCTTATTCCGTACTTGGGGCACATCATATTTCTTACATGATTGCCTTTTCAGCTGTTTTTGTGACAGGAATTATCTTCTTACTAATTTCTCTCACCTCTTTCCGTACTAAATTAATTGAAGCAATTCCCAATAATTTGAAACATGCTATTAGTGCTGGTATCGGCTTATTCATTACGTTCATCGGCTTGCGATTATCTGGTATCGTAACAAATCATAACTCTAACTTAGTAGCAATCGGCAATTTTAGTGATCCTGGTGTTGCCCTAACGTTAATTGGACTTGTCATTGCCCTTGTTTTAATGACACTCAATGTACAAGGTGCTCTTTTTATTGGAATGATTATTACCGCTATTATTGCCTTTTTCACAGGTCAACTAAAGTTTACAAACGGTTTTATATCTTTACCCAGCTTGCCTGAGGGCGTACTCGTTTACAATCCGATTCAATCCATTAATGATGTGATTGAGTTTGGCTTATACGGAGTTATTTTCTCCTTTTTACTTGTCATGTTATTTGATACAACAGGCGCTCTACTCGGCATTATCGGTCAAGCAGGACTACTGAAAAAAGGAAAGCTAGAAAAACCAGGTAGTGCCTTCTTTGCTGATTCCATCGGTGCAACCGTTGGCTCAATGTTTGGTACGAGCCCAACCGCTGCCTCTGTTGAATCTTCGGCTGGTGTTGGAGCTGGCGGCAAAACAGGGTTAACAGCATTAGTGGTAGCCATATTATTTGCCGTTGCAGCCTTTTTCAGTCCGCTCGTTGGCGCCGTTTCCGATGTTGCTGCTATTACATCGCCAAGCTTAATTATTGTTGGTAGCTTAATGATTAGAAGCATTTCGGAAATTGATTGGAAAGAGTTTGATGAAGCATTCCCTGCCTTCTTAATTATCGTAGCTATGCCGCTTACTTCTAGCATTGCAAACGGGATTGCACTTGGCTTTATTGCTTATCCAATTATGAAAATAGCAAAGGGACAAGCTCGTAATGTCCATCCGCTTCTCTATCTTTTCGCAGTGTTATTTTTATATCACCTTATTTTTCTAGCATAATAAAAGCCATGATTTAGATTAGTCATCCCTAACCTAAATCACGGCTTTTTTCATCTATTCATTTGCGCTAAAAAGTCACCTAAAAGATCATCCAAACCTTCTTCTACATCCAGATGCTCCGTTTGCTCTGGTTGTGCTGGTTGCTCCAGTTCATTCTCTTGCACATTTTCAATGGTTGGAGCAATGACGATATCTGGCATCTCTGCAACCGCCAGTTCACGCTCTGCTTCGCGCCGTATAGGAGTGATAGGAGGTTCAGGAACGTCTATTTCGCCGCCATTTAAGGCTGAGAGCAAGGCCGTCGTACGCATTGGGTTCTCCAAAAGCTCGTAAAGAATATTACCGAGCAATGCTTCTGAATGAGCGTGCTTTAACCAATCCCGCTGAGCCTTACTTAGACGTCGCGGCAACGGCAGCGTAACGAACTCCTTATCTTGATGCGGGCCATTGCCCACCCCGGATAAAACAAATTGAGCCACTTTACTTGAAAAATTACGCCCCTCTGTTTCTTTTAATCTTTGTAACTGTTTTAATGCATAATCTGGTGTATCTGAAGGAATACGAAAAGTAATCGCTTGTCCCCTCTTAATTTCGGCAGAGGTTAGTTTTCTCATATGGCCACCTATTTATTATTTGTAACGACTTTTTTCTTATTAGCTTCTTCACGACGATGAAAATCAGCTATAAGCTTATAATAAGCGTTAGCCATCATCCAAACGCTTTCCTTTTCATCTTCAAAGAAATCAATATTGTACCCATCAAAACTATTATTCAACGTTTTCAAATACTCTTTTAATACAAGGGAACCACCGCCGACAAAATAGCAAATTTCCGTTTGAGAATTCTTCTGCCAAACATTACGCAGATGGCGGTACTGCTTCTTAGCTAGTTCTCCTAAAATACGATCGACAATATCATGCACACTTGTTCGGCTACCACGTACCATAATATGGTTGCGATCGTTTTTCTTTGTAATAATCTCAACGACATCACGACGGCTGTCTAATTCTACACCATGTTTTTTACGAATTTCCTCACGAATAGCTTCTAATGCCTCGGCAACTCCTAAGTTAAAACCTCTTGCTTTATCATCATCTACTTTTCGATTTTTGATCACAGCAATATCTGTAGATAGTCCACCGATATCTTGAATCAAAATTTGTTTATCAATTAAATCACGGTTAATAACCTTTAATTCATTATCCATAACTAGATTAATATAAGCAGCAAAACCTTCCGGATACACTTTTACCTCGTCAAATTTAAGGTTTACCTTCATCCCCTGATATTTAGGTGTCACTAAAAATTCAACTTGATGAACAGAACCTAAAAGCTTCGAACGGTAACCAACGTCTTTTCCTTCCTTTACTTCACGAAGGGGCAAGCCTGTTCCTAGCGTATAATTGGCTTCTACTACGGATTTGTTTACTTTAAATACACCTATACTCGCTTGCTGAACAGCATCTAATGCAAGAGCAGCAAACAGCATAACTAATGTTTGATCTTCTTCAGATTTACTACTTCCAATATCCAGCTCAGTTGGATTATCACTTTTCGTCGCTAAATAGCCAACACGATAAATCACATTATTCGCTTGGAGTGCTGGAGAATGGAGTCTAATATGAAGTCCATCTAACGGATTGTTTTCATTGAGGTCTTCAATCCCAATAATCGGACGGTCTTCAATATCTCTAGCAATCACATTTGGGATATACAATTCAGAGTCTAGCTTTCCAAAAATCGCTTTAACGGCATCATTTCCTACGTCTATTGCGGCAACTCTAGTACTCATTCATAAACATTCCCTTCTATGAAAATATAATCAAACTACTATCATTATAGGTAATATTTTACATGTTGTCCATGAAACATTAGACCGATTTGTATACTTTTGTGTACACATCGCGCCATATCAACATGTAAACGAAACTCGTATACATGTATACAAGTTTACAAATTTCGTTTACATGTTTACATCTTTGTGTACACGTATACAAAAATGTAAACATGTGTACACATTTCGTATACATGCATACAAAATCTGTTTACATGTATACGAAAATGTATGCATCGATTAAAAATGAAGCATTTGGAAAGAATAATACAAGACTATATTACGAACAATGGAGGAATATTTTGATGGCTGATTCTGAACAACAACTACCGAAAACTCCGGAACCGTACTGGCTTGATTCAACTACAATTCCAACATTTGAAAAACTAGAAGAAGACTTAGAAACCGATATCGCAATTGTTGGAGGTGGTATTACAGGGATTACTACGGCTTATTTACTGACTCAACAGGGGAAGAAAGTAACACTCATTGAGGCAGGTAATATTCTTACTGGAACAACTGGACATACGACGGCAAAAGTCACCGCTCAACATGGTCTAATTTATCATCAATTAATTCAGCAGCACGGCGTAGATCAAGCAAAACTCTATTATGAGGCAAATCGCGAAGCAATCGATTACATAAAGGAGTTAGTTGAAAAGCATTCCATAGATTGCGATTTTAGCTCGCAAGATGCCTATGTATATGGCAACACAGAGCAATCTGTTCAACAAATCAAAAGTGAACTCCAAGCCTATAAAGAGCTTAATATTGAGGGGGAATATGTGGATTCCATTCCTTTTTCCATCCCTTGTCAAGCAGCACTCATCATGAAAGATCAAGCTCAATTTCATCCATTAAAATACTTAACAGAACTCATCCCTTCTATTTTAGAAAACGGGGGTACGTTATATGAACAAACAACTGCCATGAAAATTGTTGAGGATGAAAAATTAACCATTTTATTAAGAAATGGACATAAGTTATCCGCCAATAAAATTATTGTCGCTTCTCATTTTCCATTTAATGATGAAACAGGATTATACTTTGCCCGAGTGCATGTAGAACGTTCCTATATACTCGGTATTAAATTAGAAGAAGACTTTCCAAACGGAATGTACTATAGCGCTGACAGCCCTGCTCGCTCACTTCGCTATACAGAAATGGACGGGGAAAAGCTGATTTTAGTTGGCGGCGAAAGTCATAAGCCTGGTCAAGGTATGCCAACCTATCAACATTATACCGCTCTCCAGGACTTCAGCGAGCAGTACTTAAGTGTAAAAGAAATTCCATATCGTTGGTCAGCACAAGATATCGTTACACCTGATAATCTTCCATTTGTCGGTCCTGTAACCGATGGACATCCAGATGTACTTATTGCAACCGGCTATGCAAAATGGGGGATGACGAATGGAACAATTGCTGCAAAAATACTAGCTGATTACGTTTTAGAAAAACCAAATCGATATGCAGAATTATATAGCCCTTCACGTGTAAATGGCTGGGGGAACATGATAAAGGACAATCTAGATGTGGCGAAGCATCTCCTTGGCGGGAAACTTACTTATGCCTATACAACCGCAGAGGATTTAATGAATGATGAAGGAGCAATTATTAACTTTAACGGGCGGAAAGCAGGCTGCTATCGGGATCCCGACGGCAAGCTGCATATTGTTGATTCAACATGCACCCATATGGGCTGTGAAGTAAGTTGGAACAGTGGAGAACGCACTTGGGATTGTCCTTGTCATGGTTCGCGCTATTCAATTGAGGGAGAAGTATTGGATGGACCTGCCGTCGAACCATTGAAGAAGTTATAAAATGAATAATACAATCCAATCTTTTTCATTTATACTTAAAGCACTGCCTAATGAAAGCAGAAAACAAGAGGAAAGATAGGATTAAACATGAATGGACAAAATCGAAAAGACATTACCCCTGGCCTATCCGTTGAAATCGTTTTAAAAGCTGACCAACGTACCGGTAAACTCACAAAGGGAATCGTAAAGGACATTTTAACAAAATCAAGCACCCACCCGCATGGAATCAAAGTCAGACTAACAGATGGACAAGTCGGACGCGTGCAAGTGATTCATGATTAAAAAACAAAAAAGATGAATGCGTCATTCTACACGCATTCATCTTTTTTTACTTTTTATTAAGTCATGTTTTCTGCAACCATTTCGTACAATGTTTAATAGTATTTCCAAAAAGGTTGGTGACAAGAATGAATCATATCAATCCCTTTTCCACTACTCCACATCGTTCTAATCAGCAAACAGTCAAAGTAACGGGGGAAGAAACATTACAAATAGCCCCTGACCAAGCAATTATTACACTTGGCGTTGTGACGGAAAATGTAGATCCTAAAATTGCACAGCAAGAAAATTCTCAAACGATTGCACAAATTATAGATGCTTTACGTAAAATGGGGATCCCTGAAAACAATATCAAAACAAGTGACTATCGGATTGAACCTCAATACAATTACGTAGACGGTAAAGAGATCTTTCATAAGTACAAAGTTCTTCATATGATTCAAATCAAAACAAACGATATTGAACATGTTGGTGCAATTGTCGATACGGCTGTTAAACAAGGAGCCAATTCTGTTTCCAATGTCCATTTTTCCTTGTCCAATCCAGACACCTATTATAACCAAGCACTATCACTAGCCTTAAAAAATGCCTATAAAAAAGCTCTTACATTAACAGAGACATTAGGAACATCCTTACATCCGCTCCCTGTTCAGATTGAAGAACTATCAGCGACTCGCCCACCTATAGTTTTGCAAGCAAGCACCTATATGAAGGAAAGCTCTGCACCGACACCTTTTAAACCAGGAGAACTTGCTATTACAGCAACCATTCGAGTTGAATATAGTTATTAGAAGACAACCGTTTTATTACCGTGAACAATTACACGGTCTTCAATATGCCATTTAACCGCACGAGCGAGCACTCGGCGTTCGATTGTACGCCCTGCTTTTTTCATATCTTCAGCTGAATCACGATGATTCACACGGCCGATATCTTGTTCAATAATTGGACCTTCATCTAAATCATTCGTTACGTAATGAGAAGTCGCTCCAATTAGCTTTACACCACGATCATACGCACGCTCATACGGTCTTGCACCAATGAAAGCAGGCAAGAATGAATGATGAATATTAATAATTCTATTTGGATGAGCCGCTACGAAATCTGGCGTTAAAATTTGCATATAGCGGGCTAAAATAATCAAATCAATTTCAAATACTTGTAATAATTTCAACTGTTTCTCTTCTACTTCTTTACGAATGTCTTTATTAGCTGGAATATAATAATAAGGGATTTGCAGCGCTTCAACCGTTGCTCTTGCATCTTCATGATTGCTAATAACAAGCGCAATATCCATCATTAAATCGCCGCTTTGCCATTCCCAAAGCAACTCCAGCAGGCAATGCGGTTCCTTTGAAACGAAAATCGCTGCTCGCTTTAAATCGCTTACATAATTAAACTTCCATTCCATTGAAAACTGGTCAGCTACTTCTTGGAATTCCTGTTCCAGCTTTTCCCCCTGCTTCTTTAAATCTGGACATTCAAATTCAATTCTTGTAAAGAATGTGCCGCCCTCAGGATTCATGGAATACTGACTTAATTCAACAATATTTGCATTATGCTCTTTTAGAAACGTTGTGACCGCAGCAACAATTCCTGGTTGATCTGGACACTTTATAATTAAACGACCGATATTTTCATTTTTATTACGATATTCTCGTAATTGTTCTTGCACAAAGTTGCTCACTTTTCCCAACTACCCTTCTCTTGTTATTGATACATTATACTTCAATATGGTCATAGAGGGAAAGTAACTATACAACGCTCTTTACTACTTGTTTATAAGAAGTAAAAATTTAGATTTTTCTTAATTTGAACGCCCTTAAAAATGGGTAGAATAGAAATGAGGAAACGACTGTCTACATATAAACAAAATCATGTCCAAATTGCTCCTTCAAGAGTCAAACGTGGAAAAAAGTCTGTATTTATGATACATATACAGGTAAAATTAAAAGAAGTATATAAATGAAAGAGGTCGAATTAGTTGGAACATAACTCTTCGAATTTTATTAGAAATATCATTAAAGAAGATTTAGAATCTGGAAAACATGATCATATCATCACACGATTCCCTCCGGAACCGAACGGCTATTTACATATCGGTCATGCTAAATCTATTATCTTAAACTTTGGTGTTGCAGATGAGTTTAACGGCAAAACGAATCTACGATTTGACGATACCAATCCAGTAAAAGAAGACATCGAATATGTAAACTCTATCAAAGAAGATGTTAAATGGCTCGGCTATGAGTGGGATAACTTATTCTTTGCATCTAATTACTTTGACGAAATGTATAAAAGAGCCATTTTACTTATTAAAAAAGGCTTAGCCTACGTTGATGACTTAAATGCAGATGAAATCCGTGAATACCGCGGAACGCTAACAGCACCGGGAAAAGATAGTCCTTATCGTACTCGTACAATCGAAGAAAACCTTGAACTATTTGAAAGAATGCGCAGCGGCGAATTTGCGAATGGGGAAAAAGTTCTTCGTGCAAAAATTGATATGGCTTCACCGAATATTAACTTACGTGACCCTGTTATTTATCGTATTAGCCATACAGAACATCATAACACAGGGAACAAATGGTGTATTTACCCAATGTATGCATTTGCTCATCCTCTTGAAGATGCTATTGAAGGAGTTACTCACTCTATTTGTACGTTAGAATTTGAGGATCAACGTCCTTTCTATGACTGGGTAGTTGAAAATTGTGAAATGCCGAACGTGCCGCGTCAATATGAGTTCGGGCGTCTCAACTTAACAAATACCGTTATGAGTAAACGTAAGTTAAAGCAACTTGTCGATGAGAAATTTGTGGATGGCTGGGATGACCCTCGTATGCCAACCATTTCAGGGTTAAGAAGACGCGGCTATACACCGGAAGCAATTCGTGCATTTTGTCATGAAATCGGTGTAGCCAAAACATCGGGAACGGTAGACAGCCGAATGCTCGATCACTTTGTCCGTGAAGATTTAAAATTAAAAGCACCAAGAACAATGGGGATTATAAAACCGCTTAAAGTCGTAATCACGAACTATCCTGAGGGAGAAGTGGAATGGTTGGAAGCAGAAATCAATCCAGAAGTTCCAGAAATGGGGACTCGTCAAATTCCGTTTTCTCGTGAAATTTATATTGAACAAGATGACTTTATGGAAAATCCGCCAAAGAAATACTTCCGCCTTTTCCCAGGAAATGAGGTGCGTTTAAAGCACGCTTACTTCATTAAATGTGAAGAAGTGATTAAAGACCAAGATGGCAATGTAGTAGAACTTCATTGCACATATGACCCAGAAACAAAGAGCGGATCAGGCTTTACAGGCCGTAAAGTAAAAGGGACATTACATTGGGTAGAGGCTACTCATGCTGTACCAGCTGAATTCCGTAACTATCAACCATTAATTTTAGATGAAAATGGTGAGGATGAAGAGCAAGAAGAAAAAACATTCTTAGAGCTAGTCAATCCAAACTCATTAGAAATTTTCCAAGGCTTTGTGGAGCCAAATATGAAAGACGTTCAACCACAAGATAAATATCAATTCTTCCGTCATGGTTACTACAATGTCGATCCGAAGCTTTCAACAGCTGACCACATCGTCTTTAACCAAATTGTTGAATTAAAAAGTTCATTTAAAATCTAAGTGCGTAAGAAAAGGAACCTGTTTATCAGCAGGTTCCTTATTTATTCTTCTGATTTCGTGGGAAGTTCATTTCAAACCGCGTTTTTTTATTTTCCTCACTCGTTACTTTAATTGTTCCTTGATGAGTCTCTACAATCCATTTCGCAATCGATAAACCGAGTCCAGAGCCTTCATTAGCTGTACGCGATTGTTCCACTTGATAAAAACGGTCAAAAATCCTTGGAATGTCAGCTTGCGGAATGCCCTGCCCATTATCTTCAACTACAAGCTGAATCGAAGAAGCATTTTTCGTACAGGAAAGATGAATGCCACAGCCTTCATGAGTGAACTTTAGCGCATTATCAATTAAAATAACAAGCAATTGATGAATACGTTCTTTATCACCTAGAAAAACAATTTGCTCTGGTACATAGCTCGTCATCGTTTTTTTCTGAAAAAATGCAATATCTGCATAATGCTCGACAATTTCTGCAATTAACTCGTCTAAAAAGAAATTTGCTTTTTTCACTTCCATTTGATTAGAGTCTGTTCTCGTCAATGTCAGTAATCCGTTCACTAATTTATTTAAGCGTCGTACTTCTTTCGAAATAATTGAAATATCGACCGCTTTTTCTTGAATCGTGGCATTTGGTGATTGAAAGAGCAAATCGGTTCTTGATTGGATAACGGCAAGCGGTGTACGAATTTCATGCGAAGCATCAGAAACAAAGCGTTGTTGTTGTTCCCATGATTTTTTAATAGGGATAAGTGCCTTTCCTGCTAAAAAGTAACCTGCTGCAATAGCCACTAAACTGCCTAAACCGCCACCCACTAACAAAATCATAAATAATTGATCAAGCATCACTCGCTCCGCGTCCACATTTCGAATAAATTGGATGATCACCTTCCCATATTCTGTATCTACTTTTGTAGACAAGGCTCGATACGTTGCTCCTTGAACCCGAATCTCTTCGATTTCATCAAATTGGGTTGGATAAAACTTCTCCTCATTTACTTTAAAGAAATTGTCCTGGCTTAATTGCGGCTCTAAAATCGTCTGTTCAGGACCCCAAATAATTACACTCGGACCAGGTCCTAATAAAAATTCTCCTGAACGCAACTTTAACCTTCCGCTATCCATTTGCTGCAAAAGTGATTCATCAACTTCACGATATACTTGCGTTTCCGTATAAAAGTAAATGATCCTGCTTAATAGAATAATAATAATAATAAAAACAATTGAATTTAAAATTGTTAAACGAAGCCGTGTCTTTTGAAACATATTTGTCCCCTTAAGCTTGGTTTAGCATATAGCCAACTCCTCGAACCGTTTGGATATCTTTATGATACTGGTATGGTTCAAGTTTTTTCCGCAAATGATGTACAAACACTTCTACAATGGCAATGGTTGTATCCGAGTCAAATCCCCAAATACGATCGAAAATTTGTTCACGAGTCAGGATTTTCCCTTTGTTTTGAATTAAATATTCAAGTAATTCATACTGTTTCATCGTCAGCTTAATCGAATCACCATCTATGAGAATGTCCTTTTCTTTCCCCCTCAGTTCGATGCCACGATACGTAATGTTCGCTTCTAATGATAGAATACCACTTCTCCTTAAAAGCGCACGAATCCTCGCTTTCAATTCAGGGGCTTGAAATGGCTTCACTAAATAATCATCGCCGCCCATTTCTAATCCACGTACACGATCTTCCAATCCATCCTTCGCTGTTAAAAAAAGAACGCTCGTATTAATCTTCTCTCTCCTTATTTGTTGAACAATTTCAAATCCGTCCATCCCTGGCAGCATCACATCTAAAAGAATCACATCGTAAATATTTTGCTGTGCCATAAATAAACCATCATCACCATTGTCCGCTGTATCTACTTCATACTCATCGGCTAAAATTTGTTTAATCGATTCTAGGAGTGCCGCATTATCTTCTACCACTAATACCTTCAACATAACTCCTCCCCCTCACAAGTTTTCCAACAGGTGCTGTGACATTATTGTAGCTCTTCCCCTATACAAAAGAAAGCAGACTAACTAAAGCCTGCTATCGATTAATAAAGTAAAACTGACAAGGCGCTTTCGCTTTTCTTACTCATGGCGAAGTGCCTCAATTGGGCGGAGCTTAGATGCCTTGTTCGCCGGAAATACACCGAAGATAACACCAATACATAAAGAAAATAGAAAGCTAAGTAATGTAATAGTGAAAGAAAAATGAATGGTCAAACTTGAGAAAATAGAAATTAATTTAACAATACCTAGTCCTAAACCGATTCCAATCAGTCCGCCTAAGCAGCTTAACACAACAGATTCAATTAAAAATTGAAGCAAAATTGATGTGCGGTTTGCGCCAATCACTTTTCTAATTCCAATTTCCTTTGTCCGCTCTGAAACTGACACAAGCATAATATTCATAATACCAATTCCGTCAACAAGCAGTGAAATACTCGCAATCCCTCCAAGCATCAACGTCATCGTATCCGAAACCGAACTCATCGTTTCCATTAAATCTTCTTGATTGGATACAGAATAGTTATCGCTTTGATTAGGATATGTTGTCGTCATCGTCCCCTGTACTTGATACATAGCCCGCTTACATCCTCACTTTTAGCCTTCAAATATACTGTACTAATCGTTGTACTCCCCGTTGTTCGTGTTGCTGTGGAAATTGGAGTAATAATTACATCATCACCGCTTGTTCCCATCGATGTCCCGACTGATTTTAGTACACCAATTACCCGGTAAGATGTACCTCCAATTTGAATAGACTGATCTATTGGATTTTGATTTTAAAATAAGGTTTCCGCTGTATCGGATCCAAGGACAGCCACTTTTTGCCGCAACTCAACATCCATATCAGCTAGGAATCTCCCTTGGCTAAGTTCTAAATCTCGAACAGATAAATAAGCTGAATTCGTTCCCGTCATCGAGACCTGTGTAGAATTTTCTCCATTTTTCGCTGATACTCGCCCCGTAATAACAGGAGCAACGTCCTCAATCCCGCTTAATTCCTTAAACGAATCTACTGTCTGATCGGTTAACTCTACCGCAACGGTATCCGTTACACTGACCGTCAATAGATTCGTACCTAAGCTGCCAATTTGATCTTTAACAGATTGTAAGGAACCTTGACCAATTGAAACAAATTTTCCTTAAAGAATTCTTTTTCTATAAATCATTTTCATCATAAAGTTATTAATAAAAACCTAGATATGACGCTAGGTTAATGAATGACCATCAAACACTTTATATGAATATATGAGAATAAAATACAAATTCATGATTTACATTTTTTTCAAGAGACTATATAATGATTCCAGTTACTAGATTCCTAGTAATTACCAATTAGGAAAAGGGGGAACACATATGGCTCAAAACGGGGCATTAGGAAAAAAAGGAAAAGAATCTACTATTGACTACACACAAATCGTCCAATCACAAAAGTTTCAAAATCTCCTTAGACAGAAACGCAACTTCATCCTGCCATTATCCATCTTCTTCTTTGTTTTTTATTTCACCTTACCGGTATTAACAGCTTATTCTACAGTACTTAACCAAGAAGCTTTTTTACACATGAGCTGGGCTTGGGTATTTGCCTTTGCTGAATTCGTTATGACTTGGACACTGTGCACGCTTTATACAAAAAAGGCTCGGTCTTTTGATAAGATTGCTACAGAAATTAAACAAGAGATTAAAGGATAACTGGGGGGAACACAATGAACGTACTTGCTTTCGTCTTATTTTTAGCTATCGTAAGTTTAACGCTAGTAATTACTTATTTTGCTTCACGTAAAACGAAAACATCCAGTGATTTCTACACAGCCGATGGCAGTCTAACAGGTGCCCAAAACGGTTGGGCCATTGCCGGAGATTATATGTCAGCTGCCTCATTTTTAGGTATCGCTGGGATGATAGCGCTTTCAGGTTTTGATGGTTTTTTCTATAGTATTGGTTACTTAGTTGCCTACCTTGTTGTACTGTATATTGTTGCAGAACCTCTTCGAAATCTGGGGAAATATACATTAGCTGACATGATTACGGCTCGTTTTGATCAAAAGAAGGTCCGTGGGGTCGCTGCTTTTAACACAATCACTATTTCTATTTTTTATATGATTGCCCAACTGGTTGGTGCAGGTGCACTTATAAAATTATTACTAGGTATTGATTATGTATACGCTGTAATCATTGTTGGGATTTTAATGACCGTGTATGTAGTATTCGGTGGAATGACAGCTACTAGTTGGGTACAAATCTCAAAAGCTGTTTTATTAATGGCAGGTACCTTCATCATTTCCATTATCGTATTCGCTAAATTTGATTTCAGTATCGCGAATATGTTTAGCCAAATGAAAGAGGCCACTCCTCTTGGAGATAGTTTCCTTAATCCAGGAAATAAGTTTAAAGACCCGCTTGATAACATATCGCTCAATCTAGCGCTTGTGCTAGGAACAGCAGGATTACCACATATTTTAATTCGTTTCTTTACAGTAAAAGATGCAATTACAGCTCGTAAGTCTGTTATCTATGCTACGTGGATTATTGGATTCTTCTATATTATGACGATTTTCCTCGGCTTTGGTGCTGCTGCATTCGTTGGCTACGATAAGATTGTGGCTGCTAATGCTGCTGGTAATATGGCCGCTCCACTGCTTGCACAGGCCCTTGGCGGTGACTTCTTATTCGCCTTTGTATCCGCTGTTGCCTTTGCTACCATTTTAGCTGTTGTTGCTGGCCTTGTTCTATCTGCTGCTTCTGCCTTTGCCCATGACTTCTATGGTCACATTATTCGTAAAGGTAAAGCTACAGATAAAGAGCAAGTTATCGCAGCTCGTTGGGCATCTATCGGTGTTTCCGTATTGTCTATTATTCTTGCCTTATTCGCTCAAAGTATGAATGTAGCGTTCCTAGTAGCACTTGCCTTTGCTGTTGCTGCGAGTGCAAACTTACCGGTTATCCTTTTCACTATCTTTTGGAAACGATTTAATACGACAGGTGCGATTTCTGGCATGGTCGTTGGTCTTATAAGCTCACTTGTACTCGTAATCTTAAGTCCAAACGTTTGGGCTCCAGATGGAAGTGCCATCCTTGTTGGTGAAGCAATATTCCCATTAACAAATCCAGGGATTATTTCTATTCCACTTGGCTTCTTGGCTGCTATTATTGGAACACTCGTATCTAGTGAAAAAGCTGATGCGAAGAAGTATGATGAAATCCTAGTTACAGCTCATACAGGATTTAAAGAAAACGGTGAAACAACTATCCTAAAACATTAAGATTAAAAAAAGAAAGGGGCCCGTTATTTCAACGGAGCCCCTTTCTCACTTTGTTTCCTTCTATTATATTTAATTATTAATTGATTCATTACTTCTGCAAAAATAATCCCCATCGCAATTGCTCCAGCCAGCATACATACTTTCGCGGCCAATTGAACGGCCACATTGTAATCATTTTCAACAAAGTGCTTCATCGCATCATAAGACAAGCCGCCCGGTACAAGCGGGATAATGCCTGCAATGGTAAAAATAATAATGGGCATTTTATATCTTTTTGCAAAAAACTGACTAATGACCCCAACAACAAAAGCTGCCACTAAGGTGGCAAAAATACTATCATATTCTATCTCAACGAGTCCATAATATAAAACCCAGCCAATCATACCAACAAGCCCGCACTTTATTAAAGACTGCTTTGGAGCATTAAAGAGAACACCAAAAGCAGCCGAGGCAATAAAACTAGTTACAACCTGTTCAAACACCCTTTCCCTCCTCATAGAATAACGAAAGCAACAGCAATTCCTGCTCCAATTGCTAAAGCAGTTAAGCCTGCATCGGCTCCTTTCGCTAAACCTGAAACTAAATGTCCGGCAATTAAATCTCGAGCAGCATTTGTAATTAATAGCCCTGGTACAAGCGGCATCACAGCGCCGATAATAATTTTATCTAACTCACTCCCAAGACCCGCATACATAAACAAAAACGCTGCTATCCCAATTACAAAAGAAGCAATAAATTCTGCAAAGAACCTGACTTCTAATAGCCGATGTAAATAGAGTAAACACGCAAATCCTAAGCCACCAGCGATACAAGCCCAAATAAAATCATTCCACTGTCCATTAAACATAATGGTAAAACAGCCACTTGAAATAAACGCTGCAAAAATCTGAATCCAAAGAGGGTACGCTACATTCGCTTTCTCTAATTCCTTCAGTTTGATATAGGCTTCTCTTACTGTTAACTCCTTATTCGTAACACTCCTTGAAATACTATTAACTAACGTTACTTTATGTAAATCTGTCGAGCGATGAGAGATTCGAATTACTTTAGAAATAGGATAATCGCCATCTAGAGAGAAAATAATCCCCGTTGGCGTTGAAAAGCTTTGAGACTCCTTACATCCAAATGCAGATGCAATCCGAATCATCGTATCTTCTACTCGATATGTCTCTGCCCCATTCTCAAGCATGATTTTCCCTGCTAGTAAACATACATCTATAATGCTGTTCAAACTTTTCTGATCTTCCATCTCATCTCTCCATCATATAATTATCCATTATTATATACAAAGCTCTCTACATCATAACGTATATTTGCAATGGATAAAATAAAAAAAGAACCAACACTTCTTCAAAAGGGCTGGTTCTTTACTATTTATTAAACAAAAAAAATAACCCTTATTAGGATTAATATATTAATTCTTAACTATAAAAAAATGGCTCCGCAGGTAGGATTCGAACCTACGACCGTTCGGTTAACAGCCGAATGCTCTACCACTGAGCTACTGCGGAACAATACAAAATATAAATGGTGGGCCTAAGTGGACTCGAAC
>Ga0182746_1001352_pt1 | contig 22728 bp, 17 predicted proteins | sample eDN3rd30CBELigOP_FD_128881 | JGI IMG/M metagenome (GOLD analysis project Ga0182746, IMG submission 128881) | Enriched Organic Plus compost microbial communities from Emeryville, California, USA - eDNA 3rd pass 30_C BE-Lig OP (version 2) (version 2) ... | reverse complement strand
TCCCGGCCTGGCTGCCGGACGGGCGCATCGTATACGTGTCGTTCAACGGGGTGACCCCCACACTGCGATGGCTGGATCCGGCCTATCCCGGCAACACCCACCTGATACCCCTTCCCGGCGAGCCCGGGAACCCCATCGCCCTTCCCCGCTGATCGGTCGCAGGTTCTCAAAACGAAACGCGGTCGGCGTGCCGAAATGATCACCGGCCGTTGTACAGCGCAGGGCGAATCCGGGCGATCAGTGGTACGGCTCCTCGGGTTCGTCCCAGGATTCCGACCAGAACTCGGCCTCTTCTTCGCGGATCGCCTGCAAATCGAGGGGCTCCTCCACTTCGACGTGAAGACCCGATTCAATCCGGCGAACATCGTCATCGGTCAGCTTCGGCCGATCGACGTGTGCGGCAATCCGTTGTCGGACGAGCAGCCCGGCGACGAGTGCGAGGATGCTCAGCGTTATCCAGAGCACGGTAGGACTCACCTGGCCTGAGGTACGCGACACTGGTGGGTTACTACACAATCCGCGAACAGGAGTTACCTGGGTGGCCGATGACCGTGTGCAGTGGCCGACGACCGTGTGCAGTGGCCGACGACCGTGTGCAATTCCCTGAGCGAGGCCGTCTGAGCGCAGCATCGGACGCCGACCCAGGCCCGCTGAGATGACCCGGCCCAGTCGCGACCGGGAAAATTTCCCGGTTCCCCGCCCTTGGCTACCGCAGAAGAACTTATTGCATCTCTGTAACTCGCTCACTCATAACGAGTTATGCGATTCGCCCGAACCGGCATATGCGTTGCCTTGGAAGCCCGGCAACTCGGGCCCGGAAACGATGACGGGTCCAGAACAAAACGGCCCGTGTCGGGCTTGGGCCGCAATATCTCTGGAGACGGGAGGAAAAACCGATGACAGCATTGAAGACCAGAATCGGTTTGGGAGCAGGGCTGGTGGTTGCACTGGTGGGCGTGACGAATCTGCAGGCGCGCCCGGCCGCAGATGAGCTGGTGCGCGAGTGCGAACTGGCGATCGGTGTGGAGCGGGTGCCGGTGCAGGCGGAACCGATCGCGATTCCAGTGCGCCACAGTGCGGCGCTTGGCGATTCGGTCGCGATCAGTCTGCCGGACGAGAGCAAGGTACGGGTCATGGGTGCAGCACGTGCGGGCGAAGACGAGCCGCAGACGCTTCGGGTGCTGCTGAACACGAGCGAAGCGGTGGCCGGCACGTACGCGATTGTAGTGGGCGACGGCCAGACCGAGTGCAAGGGCACGATCCAGGTCGGTGGAGAAGGAGGCAATTAGCCGCTGACAGGATCAGGAGGTGGCATCTTCGATTCGTCAGCGCGCAGTTGACGGATCGTGGCGGCCACCTCCGATTCGTCAGCGAGCCGTTGACGAGTCCCTGGTGCCACCTCCGCTGCGCGGGGGATTGCGCAGATCGATCGCTTTCAGGTTATCCAGCTCGGCGCGCGCTTCGCGCAATTGTTCTTCACATCTTCGCATTGAACCCTCCAGTCGGACGACGAGCGCGGTCATCAACTCGGCATCGTGCGACTGCGTCGCAATCTTCGCTTCAAGAGATGCGATGTCGGACTGCAGCTCCACGATCTGCTTCTGCAGTTGCTGCACCTGTCGTTCGAGCTGTTGCTGGCGTGCGAGGCTCGCATTCCGAACACGTTCGATTTCATCGAGCAATCCGATGTAGTGCTGCGCGGGGTCGGCGTATTGCGAGCGCGGGTGTTGTGTGATGAGCCGGTCGAAGAGCTCGCGTGCTGCTGCCGGATCGTAGGTGTCACGATCCGGTGATGCGAAGACAAGCGCGGCGCGATACAGCGCGCGCGGTTGATCGAGCAAGGATGAATCAGCGCGGAATGCGTGCGCTGCGTCGTTCCAGCGTCCGGCGGCGAGGTGGCGCTCGAACGGTGAGGTCGCGCAGCCTGCGACGAAGAGCACTCCGAAAAGAAGCAGTCGACGCATCAGACCAGTGTAGCTCATCATGCCGGTGCAACTTCGCGCGTGAGTGTAATCGCGCCTTCCCGTGCCGTCATCTCGATGGGCGAGTCCGGAAGCAGCACGTGGAAGGCACTGCCGCCGCCCGGCCTGTCTTCGACCCGGATCGCGCCGCCGTGCACCGTCACGATCTCGCGGCAGATCGTCAGGCCGAGCCCGACCCCGCCCGGCGCACAGCCTCTTCCGGCGGCACCCTGGAAGAATCGTTCGAAGACGCGATCCTTCTCGCCGTCCATCACACCAGGACCATCGTCCTCCACGATGATATGCACGGCAGGCAGGCGACAGCCGTCGTTGTTGCGGGCGCCGGGTTCGACATACGCTGAGCGGATCGTGACACCACCGGGTGTTGCGTATTTGACGGCGTTCTCAACCAGGTTGTGCAGAAGCTGTTCGACACGATCGCGATCGCAGACCAGCATCATCTCTGATAGCGGTGCTTCGACGGCGATGGGCGCGTCGGGCCGCGAGTGGAATTCCGCAACATCATCGATCAGTTCATTGAGTGCGACACGCTCGAGGCGCGGCTCGATCACGCCGGCTTCGAGTCGCGAAAGATCGAGCAGCTTTGCGAGCATACCGTACAATCGCTCGCCGCTCTGCCGGTTGAGTTCGAGCAGTCGACGCTGCCTTGGCAGCAGCGGGCCCGGCACTTCGTCGAGCAGCGCGACGATGGTTTCCTGCATCGATGCGAGTGGCGTTTTGAGGTCGTGCGAGACCTTCGAGACGAAGTCGCGCTTCATCCGGTCGAGTTCGCCGAGGCGCATGGTCATCGTGTTGAAGTCGCGCGCGACCTGTGCGAACTCGTCGTCGCGGGTGTCTTCGAGGCGATGCCCGAAGCGGCCTCGCGCGACTTCGCGCGTTCCGGCGGCGAGGCGACCGAGTCCCTCCGTGATGGAGCGAATGATCATCGTGGAAACGAGTACGCTTACGATCAGCACCAGTCCACCCGCGACCCAGGACAGTCGTTCCGCACGACGTGCGGCCGCAGTATTACGGGTAAGCTGCGTCAGCATCGCTTCCTGCGACGCGGTCCCGAGCCGCCGCGTGTGCTCGCGAATCGTATCCAGCCTCGCCTGCATCGGAAGGAGCAGTTCCGCCGTCGGTGCGTTGCTGCCGATCGCAGACGATTGCGCAACGAACGCGGTCCAGTGCCTGTCGAGTGCATCGACCTCGATGCGTTCCTGTTCACTCAACGGCTGTTGTTTCAGCGCTGCGAGCACGTCGGTGAATGCAGCGGCCAGCTCTTCGTACTTCGACAGATAACCCGGATCGCGCGTGACGACGTACTTCGCGGCGTTCTCCTCGAGCTGTGAGATGCGCGCGGCCTGATCGCTCGAGGTGTGAAACGCGCGTGATGAGATCCCGGTCAGTTCGTAACCGGTCGAGACGGTATCACGGATGGTGAGTACGTGATGGATGAGCAGTACGGCCAGAACAGCGATGTGCAGGGCGGATGCGGCGGCGAGCCTGGTCGCGACTTTCAACGATCATTCCTGTCCAAAACTCTTCAGCCGGTTACGAATCGTCTTGACGTCGAGGCCGAGCTGGCGCGCGGCTTCGGCCTTGTTGCCACCGACACGCTCGAGCGTGTGCAGGATCAGCAGTCGTTCGGCTTCGGCAAGAGTGATGCCGCCGGGCAGCACAAGTGTCGGCGAGCCACTGCGCTGCAACGCCTGGATGTACGGCGGCAGATGCTCCGCCTCGATCCAGCCGGTTCGCGCAACGATCACCGCACGCTCGATCACATTGCGCAGTTCGCGCACGTTGCCGGGCCACTCGTAGGTCTGGAGCAGTACGGTCGCATCGTCGCTGACGCCTTCCACACGCGACTGGTGTTTGCGCACAAACTCGTGAATGAAATGCTGTGTGAGCAGCGGGATGTCGTCGCGTCGTTCGCGCAATGCCGGCAGCGACAGTTCGAAGACGTTCAGTCGGTAGAACAGATCTTCGCGCAGTGCGCCGTCGCGCACCGCTTCGGAAGGCCGGCGGTTGGTTGCGGCGAGAACGCGAACGTCGAAGGAGAGTTCCTTCGAGCCGCCGAGTCGGCGGTGTCTGCCATCTTCGAGGATGCGCAGCAGCTTCGGCTGCAGCGCGAGCGGCATCTCGCCGATTTCGTCGAGGAACAGCGTGCCGCCGTGCGCCAGCTCGAAGCAGCCGGCGCGCGCACGCAAAGCGCCCGTGAAGGCACCCTGTTCGTGTCCGAAAATTTCGCTTTCGATCAGGCCTTCGGGAATTGCGGCGGTGTTCACGGCGATGAAAGGCCCGTCGCGACGGCTGCTAAGCTGGTGAACCGCACGCGCGACGACCTCTTTGCCGGTCCCGCTTTCGCCCGTGATGATGGCCGGCGCATCGCTCGATGCGAGCAGCTCGACCGTTCGGTAAAGCTTGCGCATCGCACGCGACCCACCGACCAGGCCGCCCGGCCCGCCCGCCGTGGTCAGTCGCTGCACCAGCGCCGACGTCTGCTCGCGACGGCGCAGGTCGTTCGATGTGCGCTCCAGCAATTCGCGAAGCGCGGTGTAGTTGAGTGGCTTGGTCAGGAAATCCGTCGCGCCGGCCTTCATTGCATCGACCGCCGCGTCGATGTTGCCGTGCGCTGTGATCAGGATGACGGGAAGGCGGTCGTCGTAGCGCTTGAGTCGCTTCAGCAACTCGACGCCCGAGGTGCCGGGCAGCACCACATCGGTCAGGACCAGATCCGGCGGCGACCCCTCAATGAGCCGCTCCGCATCATGCGCGTCCGCGGCCGTCGTGACACGATAGCCCCAATCCTCGATTCGCAGCGAAAGTACTTCACGGAGCGCAGGTTCGTCATCGACGACGAGAACGGAAAGCGGATTCACTGCCATGCCCTGCACCTCCCTGGACGTACTGGACGAACGAGCCTCTACCCCCGGCTACGCTGTTTTGTCACGTACGGCAGCACGAACAGGTACAGCCCGCTGAACAACAGCAGCGCGAGCGGCAGCAGCGGCGCGTAGGTCACCCAGGCGGGAGGCTCTCCCACGACGCCGATCGCGACGAAGTTGGCGATCACCGTCAGCGTAAAGACAATCGACACCCAGCGATGGCTCTGCCGAATCCACTTGTTCCAGTTCATGCGCTCCTCGCGAGAAGGTCGATAAGCCTGCCACCCATCATCTTCCAGCCGTACCTCGCCCCGCCGAAGTTCTGCTTCTGATCCGGCTTGAACCCCGACTGCACGACCGACAGCGCCGTGCCGGACTCGGTGGGCGCGAGCGTGAACGTCACTACCGTCTCGATATCCCCGACGACCCACGTGTAACGCAGCTTTCGCAACGGCTCGATCTCGACCAGTCGGCAGTTCACTGTGCCGTCCCAGCCCGGTTGCGGCGGCGCCTGCAAGGTGAACGCTCCCCCGGGCTCGAGCGCGAAACCCGTGGTAGGTAGCAGCCATTGGGCCAGCAAGTCAGGATCCGTCAGCGCACGCCATACCTTCTCCGGCGGATGCCGCAGCTCGATCCGGAATGCGATCGCCTCCGTTTGCGACGGGACGGTCTTGTCGCTCAGGCTCATTCGTCCATCGTCTCCAGCAGCTTCTCGAGCCGCCCAATGTGTTCGGTCCAGAAGGCGCGGTAGTGTGTGATCCAGTCGATCAGCGGCTTCAACCCGCGCGGCTCCACCCGGTAATAGACCAGGCGGCCCTCCCGCCGGTTGTTCACCAGACCCGCGTCCTTCAGTGCGGCGAGGTGCTGGGAAATCGCCGGCTGCGAGATATCGAACTGCGCCTTAAGGTCCTTCACCGCCGCTTCGCCCCGCGTCAGCGATTCGAAAATCGCCCGCCGGCTGGGGTCGGCGAGCGCCTGGAAAATCCTGTTCTCGGCGGAGGACGCGGTCTGCATGGATCAAGCATAAGTCATGACTTATGGATCTGGCAAGTGATGGCCGTTGTGACCGGTTGGCCCCAAAATGCGAAGAGCCCGGAAGTGGTCCGGGCTGTTCAGTCGTTCCGGATCTTCTCGATGGATGTTCCCGGCAGCCGATCTGGCGGCGGTGCCGCACGCAGGGGATCGTTGCTGCATGAGTTCGGCTTGGATATATTGCGGTTGTAACCGTATACGGTCATGGCCGTAATGCAACCCGCGCCGTCGCCGGGACCGAACCGGGAGGGTCGAGATGCCACGTGATTTCGAAGCTGTGATCGACCGGGAGCACGAACTGGCGCAACTGCAGCGGCTGCTGGGGCGAGGACAGCCTCAACTGGTGCTGATGTATGGTCGCCGCCGGGTGGGGAAAACGCATCTGCTCGCGCGCGCATGGAAGGAACCGCGCTCCTTCTACTTCACGGCGTCTGAGACGACTCCGGCGCAGAACCGGGAGGCGCTGATCGCCGCGTTTGCGGAATGGTCCGGAGACGAGATTCGCGCCGAGGACTACCCGACCTGGCGGACCGTTTTCCGATTGCTCCTCGACCATGCCACGCCGGACCCCCTGGTCGTCACGATCGACGAATTCCAGTACCTCGGAGAAAACGCGAAGGAAATCAACGCGGTCGCGTCGGAACTCAATGCAGCCTGGGAAACGAGGCGACCGGCCCGGCCTGTGGTTTTTGTAATCGCCGGATCCGCGGTCCGAACCCTCGAGAGTTTGAGCGAAGGCGGTTCGCCGCTCTACGGGCGGTTCGCGTGGACGTGTCAGCTCCGCCCGTTCAACTATTGGCATGCAGGCGAACTGGCCGGCTATTCAAGCCCGCGCGACCGGGCGTACGCGTACGGGCTGTTCGGAGGAACGCCCCGCTACCTCGCCGCGATCGACCCGGCTCGCAGTGTGGCAGAAAACGCGATCGACCTGCTGCTCAAGCCGGACGGCGAGGTGCGGGAGCTGGTGCAGACGGCACTGTTGCAGGAGCAGGGACTGCGGGAAATTCCCAAGTACGTCGCGATCCTGCGCGCGATCGGCCGGGGGCGAACGGAGCTCAACCGGATTGCGCAGGGCGCCGGCCTCGCCGTCGACTCCTCGCTGCGGGAGAAGATCGACCGCCTGATTGGCCTCGATTATATCACGGCCAGCCGGAACCTCGGTGCCAGTCCCAAGGCGCCGTATCGGTATCGGGTAGCCGATCCGGCCCTGCGGTTCTACTACGATTTCGTGGCGCCGCTCGAGAGCGTGCTTGCCGCGCAGAATCCGCGCTCCGTCTGGGACGTGCACATCGCCCCCAACCTGGACGGTTACATGGGGTTCGTGTTCGAAAGCATCGTCCAGGAAGCGTATTACCGGCTCCAGGAACGGCTGGGGCTGCCGCTGGTCAGAGAGTGGGGCCGCTGGGAAGGCGTGGACCGCAACCGGAACCCGCTCGAGATCGACATCGCGTCCGTCCTCATGGACGACCGGGTGCTGACCGGCGCGATCAAGTGGAGCCGCAAACCGATCGACGTCGAGGTGCATACGACCCACCTCGCCATGCTCGATCGGCTTGCCGAAGCCGGGGTGGCGTGGGCCCACGAGGCGCGAAAGGCGACTTCCCCGCTGCTGTTTGTCTCGGCGGCCGGCTTCACCGAGCGGTTCCGCCAGGCGGCGCTGGCCACGCGCGACGAGGTCTATCTCTGGAGTCTGGACGACCTGTACGTACCCTGACGCGCTGGACGCACTTGCGGCCACGAAAATCGCGGTAATGCCTGGCGCCGTGGATTGCGAATGCGCCGCCATGAATCCCCCAGCGACCCGTGCTGCGCCACATTCGTGCTGTTAAAGTCAGAGCCTTCGACGCAAGCTGACCAAACATGCCGTTGCGAGCGAAGTTCGGTCGATTTTGCGGCGTCTAGCCGGTGAATTGACCACTCTTTCCGGCTTCGACCTCGACGATCGGCCAATTGATCGGGCAGGTGCCGCTCAACCGACCATGTCTTCGGCAAACCGTTGCGTTTGGACTCTTTACGGTAGTCACGCTGGGCGCTCTGAGTCTTCGTGAGCGCGGAGTCTTGCGTTGCAGCAAACTAAACAATGACCTGCTTCTGTCGCACGAAAGCAGCGTGCTTGACCCCACGATGCTCATGGATGGTGCGCGACAAGGTTCCATTCATCCAGCTTCATACTGGAAAGGATGCAATATGCGTCGCCTCGCCGTTCCGCTCCTGCTTGTCGTCTGTGGCTGTGCTCAGGGAGACCGCGTCCAGGAGACCAGCCTTGCGACCAGCACCGTTCAAGGCGACAGCGAATCTGAAATCCGACTGGAACTGTCCTTGAACCAGATCGCGGCGGGGGCAAGCCGCGCGCGCGACCTCAAACCGCAGGTGGAAATCTCCGGCGCGGATCTCGACATCGGGACCATCGCGGATGCGCGATTCATCGGTCGAAAAAAGCTTGCTGTGCTCGATCGACGCTCGAGACATGTTCTCATCCTGGACCCCGAAACCGGGTCCACCCACCGCGTCGGTAGAGCCGGCCGGGGTCCCGGTGAATTCGCCGATCCCTGGGCGATGGTTGCGGTCGGAGAGAAGCTGGTGGTCACGCAACCCGTCGACCCCGCGTTTATCGTGTTTGATTCCACCGGAGGTTATCTCCGTTCCGTGCCGAGACCGGTCAATGGCGACTGGCGCAATCCACTGTTTCGAGCCCCTTCCCTTCGTTCGGACGATGTTCAGAATGGCCCAGAGGACGTCAAGCGCCGGCTGAGGGCTGACGGTGACTCCGCCTTTTTTCATATTCTGCAGCCCGACGAGTCACAGATGGGCCAGGATTCGTTCGATCTCGGCGCTCCGCCCGCGTACGTGATCCGCTACAGTCTCGACTTGCAAATCAGGGACACGGTCACGGTGCTGAAAGCGCCGGCATTGACCCGCGGGAAGGTCAGAGCAGGGGGCTGGCAGGATTACGTGCAGGACCTGTTTGCTCCATGGCCGTTGATCGCGACGGGGGATGGCTGGATCGCATTTGCGAACGGGGACTCGGCTGCGATTACGGTTCGACGGGCAACACCGGCTCGACAGGTCCGTGTCACCTGGCCATTCGATCGACCGGAAATCACGGAAAACGAAAAGGACGTCGCGAACCATTGGGTGATGGAAGACGCGTTCCGAGCGAGTGCGGAATTCGAGACAGAATGGAAAGGCTTTCCCAAAGGCAGACAGAAGCAGCTCCTCGAGCAGCAGAAGAACGAGTACCTCAGCTTCCACGATCGGGCGCCCACGATTACCAGCATGTTCGGCAGCGGAGCCTGCCTGTTTGTGACGGGATTCAATGTGACGGACAACTTGAGTGGGGTTTCGCGAACCGTTGTTGGACTGAACATCGAAACGGGCGAAGCCGAGGTGGTTCGGATCCAGGATGCGGACGAGACCCTCCGCGATTTCAGCTCCGAGCGCATCGCCACGACGAAACGGGACCAGGACGGAGAGTGGCATATCCGGATTTATGAGCACGGAGTCTCATGCTCTGCCTCGGAACCAGACGCAAGGGCGGATTCCGGAACGCGCGGGAGACAATCCCGACGCCCGCCGGTCGCGAACGACGTCAGGAATCGGCAACCACCACGCAAAAGCCCCTGAAACCTGTTGCGTCGCAACATATTTCAGGGGCTTGCAAGCTCCCGCGGCAGGACTTGAACCTGCGACAAACGGATTAACAGTCCGCTGCTCTACCGACTGAGCTACGCGGGAATGACTGAGCAGGTAAATTTAGCGCTGGAATCCGCCTCGGTCAACCCGCTAGCCACTGCAAACCGCCCAGTTTACACACGGCTGCAAAGTGGGCCGGGTCGACCGGCTGGACCGAAAGCCGGCTCTTCGTAGTCACCAGCATTCCCTCCAGTTCGGGCGCATCACGGAGTGCCTGAAGCGACAGCGGCCGGGGCAGGTGCGCCCGGTAAGCGATGTCGACCATCCACCAGCGCGGGTCGTCCTTTGTCGCGCGGGGGTCGAAGTAGTCGCTGCGCGGGTCGAGCGCGAGCAGGTCCGGGTGCGCTTCGCGGCTGACCTCGGCGACCCCGACCACGCCGGGCGGCGCCGCGTTGCTGTGATAGAACAGCACCAGATCGCCCACGCGCATGTCGTCGCGCATGAAATTTCGCGCCTGGTAGTTCCGTACCCCGTCCCAGGACGTGCTGCCGTCGCGGGCGAGGTCGTCGATGGAGTAGACATCGGGTTCTGATTTGACCAGCCAGTATCGCATGCTACCAATGTTCGGTCAGTCGGTGCCGTTGGCAAAATGGGGTGTGCGAGCCGGAACCCGGAGCACGCCAACCGGTTCCCACGCGGATGGTTCCGGGCCCGGCCGCACGGTCGACAGTACCCCCTCGAGTTGATCAAGGAGCCCGGGCAGCGGAGTCCGGGCTTCGATCGCATCGAGTTGCGGAACAAGGCGCATCGGAACAGGCCGGCCGAGCAGGTCCAGAATCGCCTCGATCCGACGAATCGTACCCGGATCGGTGCACGTAGAAGCAGCGCGTACGAGCAGTTGGGCCAGCCGGCGTACCGCGGGCGCGCGGGAGCGGGCAGCCATGGCGCTCGCATGCTCGCTGCCAGCCAGGTACGTGATCGCACGTGTGACGGCGTCCTCCGCATCGGCGGCAGTTTCCGACGCGGCGGGACAATCTGCGGGCGCGGGATGGCCCGGGGCGGCGGAACCGTCCGGAACGGCGGAACCGTTCCGGGTAGCGGGACCGGTCTGGATGGCGGCCTCGAGGATCCCGGCGATGGTGGACAACTCCTCCGACGGATGCTCCTCGCCGTCCAGCCAGAGCACGCGTGTGTGCGCGCCGGCGCGCAGCGCGACCAGCGTCCCAGGCTCATTCCACACCATTGTCGCCACCGGCGGAAAGGTGTTCCGCGCACAATCCCCAGGCTCGGCCTGCGTCGCCAGCGAACGCAGGCGTTCCATCGCATCGAGGCTGCTGCTCCAGCGCTGGTGATGCTGTCGGAGGTCGACGCGGCCGGTGGCGAGCGCGCTCACGAAGTCGGTGTCGGTGTTCTGCTGTTCGCGCAGCGGATCGATCGCGCCGCCGACGGTCGCGCGGATCGCATTGAGCTTGTGCTGGATGCGACGCACGAGTCCGAGCAGATCGTCGAGGCCGCGCTCGGGGAGGAAGTGCGCGGCGTGCACGCGAGCATGCGGCGAGCCGATGCGTCGGATCCGGCCGATGCGCTGTAGCAGCCGGATAGGATTCCACGGCAGGTCGTAGCTGATCACCAGCTCGGCACATTGCAGGTTCATCCCCTCGGCGAGGACGTCGGTGGATATGAGCAGGTCGACGGCTTCGAGGCGGCCGCGGCGAGTGTGGGATTCGTCCCGTGTGAAGCTGCGCAGCACGCGCTCGCGCGATGCGCGATGCTGTCCGAGATATGCAGCCTGTCCGTCGATCAGCCCGACGCGCCGCGCATGCAGCAGCGCGCGCTGCAGGTAACGCGCGGTTTCCCGGAACTCGGTAAACAGCAGCACGCGCCGCCCGGCGAACTCGTTGAGCAGTTGCTTTAGCGCGAGCAGCTTGAGGTCGACGCCGAGGCGCACCACGGCGCTGTGAAGCGAGCCGAGCCGACCTAGGTCCGCGCGCGCCGCAGTGATGGCGTCGTCGATGCGCGCACGGCGTTCGCTCTTCGGCAGCACCAGCGCCGAGAGGATCGCCTGCAGGTGCGGCGCATCGCCATTCGAAACGAAAGCACGGTACAGCGCCGGCGTAAGCGCGCGATGCGTTCCGAGCTCTTCGACGAAGAGCTGATGCAGCTTACGCAAACGGTTGATCGACGATGCAAACGCGGCGGTGCTCGACTCGAGTCGCTTCAGCAGATGGAGTCGCACCAGTTCCGCGCCGCCGTTCACACCCGCGATGCCGAACTCTGCAAGTCGGAACGGGACGAGTTCGAGCTGTTCGACAGCGGCGAGGAGTTGCTGCACATCGACGCTATCGAAGTGCAGGTCGTAGCGGCAAGGCCGCACGGACAGCTCCGGTACCCGGAACTTCTCGTCCACACCGGTCGCACGGTAGTCACGCCGTATCACGACATCGTTCAGCACGCGCTGCACGCCGGGCGATGGCTTCCCCGCGTCGAGTGTCGCGAACGCGGTGTGCAGGCTCGCGACACCGAGGTCGCGGAATTCGTGATCCTCCGCAAACAATCGGATCAGCGCATGCAGGTCGCGCACGCTGTTGTTGACCGGCGTCGCTGTGAGCAACAGCAGTCGCGGTGCGCACGTGTGTTCATGCGAGGCGAAGCACGAACACCAGTGTGCGAGGTTTCGGTAGCGATGGGTTGCAGGATTGCGAAACGCGTGCGCCTCATCGACGACGACGAAATCCACAGGCGACTGTGCATACTGTGCATAACTCATCGTGGTGTGACTGATCAGTCGCAATCTGCCTGTACGATTTGTTACGTCGAAGTCGATGCCATGTTTGCGTGAGACACGTTTCAGGTGTGGCGTCCACATCGCGTGCAACGCGGCCGGTGCAACCACCGCGACCGATTCGCAGGCACGCAGGTGTTGTTCGATCAGCGCGAGCGCAACGAAGGTCTTCCCGAGCCCGACCGCATCGGCGACGATCACGCCACGCTGGCGCCGCAGCACCGCTCGCGCCCGCTCGACAGCCTCGCGCTGAAACGCAGCGAGCGTGAAATCGTCCGTATCGTTGCAATCCGGCGAATTGCCGTTGTGCGCGGGTTTACCCAGCCACGAGTGCAGAATCGCGGTAGCGACCTGGCGCGGCGTCGCCGGCGTCATGTTCGGCAATGAGCTGCTCGAGGGTTTCGGTGATGACCGGGAGCACATCGTATGAACGCTGCCAGAGCTCGTCGAACCGCGTTCGCGCGAGGCGGATCGATGCCGGGTTGGTGATCAGCGCTGTGAGCGCGGCGCCGCTCACGGGATAGGGCCGCTCGAAGTAATGCGCGCCAAGCAGCAACGCGGAGCGACGGCCGTTCAGCGGGTTGTGGAGCCCGTCGTAGAGCGAGAAGTCGGGCAGCCAGCAGTCGATCCCGGCGGAGCGAACCTCAAAGCGGCCGGTGCTCACAAAGCCGAGGAGCCGGCGCAGGCGCGCAGCGTGTTCGCGCAACGCATCGCCCGCCTCCTGGTGAAAACTCGAGTCGAACCGCCCCACCAGGATGCGGCAACACTGCAGTCGCGGCAGGACGTGCTGATCGAGATCCAGCCCGACCAGACGGATTTCGCGAACGGCGAAGTCGACAAACGTCGCGGATGCGAGCAGTCCCGTCATCGCGACGCGGAGCGGCGGTTGCGCCCGTTCGTCCAGCAGAAAAACCCCCATCGATCCCTCATTCCAAGTGCCAGCAGTTCAGGTTGCGCTGCTCACGCGTACAAGAAGCACTCAGTTGTGGGGCAATGGAATGGCTGGATGGGACTAATTGGCAGGACGGGTGGCGAGAGGATCAGCAACGCATGAACCGCCGGTCGTGAGCGGCTGTGCCGTGATGCCCCGGCTTTGCGAACGCCGGAGCGTACCGTATTATGCCGCGCATTACCCCAATCCGACTCCTTACATACCGTGACGTCCTTCGGGCCAGATTGGGGGCTCGCACTTCCATGCGCCGACCGGCGCATCCCCATCACAGGAGAACGTCATGAAATCCGCATCTCGATGCTGGGTGCCGAGTGTGCTGCTATTGGCGGCCGGCACGTTGAGCGCGCAACAGACGCCGGACTACCACCGCGCGGAGCAGTTCCTCAACTGGAATTCATCGCTCATGGTCTCGGGGGATGTGGTAACCCCGGTCTGGCTCGAGGATGGTAACCGGTTCTGGTATCGCAACAAGACGAATGCGGGGACGGAGTTCCTGCTGGTCGACCCGGTGGCGAATACGCAGCGTCCGGCGTTCGACCATGCGCGCCTCGCATCGGCGATGTCGGTTGCAAAGGACACCGCGTACGAACCGCACAAGCTGCCGTTTGCCACCTTCGGCTTTGCAAAGGGCAGCAACGGTGTAATCGAGTTCAACGCATCGCGCCGCCGCTGGAGCTGCGACATCCAGCAGTACGTGTGCACCCACGCCGACACGTTGCGCAATGTGAACCGATACGTCGGTTCGCCGGACTCGACGATGGAGGCGTTTGCATCCGGCCACAACATCTGGGTACGTCAGAAGGGGAGCAGCGATTCGACGCAACTGACCACTGATGGTGAGTTATACTGGTCGTACGGTGTAACGGCACCGCGTCCGAGTCAGTTGCAGAATCTGCGTGAAGGTGCTTCACCGCGGCTGCCGCGAGCCAATCTGCGCTGGTCGCCCGACTCGCGCAGAATCGCGGTCTATCGCACCGATGAGCGCAACGTCGCGCACATGCATTACATCTCCTACACGCCGCAGCGGCCGCGTCACTTCTCGCAGCCGTATGCGCTACCGGGCGACTCGATTGTGCCGCGGCCGAATCTGCACATCATCGACGTTGCCACCAAAAAGAACGTCGCGCTGAAGATCGAGCCGGTTCCGACGCAGTTGCAGTTGGGCGGATCGCCGCTCGATTCCCTGTGGTCCGCCGATTCGCGACACATCCATTTCAGCTTCCTGACCCGCGGTTCCAAGGGCATCTACCTTGCCGAGGGCGATGCGGAGACTGGTGCCGTGCGCATCCTCGCCGCAGATTCGGCCAAGACGTGGGTCGAAACCAATCCGCAGGGGCGTCCGAGCTGGCTGGTCACGAAGGACGATGCGCAGGCGATCTGGTGGTCGGAGCGCGATGGTTGGGCACACCTGTACCGCTACCGCATCAATCCGCCCTCGGCTATGCTGGCGAAGGCGAGCACGAACGATGGGGCGGCGGCGAGCACTGGCGATGCGGTCGTGGTGAACCAGATCACGTCGGGAGCGTGGGCGGTCGGCGATGTACTGCACGTCGACCAGGACCGCGGCATCATCTACTTCACCGCGCGCGGCCGCGAACCGGGCCTCTGGTACAACGCACGACTGTACCGCGTGAACTACGATGGCTCCGGGCTCACGCTGCTCACGCCCGAAGATGCCAACCACAATGTGCGCTTCTCGCCGAGTGGCCGCTTCATCGTGGACACGTATTCGACGTTTGAACAGCCGCCGATCACGGTACTGCGTTCGCCGGCTGACGGCCGGGTCATCCGAAAGCTGCAGGAGGCCGACATCTCGCGGCTCAATGCGATTGGCTGGAAGCCGGGCCAGGTCTTCACGGTGAAGGCGCGCGATGGCGTGACCGACATCCATGGCGTGATGTGGCTGCCATCGAATCTCGATCCCCATCGCAAGTATCCGATCATCGAATACATCTACCCCGGGCCGCAGGTGGGCAGTGTCGGTCAGTGGGCGTGGCAGACCGGTGGTGAACACCGCGCGATGGCAGAACTCGGCTTCATCGTCGTGCAGCTCGATCACCTCGGCACACCGCTGCGCTCGAAGGCGTTCCACGACAACTACTACGGCAACTTCATCGACAACGGGCTGCCCGATCACATCGTCGCGCTCAAGCAGCTCGCGGCACAGAATCCGTTCATGGACCTCGACCGCGTCGGAATCTGGGGCCACTCCGGCGGCGGCTTCGCATCGACCGATGCGATCCTGCGCTACCCGGAGTTCTACAAGGTCGCAGTCTCCGGCGCCGGCAACCACGACAACCGCAGCTACAACATCTACTGGGCCGAGAAATACCAGGGGTTGATGAAGAAGGACACGGTGCGTGGCAGCGATAACTTCGCGAGTTCAGCCAACAAGACCTACGCGAAGAACCTGAAGGGCAAGCTGCTGCTGATGCACGGCGATATGGATGACAACGTGCACCCGGCCATGACTATCCAACTCGTTGATGAACTGATCAAGGCGAACCGCGACTTTGATCTGCTCATCGCACCGAACAGGAATCATGGGCTGAACGAGCCGTACTTCATCCGCCGCAGGTGGGACTACTTCGTGCGCCACCTGATGGGAGCAGAACCGCCGAAGGATTACGAGATCGCACCTGCGCCGCGCAACTCAGGGTCACCCGGTGCGGCAGGGCCGGATGACTGCATGTTCTACGACGAGGTGCTCGGCATCTGCATCGGTTGAGCACGGTAAGCACCACTCCTAATACTCCTGGCGGGGTGAAGCACGACGCATCTACGCGCCGTGCTTCATCGCCTCGCCGACGTACGCCATCAGCTCGGGATCAAACCCGGCCCATTGCTGCGCGGCGGGTTGATCCTGATACAGTCGGTTGAGTGACTGCCTCACGCCGGCATCACCGCCTGTGAACTCCTCGACCAGGCTTTTCCACCGGCGGGCCAGTTCCTGCATGCGCGGGTCGGACGGTAGAGTTCCCTTGTCCTTCTCGGCTTTGACTTCCGAGATGAGCTTCGGCCACTCCGCCTCGACCTCCTGAATGCGCTCTTCGCCGATCTCTTCACGCCGCTTGCGCAGGTACTCCAACTGCTCGGGTGTGTAGTATTTCTCAAACATGTTCATTGCCTCGATTGTCTGGATGAGTTCATCGGCTGTTGCTTCATTCGCGCGAAGATGTGCGCCGAGCTGCTCCAGCCGTTCCAGTAAGTCCTGCTTCCCTGCGATTTCCTGACGCAGACGTTCCGTGCGCAGCGCGAGCACCCGCTCCAGCGAATACTCCGGCCGGTCCAGGCATTCCCGCACTTCCTCGAGCGAGAGCCCAAGCTGCCGAAGCGCGACGATGCGATGCAGCCGCGCGATGTCCTCCCCTGAGTAGAGGCGGTAGCCCGCGGTCGTCCGCGCCGACGGCTCCAGCAACCCGATCTCGTGATAATGATGCAGCGTCCGAACGGTGAGGTCGGTTGCTGCTGACAGCTCTCCGATTTTCCACATGCCTGTAAACGCTCTGCGTTCCTGTCTGAACCGCCGGTCGCGACGGCTTGGGTGGCTACCCGGCTCTACGTTAAACCCTCACGCCACGTGAGAGTCAACGGGGGCCTGGGAGTGCACGACCTCCTTGCCTCTCAGCCAGGCGTCCCAGTCGCGGAGGGCGGCCAGGTCAGCGTCCCGGAGCTTGAACAGCCGCGCGGCGGTTTCGTCGAGGCGCTGCGATTGGTCGGGGTCGAGCCCGCCATCCTCGGTTGCCGCGCGTGCGATGCGCACGAGTTCAGGCGCGGGGCGTGCGGTGCGGAATCCATCCGGCAGCGGAATGCAGCCGATGGTCCAGGCGAAGAAGCGGAAGTGCGCATCCTTAGCGCGTTCGGCGACGCAACGCAGGAACGTCGAGACCGGGAGCGAGTTGAAGAGCGCGCACAGCAGCAGCGCGGTGTGCTCGTCCGGCGGTGCGATGTAGTAGACGGTGTTGAGCGGGATGAGCGGCTGCTCGCGCCCGAAGCATCGCACGGTTGCGGGCAACATCACCGCCTTGAGCGAATCGGCGAGGTCGTGCCATGCGACCTTCGGGCGGAAGGTGTGCGGGCCGAGGCGAAACACCGAACCGAGCGGCAGGCCCGCGCGCCAGCCGTGTCGTCGCTGCAGCGCGTTCGTGTGCTGGGCGAGGTAGCGGCGCATGCGCGGGCCGAACGCGTTCGGTCTGCCTGTGCCGTCCTCATGCTGCCAGACGATGTAGCCGTCCGCACTGTACTTCCACGCGTCGACACCGGCACCGCGCACCATCGGCCGGAGTGCTTCTTCTTCGACGATGCCGCGGTACCGTCTTGCCTCGGTGCGATCGTGTTCACTCGCACGTCTGTACCCTTCCGCTACGATGCTCGCCAGGCCACCGAGCTTCGGCTGCGCATCGCGGATAATCAGCACATCGTTCGCGCCGGTGAACACACCGCGATGAACTGCGAGTTCGCGGTCACTCGAAAGTGTGGGGCCGCTGCGCTGCATGCGGCGGATCGCGTCGCGCACGGGACCCGGCACCAGCAACCAGGGCGACGCGGGTTCGCCGCGGATGAACGGCAGATCCTCGGGTGGTACATCGAACGTGCGCGCACACACGCCGCGACGCACCATGGTCACGCGGACGGGCGGATTGCCCTGCACCGCTTCGGGCGTTTTGATCGCGGTAATCGCGCCGGCAAACGCATCGGCCTTGAAAATCGCACGCTGGTCGAGCCCGTGGTCTTCGATCGCGATTACGCGCGTGTCGCGCAGCAGCAGTGCACGCGCGGAGCCAGCGTACAGCGAACGGAATATCTTGGCCGGAAGCAGCATCCCGAGCGCGCCGCCATCGCGCAGCAGGTACAGCGATCGTTCGAGGAACAGCAGGGCGAGGTCGATCTGCGCCGCCGGGACCGCGCGCGACAAGCCTGGCGGGATCCAGCCGGGGCGACACACCTCGTATCGCTCGCGCATCGCTCGGCCAACTGCAGCGGGCCAGCGATGCGCACGAACCCACGGCGGATTCGAGACGATCAGATCGAAGCCATCGATCGCCGCATCCGCGAAGTGCAGCGGAAAACTGAAGAACGGGAGCGCACCACGCTGCGTGATCTCGCGGCGCACATTCTCGAGCGAGTCCGCCTGTTGTTCGAGCTGATGCAATCCACGCTTCGCCTGCAATGCTCCCGCAGTCGCCTCGCCGAACAGATCGACATCGCGCATCACCGCATGCAACTCAGCGCGTCGACGCGCGAGCACACGTTCGATCGCCTGCAGCCACGCACGCCCGATATTGCGCTCAGCACGATCGAGTTGTGCACGCAATCCGTCGCGCTCATACGGCTCGGCGCGCAGGTACCGCTGTGCGAGTGGGGGCAGCCCGCGCACGGCCGCACGCACATTGCGATCGACCGCAACCGCACGCGACGCATCGCCCTGCTGCACGGACGACGTGAGCAGATCGAGCGGATCGACCAGCGCATCGCCCTGCCGAATCCGACGATCCAGATTCGGCAGCGGCTCAACCGCCTCGCCGTACCCAGGCACCAGCGCGAGCCACAACCGCAACGCACACAGCAGCGCCGCATCCTTCTGCAGGTCGACGCCGTACAGCGAATGCTCGACCGTGCAGCGTCGTTGTGCCGGCGATGTGCCGAGCCGCGCGAGCGCACCAAGCAGAAACGCACCCGACCCACACGCCGGATCGAGCACACGTATCGGTACTGTGCGATGTGTTGCACCGTTGGTGTGCAGCGCGTCGATTGCGTTGCTGACGATGCGATCAACGACCGCCGCGGGTGTGAAGAACGTGCCCGTATCGCCGCGCACGTTCTCCTCCATCAACTCCTCGAACACGCGCCCCAGCATCTCGGGGTCGACGCCCAGGTCGACCGACGGCCCGAGTGCCGCATCACCAGGCTCGCGCACCGTGAAGCGGTACCGTTGCAGCAGGTCGCGGAAGACCGCGTCGATGGTGATGTCGGGCAGGTCGAGTCGCCGCCAGCGTCGCTCGAGTGCGTGCTGCTCGAACAACCCGCCGTTCAGGTACGGCAGCGCGCCCCACGAGCGGACCACACGCGTGCGCAGCTCCTCGCGCCGGTTCAGCGCGCCGAAGAAGAGCGGCCGCAGACAGCCGCGGTAGAACGACTGCGCATGCGCGCGCGAGGACCAGCGCCGGTACAGGTGCATAACGAAGTCCGCATCGCCATCGAGATGCCCGCGCCGCTGCAGGAAGTAGAGGAACATCAGCCGCGAGAGCAGCAGCAGCGCGAGCTGTCGCCGGTCCTGCGGTTTCGCTCCCGGTAGGTTGCGCCATGCCGCTGCGACCGCATCGCGCTGCGCCTTGAAGTCGTGGAAGAATCGCCGGCCGACGCGCTGGCGGTCGAGCGCTCGCTGGATGCGGATGGCGATCTGGATGCCGACTTCACCGGGCTTCGGCCGCATTTCCTCGAGCGCTTCGATGTCGGCCGGGTGCGGGTCACTCGGTGTTACGGTCAGCGTGCGGAGTTCGTCGATCCCGCCGAACGCGGCGAATTCGATTTCTTCGCATTGCTCCGTGGTGAATGCGAAGAGGTAGAGGCGAGCGGGGTTCGCGTGCGCGATTCGCCTCGCGATTTTTGCGGCTTCGTCGGGGCTCCTGGCCGGCTGGACGATGACCAGGGCGTGCGCGGTCCCCTGCGCCCCGGCGTCGATCGCTCTGGTGATCGCGTGGCCGCCCGTCAGTGGGTGCAGGGCGGCGAGGTCGAGGTCCACCCAGCACTGGCCAAAGCCCAGGCCGGCGAGGAGGGGGCGCAGGTCGTCCGGTCGGACGATGGCGCGCAGCAGAGATTCGGTTGAATTGCTCACGCCGCGCAATACGCGCTACGGCGTGGGGCATTGGAATGTCACGATGGGACGAGTTTTGGCAGGGGTCGCATATGTTCGGCGCCGCGCTTATACTGTGATCGTTATTAAAGTCACGCCGCCGAACGAGGACACTGGAACCGACTACCAGCAAGTCGTCCCCATCCGGCTCCAGCAACCAGAACGCCGCGTAATCATAAAACACAATGGATATGAGCCCGGACGAGAACACACAGGTTGCCCCTGCAGCGATTGCAGCTCAGGTAGTAACCGGGCAATCGACCCAGATGTCCTTGCAGGACCTGATCGAAGCAGCAACCCCGCTCGCCTCTGACTATCTCAAGTAGCGTTGGAACGCGAGCATATGCGAATCCACGCACAGCAGGTTCGGACGCTAACGATCGGGTTCTTTACCCTTGCCAGTGCTGTTCTGGGGTTAGCTGGCTGGCTCCTGCTAGTTGATCGCGCCGACGCAGCCGTCGATCTGGTTCAGCTGGTCGCGGCAGTTGGTGGCGCAGCATTTGGTGGCTATGGCGTGGCAAAAGGAATATCAAAAAACGATGTAGACGAGTAGGAGTGGATACGGGCCGAGGACGTAAGTCGTCCCCGGTTGTGTGTCCATAATAGAAGCCACTCTCTTACAAATCAGAGAATGCCATGCAAGAACGCTCGCTAAGTCCAGAGTCCATCACAGCAGTGGCTGCGGTCATTGTAGCTGTTGCCGCCCTAGCAGTCTCAGTATGGCACGGTGTCGTAGCTCGAGCGCACAACCGAAGATCCACAAGGCCTCACCTACGGTTCGATGTCGAAATCAAAAAGCGTAAGCCAACGCTAATGTTGACAAACGTCGGCGTTGGTCCTGCAATCATCCAGGGATTTGAGGTCTGGTGCAACAGCGAACCGGTAAAGGGACCCTGGGAAGATCAAATTGCCACGCTTGGGGAGTCGTTAAAAGAAGATGGAACAACTTGCGAATATTATTACCCATATAAAAACGATGCGATCGGGGTTGGAGAACGTATTGTACTTTTAGAATACGAATTATTATTCGCATACGACGAGCAGATAGCAGAGCGGGTGCGCGATAAATTATGCGATACCAAGCTCATAATATATTACCAATCCGTGCATGATGAAGATTTCGTTTTAGATGGGCCAAAAGAGCGCCGAACGATACCTTCCCCAATGACACACCTCAACTGACAACCGTTGTGTATGATCATGCTGCACTCGTTCTTCAATGCTGAAGCGACGGCACGGGCGCGTCCTGAGGCGATTATAGCGTGATGAACGGCAGAGACACCCGTGGTTATCTTTAATCCACGGATTTCGCTTAATCGCACGCCTGTTCCAATGATGCCGCAACAGATATTCGACAAAGGTGGGTGCCGCCACGCATCATGATCGCAACCAGCCAATGCCTGAACTGCTGGGCAGACTGGAGCACCAACAATGCAGGCGAACGCAAACGGAAATCGTGCATGCGCTCACCCACTCTGTTATGGTCGAAGCCGCTGGAGTTCTTCCTGCTCCTACGTGGTCAGTCCGTCGCCGCGCACTCCTTCATCCAACTCGCAGACGCAGTCCTAATCTTCCTCGCCGCACTCGGCGCAAGCGTCGAAGAAACGGCGCGGCACAGCCGTGAGGCCGGCTTGGTTTCGCTTGCGCGTTTATCGCATCCGTTTGCCATCTGGTGCTGAACCGAAACTGTCCAGGTGGTCACTCATTGTAACACCAAATGGGCTGCGAGCGCCGACAGGAATCGCTCAGTTCTCCCGGAGTGCTAGCCCAGGATCGATCCTCGCCGCACGCGCTGCGGGCAGGTAGCTCGCCATCGCTGCGCTGCCGAGCAGGATCAGCACAACCCCCGAGAGCGTGACCGGATCGGCGAGGCGAACGCCGTAGAGCTGGTTCTGCAGCACGCCGCCGAGCGCGAACGCGCCGATCACCCCGATCAACAGCCCGGCTCCGGCCAGTGTCAGTGCGCCGGACACGACCATGCGGGTCACCTCCTCGGTGCTCGCACCGAGTGCCATCCGCACGCTGATTTCACGCCTGCGTTGCGCGACGATGTAGCTCATCACCCCGAAAATTCCGACGATCGCGAGCGTCAGCGCGACCGTCGCAAAGAGGCCGAGCAGCATCGTGTAGAACCGCGGGCGTGCGATCGAATTCGCTACCAGGTTCTCCATCGGTGCGATGGCATCGAGCGCGAGTTCCGGATCGAGTGCGTGGATCTCCTGGCGGATTCGCGGTGCGAGGGCAGCGGGATCACTGCTCGCACGCACCACGATCCGCAGCGTACGCGTCGGGTTCTGCGTGTAGGGGAAATAGACCTCCGGTTCGGCCGGCTGGGTCGGGGACGTCTGCAACACATCGTCGACGACGCCGACCACCTCGCGCGCAGGTCCGATCAGGACGCGTTCACCGACGGGGTCGCCATCGGGGAACCAGCGTGCGATCGCGGCGCGATTGACCAGCACGACCGGGGCGGCATCCTGCCGATCGTAGGCATTCAGCAGCCGTCCGGAGAGCAGCTTTCCGCCGATCGCGGTGAAGTACTCGGGCGTGGTGACCTGCACGCGGATTTCGCCGACGACGCCCGGCGGTGGCGGCGGCGCGCCTTCGACTGCGAACGACAGGATCGC
>Ga0182746_1001351_pt1 | contig 22750 bp, 20 predicted proteins | sample eDN3rd30CBELigOP_FD_128881 | JGI IMG/M metagenome (GOLD analysis project Ga0182746, IMG submission 128881) | Enriched Organic Plus compost microbial communities from Emeryville, California, USA - eDNA 3rd pass 30_C BE-Lig OP (version 2) (version 2) ... | reverse complement strand
CCGGCCGTACTGGTGCTGCTCGCGCTGCTGATCCTGCGGCGGCGCCTGAGGAGGGCGCGATGACCTGGCTCGTGGCGATCGCGCTGGCGCTTGCGGCGTTCGCCGTGGCTGCCTTCGCGCTGCGCATCGATCGCAGCGGCTGGACCACCGTGGCCGCGGCGCTGGCGCTGGGCCTCGCCGGCTATGCGATGCAGGCGAGCCCGGACGTTCCGGGTGCGCCCGCCCGGCCGGCCGACGAGATCGACGGGCTGGGGTGGGAGATGATCGAGCTGCGCAAGGAGATGTTTCCTCAGGGGCGGCCCCTCAGCGGCAAGCTGATCATCGCCGACGGGTTCGCCCGCCAGGGCCAGCACGACGACGCGGCGACCGTGCTGCGCGGCGCGATCGCCGAGGATCCGCGCAACGCCGAAGTCTGGCTCGCTCTCGGCAACGCGCTCGTCGAACATGCCGACGGCACGCTGACCCAGCCGGCGCTGTTCGCCTACCGCCGCGCCGAACAGCTCGACCCCGGCGGCGTCGGGCCCGGGTTCTTCCTGGGCCTCGCGTTGATCCGCCAGGGCCGGTTTGCCGAGGCGCGGTCGCTGTGGCGGGAAACGCTCGAGGCGGCCCCCGAAGACGCCGAGGGGCGCACGGCGCTTGCCGAGCGGCTCGGACGCCTCGAAAGCCTGTTCGCACAACCCGGTGAAACCGGCCAGGTCCCGCAATAGCACGAGCGGGCGTGCTGCATTGCGGCGTCATGCCGCCACTGCTAAGCGCCGCCCTTCGCCGCGCACGAGTCGCAAGAGGGGCCTTCAATCCCGATGAGCGCAGCCGATGGGGAAGACCGCGCCTCCGCCAGGCTCAAGCTGGCGGTGGGGGCTATCGGCATCGTCTTCGGCGATATCGGTACCAGCCCTCTCTATGCCTTCCGCGAGACCTTCGTCGGCGCGCATCCCCTGACGCTCGACGACATCCACGTGCTCGGCGTGGTCAGCCTGATCTTCTGGTCGATGACGCTGGTCGTCTCGATCCAGTACGTCACCTTGTTGATGCGCGCCGACAACAAGGGCGAGGGCGGCTCGCTCGCACTGGTTGCGCTGCTCTCGCGGCGCGTCGGGCGGGCGCAGTACGGCTGGCTCATCGTCCTGCTCGGGGTGTTCGCGACCGCGCTGTTCTACGGCGACAGCATGATCACGCCGGCGATCTCGGTATTGTCTGCGGTCGAGGGTCTTGCGGTGGTCAACCCGCGGATGTCGGGCTGGGTCATCCCGATCTCGCTGACGCTTCTCGTCGCGCTGTTCCTCCTGCAGAAGCGTGGCACGACCAAGGTCGGCACGCTCTTCGCCCCGGTGATGATCGTTTATTTCGTCGTGGTCGCGGTGCTCGGCGTCCTGCACATCGTCCGCACGCCCGAGATCCTGATGGCGCTCAACCCGTGGTACGCCGTGCACTTCTTCCTGATCGACAAGTGGCTCGCATTCCTCGCCCTCGGCTCGGTCGTGCTGGCGGTGACCGGGTCCGAAGCGCTCTATTCCGACATGGGCCACTTCGGGCGCGGGCCCCTGCGCCTGTCGTGGTTCGGCTTCGTCATGCCGTGCCTGCTGCTCAACTACTTCGGCCAGGGCGCAATGATCGTCGGCCTCGGCGATGCGAGCGCGGCCGAAGCGATCAAGAACCCGTTCTTCTTCCTTGCCCCGGAGATGCTGCGCCTGCCGCTGGTGCTGCTTGCTACCGCCGCAACATTCATCGCCAGCCAGGCGGTAATCTCGGGCGCATTCTCGATCACTCACCAGGCGATCCAGCTCGGCTTTGTCCCGCGCCTCGGCATTCGCCACACGAGCGACGAGCACCACGGGCAGATCTACATCCCGACGATCAACTGGGCGCTGATGATCGCGGTGATCCTGCTGGTACTGTTCTTCCGCAACTCGTCGAACCTCGCTGCAGCTTACGGTATTGCGGTGACCGGGGCGATGTTCATCGACACCTGCCTGCTCGCGGTCCTGCTGGTGCTGGTGTGGCGCTGGAGGTGGTGGCTGGCGGTGCCGTTGCTGGCGGTGTTCTTCGTCGTCGACGGCGCCTACTTCGCCGCGAACCTGACCAAGGTGCCCGACGGCGGCTGGTTCCCGCTGCTGGTCGGCGCCGTCGCGTTCACGCTGCTGACCACCTGGGCCAAGGGACGGCGGCTGATGCGCGAGCGGATGAGCGAGGTCGGCCTGCCGCTGGAGATCTTCGCCAAGTCGGCGCGCGGCAGCACTGCCAAGGTGCCGGGGACGGCGATCTTCATGAACTCGGGGTCGAGCGGGACCCCGTCGGCGCTGCTGCACAACATCAAGCACAACAAGGTGCTGCACGAGCGCGTGGTCGTGCTGACCGTGCAGATCGCAGACGAGCCCTACGTCGACCGCGAGGAGCGGGTAACGGTCACGAACGTGGGCGACGGGTTCTACCGCGTGGTGCTGAACTACGGGTTCATGGAGGAGACCGACGTCCCCGCCGCGCTCAAGACGCTCGACATGTGCGGGGCGCCGTTCGAGATGATGCAGACCAGCTTCTTCCTCTCGCGGCAGACGCTGATCGCCGCCAAGCACCCCGGCATGGCGCTGTGGCGCGAGAAGCTGTTCGCCTGGATGATGCGCAACGCGGCGACCCCGATGGAGTTTTTCCGCCTGCCGACCAACCGGGTGGTCGAGCTCGGCAGCCAGGTCGAGATCTGAAGCCGGCGTTAACCGTAACCCTCAACCCTCAGCTAACCCTGCGGGCTGAGTCATGGGGCATGGGTCAGCCCGCCTATGCGCCAGTCACAGCTCCGGTCGAGCGCCGCTCATCTCGCAGGCGGCGGGTGAGCTGCCCGGCGCAGCTGCGGATGGCGCGAGGCCAGCGGATCGGCTGCCTGTGCGACCTCTCCGAGCGCGGTGCGCGCGTGCAGATGGATGATCCGCCGAAACCGGGTACGGCCGGAACGCTCGAATGGATGTGCTTCGAGGCGCCGTGCACGGTCATCTGGGCGACAGAGTCGATGTGCGGCCTGATGTTCGACCGCGACATCCCGCCGGCGCGCGTGTTCGAGACGCAGCAGTTCGGCGAGGAATACGAGAGCCCGATCGCCGAGGTGTCGAACATCCCGCTCGGGCAGAAGCGCCGCCGGCTCGGCAGCTGAGGCGGGCCGGCGGCGTCGCAGTCAGCCCATGTTGGCGCTGACCATCGCGTAGAACATCGGCAGCGACAGGATCACGTTGGTGCGGCTCGCCGCGAGCGCGACCGGCGCGGCTTTCGCCTTGGCCTCGTCACTTGCTTCGACGAGGCCGAGGATCTTCTTCTGCGCGGGCCAGATCACGAACCACACGTTGGCGGCCATGATCAGCGCCAGCCACATGCCCAGGCCGATCAGGTTGATGCCGTCCGCGCCTGTGCCCTGGAAGGTCAGGGCCTGGCCGCCGTAGCCGTTGTGGAAGGCGATCGCGAGGCCGGTAAGTACGGTGAACAGCGCGCCATAGCGGAAGAAGAACAGCACGCTCGGTGCGATGTAGCCGGTGACGCCCTTCTTCAGCTCGGCGGGCACCTTGGGCATCGTCGGGACCTGCACGAAGTTTAGGTAGTAGAGCAGGCCGATCCACACCACACCGAAGAACAGGTGGAGCCATCGCAGTACGGCGTTGGTGACCGCCTCCGCGTTCTCGCCGGTCCAGCCGGCGAAGGCAACGATGACCACGATCGCCAGGACGAGGCCGGTCAGGAGCACGAGATGCAGGTTGCCGAAGAACTTTGCCATGGCGTTTCCCCTCTGAACGCTGGATCTGTCGTTGGCGCGTTCTAACCGCAGCCGGGCGCTGGCGACAAGCGCGGCCTCATTCGTGCGGAGGATTCTCGAGAACCTCGGCCTTATCCTCGACGTTGAGCCCGTGGCGCAGCAGCATGGGCAGCTGCGTGAAGGTGAACAGGAAGGTCAGCGGCAGGAACAGCCACAGCTTCGCCGCGAGCCAGCTTTCGAAGCTGAGCGTGTACATCAAGGCGGTGTTGAGGACGGCGAGGAAGAAGAAGAACAGGCCCCAGTTGAACGACAGCTTGAGCCAGCCTTCGTCCGACAGCCCGTCGAACGCCGCTTCGAGCAGCGTCTTGAGCAGCGCCTTGCCCTTCAGCCAGCCGCCGATGAGGAGCGCGCCGAAGCCGACGTAGATGATCGTCGGCTTCCACTGGATGAAGCGTTCGTCCTGGAAGTAGATCGTCAGCGCGCCGAAGGCGACGATCAGCGCGGTCGACAGCCACAGCATCGGCGAGACCTTGCCGAGGTACCACTTCGAGAAGGCCAGCGCGGCGATCGCCGCGACGATGAACGCGCCGGTGCCGCGGATCACGGCGAAGATCTCGCCGACCATGTCTTCGCCCTCGGGGGCGAAGTAGCGGTAGGTGAGGAAGAAGACGAGCAGGGGCCCGTAATCGACCAGGATGTTGAGCCAGCCGGACTTGGGCTTCTTCGCAGGCGCGTCCGCCATCATGCCACTCCCGCGATCACGCGCGCGACGAGGTCGGGGTCGAACGGGCGCAGGTCGTCGATCTTCTCGCCGACGCCGATCGCGTGGATCGGCAGCCCGTACTGCTCGGCCGCGGCGACGAGCACGCCGCCCCGGGCGGTGCCGTCGAGCTTGGTCATGATCAGGCCCGTCACTCCGGCGACCTCCTTGAACACGTCGATCTGGCTCAGCGCGTTCTGGCCGTTGGTCGCGTCGAGCACCAGCACCACGTCGTGCGGCGCCTCGGGATTGAGGCGGCCGAGCACGCGGCGGATCTTGGCCAGCTCGTCCATCAGCTCGCGCTTGTTCTGCAGCCGCCCGGCTGTGTCGACGATCAGCGCGTCGATGCCGGTGTCGGTCGCGCGCTTGACCGCATCGAACACGATGCTCGCCGGATCGCCGCCCTCGGGGCCCCGGACGATGTCGACGCCGATCCGCTCGGCCCACACGGCAAGCTGGCCGATCGCCGCGGCACGGAAGGTGTCGCCGGCGGCGAGCAGGACCGAGTAATCGTCCACCTGCAGCCAGTGCGCGAGCTTGGCGATCGTGGTGGTCTTGCCGCTGCCGTTGACCCCGATCACCAGGATCACCTGCGGACGGGGGAAGGCGGTGATTTCGAGCGGCTTTGCCACCGGGCGCAGGATCGCGGCGATCTCCTCGGCGACCGCCTCGCGCAGCTCGCGCTCGGTGATCGACAGGCCGAATCGCTTCTCGGCGAGCCGGGCGCGGATGCGCGCGGCGGCGCTGGGGCCGAGGTCGGACAGGATCAGGGCGTCCTCGACTTCGTCGAGCGTGGCGTCGTCGAGCTTCGCCGTCGCGACCGCGGCGGTGAGGTTCTCGGTCAGCCGCTCGGACGTCTTGCGGAACCCGCCGAACAGCCTCTCGGTCCAGCTACTCGGTTCGCTCATTGCAGCAGGCCCCCTTCGACCCGACGCGGCACCACGGTCACGATCTCTCCCGGCGCCGTTCCCGCGGGCACCGCGACGCGCGCGAAGTTGCCCGCGTGACCGGTGCCGTCGGTCTCGGCGAGAACGTCAAGCGGCCGGCCGACCAGGCTGGCGAGCCATGCCTCGCGGACCGAGGCAACCTCGGCCCTGAGCTCGGCCGCGCGCCCCCGGATCGCCGCCTTGTCGAGTTGCGGCATCCGCGCGGCCGGCGTTCCCGGGCGCGGCGAGTAGGGAAACACGTGGCCGTGGACGATACCGAGATCGCGAACGATCGACAGGTTCGCCGCGTGCATGGCCGCGTCCTCGGTCGGGAAGCCGGCGATCAGGTCGGCGCCGATGGCGATTTCCGGCCGGCGAGTACGCAGCCGCTCGACCAGCAAGACGGCGTCGGCGCGCAGGTGCCGGCGCTTCATGCGCTTGAGGATCAGGTCGTGCCCGTGCTGCAGCGAGAGGTGCAGGTGCGGCATGACCCGCTCCTCTCCGGCGAGCAGCTCGAACAGCCGTTCGTCGATCTCGATCCCGTCGAGCGAGGACATGCGCAGGCGGTGCAGCTGCGGGAAGGCATCGAGGATCGCGGCGACGAGATCGCCGAGGCGAGGGCCGCCGGGCAGATCGTGGCCCCAGCTGGTCACGTCGACGCCCGTCAGGACGACCTCGGGCGCGCCCTGGTCGAGATGGCGCTCGACCTCGGCGAGCACTTCGGCGACGCTCAGCGAACGGCTCGGCCCGCGCCCCTGCGGAATCACGCAAAAAGTGCAGCTGTGGTCGCACCCGTTCTGCACAGCCACGAAAGCACGGGTGTGGCGTGGCGGCACGGCGGCGGGGCGATCGGGCACGTTCCAGGCCCGGGCGTCGAGCTTGCGGGCATTGGGGACGAGTCCGTCGACCTCGGGCATCGCCGCGAGTTGGTCGCGCTCGACGTCGGCTGCACAGCCGGTCACGAGCAGTCGTGCATTCGGTCTCGCCCGGCGGGCCTTGCGGATTGCCTGTCGCGTCTGGCGGACGGCCTCGGCGGTGACGGCGCAGGAGTTGACCACGACGACGTCGCGCTCGCCCGCAAGCAGCGCGCGGATCGTCTCGCTTTCGGCGATATTAAGGCGGCAGCCGAGGGAGATCACCTCGGGCGGCGTCGCTTGGGCCGTCACGCGTAGTCGCCCCAATCGAACGTGCCGCGGAAGCTCTCGGTCGCGGGCCCGGTCATCGTGATCCGGTTGCCCTCGCCCCATTCGATCAGCAGCGCGCCGCCCTGCAGCGCCACGGTAACCTCGCGCTGTACCAGCCCCCGGCGCATCGCCGCAACCGCGGTGGCACAGGCACCGGTTCCGCAGGCGCGCGTGATGCCGACCCCTCGTTCCCACACCCGCAGGCGGATGTTGTCCTGGTTCTCGACCGTGGCGACGTTGACGTTGACGCGCTCCGGAAACAGCGGGTCGCGCTCGATCTGCGGGCCGAGGCGGTCGAGCTCGACCGAGTCGCAGTCGTCGACGAAGAACACCGCGTGGGGGTTGCCGATGTTGACCGCCGACGGCTGCTCAAGGGTTTCCCACCCGACCGGCATGGCCGCCGTGTCCATCGCATAGGCGAGCGGGATCGCGTCCCATTCGAAGCGCGGTTCGCCCATGTCGACCGCCGCGCCGCCGTCACCGGGCTGCACCGCCAGGATTCCGCCCGCGGTCTCGATCTGCGCCGGAAGGCCGTGAAGCATCGCAACCGCGCGTGTCGCATTGCCGCAGGCCTCGACCTCGCTGCCGTCGGCATTGAAGATCCGCATGCGGAAGTCGGCCTTGGTCGATTCCTCGAGCAGGATCAGCTGGTCGCAACCGATCCCGGTGTGCCGGTCCGCCAGCGCCCTCGCGACGGCAGGAGTCATCGGTGGCAGCGGCTGCGTGCGCGTATCGAGCACGACGAAGTCGTTGCCGAGGCCATGCATCTTGGTGAAGGCGGCGCGCATGCTCGTCCACCTAGGGACGGAGCGCGCGCAGGGCAATGGGGCGGCGCTCAGCCTGCCTTGCGCTTCTCCGGACGCGCGGGTTCGGACCGTTGCTCCGCATCTGCGGTCTGGCTCCTCAGCAGCTTCCTGCCCGCCAGCCGGGCGCGGGTCGCCGCGGCGTCCTCGGGCTGGCCGTAGAGGTATCCCTGACCCTTGAGCTGGCCCATGTTGCGCAGCGCCTGTCGGATCGCGGCGGTCTCGACCCCCTCTGCCGTGACCGGCATCGACAGCCCGCGGCCGAGGGACACGATCGCCTCGACAAGCTCGTTGCTGATCCCTTCTTCAGCCAGTTCGGCGACGAAGCTGCGGTCGATCTTGAGGCGGTCGAACGGCAGCGTGCGCAGCTGCGAGAGACTGGCGTAGCCGGTGCCGAAATCGTCGAGGCTGACCCGGATGCCCTGGTTCTTGAGGCTGGTCATGATCGCGCGGACAGCGGCGACGTTCTCGTGCAGGCAGTTCTCGGTCACCTCGACCTCGAGCCGGTTGGGCGGGAAGCCGCTGTCGACGAGAATCCTGAGCAGCTTCTGGGCGAACCACGGGTCGCGCAGCTGGACCGGCGAGATGTTGACCGACAAGGTCAGCCGAGGGTCCCATTCCTTGGCGTCCTCGAGGGCCTGCCGGATCAGCGATTCGGACAGTTCGCCGATCAGTTCGATCTCCTCGGCGATCGGGATGAAGGTTTCCGGGCTGACCAGGCCGAACTGCGGCGAATTCCAGCGCGCGAGCATTTCGAACCCGACCAGCTCTCCGGTCTCGAGATCGACCTGCTGCTCGTAGTAGGGCACGAATTCGCCGGCAGCGATGCCGCGGCGGATGCCCTGTTCCAGCTCGGCGCGAAGGCGCAGCTCGTTTTCCATGTGCGGCTCGAACCAATAGTAGCGGTTCCGGCCGCGCTTCTTGGCCTGGTACATCGCGATGTCGGCGCGATGGACCAGCGTCTCGCTATCGGGAGTGTCCTCGCACGAATCGGGGCCGGCAATGCCGATCGAGACGGTCGGCTCGATGCGGACCTTGCTTTCGCCGATCGGTCTCGAGGCGGCCACGATCAGCTCCTCGGCGAGCTTTTCGGCCTGCTCGCGATGGTCGTGCTCGTGCGTCAGCGCGCAGACAAACTCGTCGCCGCCGATGCGCGCGACCACGCCGTCCTCGGGAAGCAGCTCGCGAATTCGCTTCGCGACCTCGACCAGCACCTGGTCGCCGGTCTTGTGGCCGTTGAGGTCGTTGATCTGCTTGAAGTTGTCGAGGTCGATCATGAAGACCGCGACCGACCGGTCGCGACGCTCGGCGTCGGCCAGCAGGCGGTCGATCGCGGGGGCACCGCTGCGGCGGTTGAGGCACCCGGTGAGCGGGTCGATTTCGGCGAGCTCGCGGGCGCGCGCTTCGGCCTTGCGTCGTTCGGCAACCTCGCGGTGGAGGTCGTCGTACCTCCGCCAGCCGAAGATGATCAGTGCGATGTTGAGCAGCACGGCACTGGTCAGCTGCAGGTCGGGCGCCGCGCCGGTGCCGAGCCATGAGCGGATGATCTGCGGGATCAGCGAGCCGCCCGTGCCGACGAACAGGATCAGCGCCGCGGTCGCTATGCCGAGTGCGACGAAGTCGCGTTCCGCGCGACCGTGCCTGTAGGACTCCTTCTCCGGACCGACTGCGGCTGACTTGGGCACGAGGCTGCGGTGCTCCCCAGGATTCGGGTTCGTCATGGCGGATCATGTTCAATTTTCGGTTAATTGCGCCCCCGTGGCGCGCCCGCTAGGAGCGTGCGCAGGAGGATCGCATGAGCGCCCGTTACTGGCTGATAAAATCCGAACCCGAAGCCTACTCGTGGGAGGATCTCGTGCGCGACGGCGAGACGCTGTGGGACGGCGTGCGCAACCACCGTGCGGCGGGCAACCTCAGGGCCATGCAGAAGGGCGAGCAGGCGTTCTTCTACCACTCGGTCACGGGCAAGGAGATCGTCGGCGTGGCCGAGATCAGCGAGCCGGGGCTGACCGATCCGAAGGACCCGAACTGGGCGGCGGTCAAGGTCAGGCCGGTGCGTCCGCTCGATCGTCCCGTGACGCTGGCCGAGATCAAGGCCGACGAGGCGCTCGAGGGAATCGAGCTGGTGCGGCTGTCGCGACTCTCGGTGGCGGAAATCCGTCCCGCCGAGTGGGACCGAATTCTCGAACTGTCGAAGACCTAGCCCTTCGCCCGCAGCCCGCTGACCGTCGCGCCCGCGGCGCTGAGCTGCTCGACCTCCGTCACGCAGTGCAGCAGACGGATGCCGCGTAGCGCCTTCGCCTCGGCCAATCCCTCGGCGAACTCCGCCGTCGTTTCGACCCTGCGCGACCACGCGCCGAACGCGCGGGCGAAGGCGGCGAAATCGGGATTGGCGAGGTCGGTCGAGGCCACTCGGCCGGGGTAGGTTCGCTCCTGGTGCATGCGGATCGTGCCGTAGGAACCATTGTCGACCACGATCACGATCAGGTCCGCGCCGTGCTGCGCGGCCGTAGCGAGCTCCTGGCCGTTCATCAGGAAGTCGCCATCGCCCGATACCGCGACCACGCAGCGCTCGGGATGGCGCAGCGCGGCGGCGACGGCGGCCGGGACGCCGTAGCCCATCGCGCCGGCGGTCGGCGCGAGTTGCGACGGGTATCCGGCATAGTGCCAGTAGCGGTGCCACCAGCCCGAGAAGTTGCCGGCGCCGTTGCAGACGATCGTGTCGGCCGGCAGCTCTCGCCGCGCGATGGCGAGGCAGCCGGCGAGGTCGAGCGCATAGCCACGCTCGACCGGGTCGGAGAACTCGAGCCACTCGCGATGCGCCTCGGCCCCGGCGTCGAACGGGATCACCTCGCTCTCGTCCCACAGCGCGGCACACTCGGCGAACTCGCCGACGTCGGCGCAGATCGCGAGGTCGGCGCGGTAGACGCGGTTGAGTTCGTTCGGGTCGGGATGGACGTGGATGAGCTGCTGGCCCGGGTGATCGGGCGTGACCAGCGCGTACCCGTCCGTGGTCGCCTCGCCGAGCCGCGCGCCGACGACCAGCAGGAGGTCGGCCGCCCGGATCCGCTCGACCAGCTTCGGATTGGGGCCGTAGCCGAGATTCCCGGCGTAGACCGGTGAGGACGGCGGAATGGCATCCTGGCGGCGGAAGGCCGTCGCCACGGGAAGGCCGATCCGCTCGGCGAACAGCGTGAAGTATTCGCGCGCCTTGGCGCCCCAGCCGGCGCCGCCGACGATCGCCACCGGCGCAGCGGCGTCGGCGAGCAGTGCCATCATCGTCGACAGCGCGTCGGGGCAGGGCGCCTGCGCCGGGCGGTGCACGAACGGCCGCGGTGCGGCCTCGAGACCGCTCTCGTGCAGCATGTCCTCGGGCAGCGCGAGTACGACCGGGCCGGGCCGGCCCGAGATCGCCGTGGCGTAGGCGCGCGCGACGTATTCGGGAATCCGGGCTGCATCGTCGATCCGCGCGGCCCACTTGGCGACGGGGCCGAAGAACGCCGGAAAGTCGATTTCCTGGAACCCTTCGCGGTCGCGCATCCCCCGGTCGACGTCGCCGACGAACAGGATCATCGGCTGCGAGTCCTGAAACGCGACGTGGACGCCGATGCTGGCATTGGTCGCGCCCGGACCACGGGTCACGAAGCACACGCCGGGTCGTCCCGACCCTGCAGCGTTCAACGCGCCGTCGGCGCAGGCCATGAACGCCGCCCCGCCTTCCTGGCGGCAGGTAACGGTCTGGATCTCCGGTCGGTCGCGCAGGGCATCGAGCACCGGCAGGAAGCTCTCGCCCGGCACGGTGAAGATCCGGTCGCAGCCTTGCTCGGCAAGGCAATCCACGAGCAGGCGCGCGGCGTCGGTGGTCATGGCCGGGCGATAGCCTTGCCCGCAGGCGGCGGCAATCGCGTGCGATCTGTCCCCGTTGTGGACATCCGGCACCAAAACCCTTTCCAATGGTTACCATGGGGTTAACGAGGTAACCCATGCGACGGTCACTGGTCCTTACCGACGAAGCGGCCCGCCACCCGTTCAGGGCGTCGCTGCCCGCGCAATCGCGCGAGCTGCGTGTGGAGGACCGCGTTCCCTGGCGCGAGCAGCTGTGGCGCGACGTACGCGGCTTAGCGCAGACCTATTGCGCCTGCTTCCTCGGGACGCTCGCGTTCATCTGCTGAACCGCCGCGGCATTACGCCGAGGCCAGTGCAGTCTTCTCGGCCTGGTGGAGCCTCGCCCCGAGCCATGCAGACACAAGGCACATCACCGCGCTGAGCAGCACCTGCTCGACCAGCGGGACGCCTGCCGTGCTGAGCCCGAGCGCAATCAGGGACCCCGCAACCATCGCGCCCGAATTAACGATGTTGTTCGCGGCGACCATGCGCGCGGCCTGACCTGGATCGCACTTGGTGGTGAGGAACGCATAGAGCGGGACCACGAACATTCCGCCGGAGACCGCGATCAGCAGCAGGGTGACGAGGATCAGCGGGGCGAGCGGCTGGGCGACGAACTCGCCGACGCTCATCAGTCCCTGGTCGGGCACCTCGACGCTCCACTGACGGCACACGAACCAGAACGCCGCGACGAAGCCGCCCATCGCGATCACCGACATCGGCGCGTACCGCGCCGAGACGTCGCCCTTGAGCAGCGCGTTGATGGCCACCGATCCGATCGCGACGCCGATCGAGAAGATCACCAGGAACAGGCTGGCGACTTCCTTGCTGGCGAACAGCACGTTCTTGGCGAGAGGCGGGAACTGGATGAACAGCACCGCGCCGATGGTCCAGAAGAAGCTGATCGCGAGGATCGCGTAGAACACCTCGCGCAGGTGCATCGTGTTGCGCACGAGAGCGATCGAGCTGCGAATGAGGTGCCAATCGACGGCCTGCCCGTGCTCGTAGGGCGGGGCGGGCGGGACCTGGCGGCTGGTCGCGTAGCCGACGAGAGCCGTGAGCACGACGCCGAGCGCCGCCCACTCGACGTCGATGTAGCCGGCGAGGATCGTCCCCGCGAGAATGGCGAGGTAGGTGCCCGCCTCGACGAGGCCGGTGCCGGCGAGCACCTCGTCCTTCTCGAGGTGCTGCGGCAGGATCGCGTACTTGATCGGCCCGAAGAATGTCGAATGCACGCCCATCGCGAACAAGGCCGCGAGCATCAGCGGGATTGCGACCGTGTGGGTCAGCAGGCCCTGCCACGCCATGACCAGCCCGGCCGCCCCGACCAGCATGATGAAGATCTCCGCCAGCTTGACGCAGCGGATGATGAACGCCTTGTCGCGCATGTCGGCGAGCTGGCCCGACATTGCCGAGAGCACGAAGAACGGCAGGATGAACAGCCCCGAGGCGATCGCGCTGAACTGCGCCTCGGCTTCCTCGGAATTGTAGACGCTGTAGACCACGAACAGGACCATCGCGTTCTTGAACAGGTTGTCGTTGAACGCGTTGAGCAGCTGCGTCGCGAACAGCGGGAGGAACCGCCGTTGCCTGAGCAGGTGAGTCGATGTGAACATGTGACGGTGGGGTGGGCCTCTCGCTTCGGCGACCCGACTTAACCGTCATACGCTCAAGAACAAGCGCGCCACGCACTTTTTCCCGACCCTGCGAAGCGCTAGGCAGGAGCCAATGCTCACGCTGCCCAACCTGCTGACCCTGTCGCGCATCCTTGCCGTGCCGCTTCTCGGGTTCCTGCTGTGGTGGCCGGACTGGCAGCTCGGCTATGGCCTCGCCTTCGCGCTCTACTGCCTCATGGGGATCACCGACTACTTCGATGGCTACCTCGCGCGGTCGAGCGGGGCGGTGTCCAAGCTCGGCGTGTTCCTCGACCCGATCGCCGACAAGATCATGGTCGCCGCGGTCATCCTGATCCTGACCGCGCAGGGTGTGCTGCGCGGGCCCTACGTCGGCGACGCACATGTGATCGCAGGGTTGATCATCCTGATCCGGGAGATTGCAGTCTCGGGCCTGCGCGAGTTCCTCGGCGGGCTGCAGGTGTCGGTCCCGGTGAGCAAGCTCGCCAAGTGGAAGACCACCTTCCAGCTCGTCGCGCTCGGCGCGCTGATACTCGGCAACGCGCTGCCGGGGTGGACTGTCGGGATCGGCGACGTCGAAGCCAATCTGCCGCGGCTCGTCGGACTGGCAACCTTGTGGGGCGCGGCGATCCTGACGCTGGTGACCGGCTGGGACTACTTGCGCGTCGGCCTCAAGCACATGGATTGACCGCCTGGCCCTTCGCCGCGACGCCTGTCGTCCAACGGGCTTGCCGAGGCCAGGCCTGGCTTCGTCCGAAACACGCAATCTGCGCCGCAATCCGCTGAGGAGCTCGGGACAAGGCCGGCCGTAGCTTGTGCGCCGCCTTTCCTTGGGGGCTTTACCCGGGGTGGATGGGGATGTTCCTGCCCCGAGCGAGAAGGACTTCGCGTGCCTGATCCATCTCGCTCTTCACGCCTTACGCGCTCGATAACGTCACGCTGCTGAAGCCGGGTGACGTGAGTCACCTCGATCGCTGGCGAAGACCGCGCAGCGCCGTTAACGTTTCTTAATCGGCACGGGGAACCCCTCTCCGGGCCGCCCGTTTTGGGGAGGATTCGGGGGGTTGGCGTAACTTGATGTCCGACACGCTTACGACGCAAAGCCTGGCCGAGCTGCTCGTCCAGAACGTTACCGACTACGCGATCTTCATGATCGATCCCTCGGGGATCGTGACCAGCTGGAACGCGGGCGCGGAGCGTTTCAAGGGCTATCGTGCCGACGAGATCATCGGCCAGCATTTCTCCCGGTTCTACAGCGGAGAGGACCGAGAGGCCGGCAAGCCCGCGGTCGCGCTGGCCAAGGCACTGGAGGAAGGGCACTTCGAGTCCGAGGGCTGGCGCCTGCGCAAGGACGGTAGCCGGTTCTGGGCGCATGTGGTCATCGACCCGGTTCGCGACGAAAGCGGCCGCCACGTCGGGTTCGCCAAGATCACCCGCGACCTGACAGAACGCAAGGCCGCCGCCGAAGCGCTCGACCTGTCGCGCGAGCAGTTCTTCCAGGCCCAGAAGCTTGACGCGATCGGCCAGCTGACAGGAGGCGTGGCACACGATTTCAACAACATCCTCGCCGCGATCATGAGCAGCCTGAGCCTGGCGCAGCGGCGTATGGTGCAGGGCGAGGACGTCACCCGCTTCCTCGACAACGCGATGCAGGCGGCCAAGCGCGGGGCGACATTGACCCAGCGCATGCTCGCCTTCGCGCGCAAGCAGGAACTGCGGCTGGAGCCGGTGGACATGATCGCTGCCGTACGCGACATGGCCGAGCTGCTGTCGCGGACCATCGCCCCGAACATCACGATCACCACGCGCTTCCCCCTCCGCGTGCCGCCGGTGCTGGCCGACAAGGCGCAGCTCGAGCTTGCGCTGATGAACCTCGTGGTCAACGCGCGCGATGCCATGCCCGAAGGCGGCGTGATCACGCTTTGCGCCGACGAGGTCGCCGACGAGGAGGGGAAGAGGTTCGTCCGTCTGGTGGTCGAGGACCAGGGCACCGGCATGGACGAGGCGACCCTCTCGCGCGCGGCGGATCCATTCTTCACCACCAAGGGCGTCGGCAAGGGCACCGGCCTCGGCCTGCCGATGGTGCAGGGCATGGTCGCGCAGTGCGGGGGGCGCTTCCGTCTCGAAAGCGAACTCGGCAAGGGCACGCGCGCGGAAGTCTGGCTGCCGGTGACCGAAGACGGCCCACAGCCCGAGCGTACCGACGAGCGGCCGGAGCCCGTCGCCGGCCGTTCGCTGCGGATCCTTGCGGTCGACGACGACCCGATCGTCCTGCTCAACACGGCGACCGTGCTGACCGACATCGGCCACGAGGTGATCCAGGCCCATTCCGGCCGCTCGGCCCTGGTGCAACTCGCGGAGCACCGGGTCGACCTGTTGCTCACCGACTACGCGATGCCGGGAATGACCGGGGCGGAGCTCGTCGAGCAGGCTCAGCTGGCGCAGCCGGGGCTAAAGGCGATTATCGTCTCCGGCTACGCCGACCTGCCCGAAGGCGCCCCGCTCGAGGTGCCGCGGCTGGCCAAGCCGTTCACCGAGGTGGAACTCGCGCGAATCATCGCCGAGGTAGTGGGGTAAGGGCGGGCCCCGTTGACGGTCCTTTCCGCGACCTGCCCTGCCCCCTTCTTCGTCATCCTGAACTTGCGTCAGGCGCCATCTTGCGCCGCGATGAGCTCGAGGTGAAGCGCGGCCTCGCGCAAGAGGTGGTGAGGGACCCGCGGTTCCCGGATTGCGAAATCCGTGCCGAAGGATGAGTCCTGAAACAGGTTCAGGACGACGGTTTGATCGCGCGGCGCGTGAAAAGGTCGCGGATGCTGTGGGGCTGTTATTCAAACATTACCTCCGCGCGAAACATTCGTTTGACATTCTGCCCGCGCAGGGCCATCTGCGCGGCATCGGAGCGCATGGCAGCGTGAACCGGCGGTAATCCGCCCCGGCCCGCTTCGGTCGTTTTCCCAAGGGCTTCCCTTTCACGCGGGTCGTTCAGAACCCGCTTCGACGCGCCGATTCCGCGCGCCGTCGTCGCATAGATTGCGAGTTTTCAACCTGATGACATTCGAACAACTCGGGCTTTCGCAGCCCGTCCTGCAGGCGCTCGCGCTGAAGGATTACACCGTGCCGACGCCGATCCAGGCCGAGGCCATTCCGCACGTGCTCGAAGGACGCGACCTGCTCGGCATCGCGCAGACGGGCACCGGCAAGACCGCCGCGTTCATGCTGCCGTCGATCGACCGGCTGGTGGCGGCCAACCGGCGGCCGAAGCCGCGCACCTGCCGCATGCTGGTGCTGGCACCGACGCGCGAGCTCGCCGGGCAGATCGCCGACAGCGCTCGCGAGTACGGGCGGTTCAGCCATCTCAAGGTGGTGACCGTGTTCGGCGGCACCTCGGTCAACAAGAACCGCCAGGACGTGGCGCGCGGGGTCGACATCCTGATCGCCACGCCCGGCCGGCTGGTCGACCTGACCGAGCAGCGCGCGCTCGACCTGTCGGAGGTCGAGATCCTCGTGCTCGACGAGGCCGACCAGATGATGGACCTCGGCTTCATCCACGCGCTGCGCGCGATCGTGCGGCTGATCCCGAAAGTGCGGCAGACGCTGTTCTTCTCGGCGACGATGCCCAAGGCGATCCGCGAGCTCGCCGGTCAGTACCTGACCGATCCGGCCCAGGTCTCGGTCACGCCGGCGGCGACCACTGCCGAGCGCGTCGAGCAGTACGTCTGCTTCGTCGGCCAGGCCGAGAAGCAGGCGTTGCTGACCATGGCTCTGCGCAAGGGCCTGCAGTCGGGCGAGATGGACCGCGTGCTGGTGTTCACCCGCACCAAGCACGGCGCCGACCGGGTGGTGAAGAAGCTCGCCCAGTCTGGCCTCGCCGCCAACGCGATCCACGGCAACAAGAGCCAGCCGCAGCGCGAACGTGCGCTCGACGAGTTCCGCCAGGGCCGCGTCAAGGTGCTCGTCGCGACCGACATCGCCGCGCGCGGGATCGACATCCCGGGCGTCAGCCACGTCGTCAATTTCGAGCTGCCCAACGTGCCCGAGCAGTACGTCCACCGCATCGGCCGCACCGCGCGCGCCGGGCGCGAGGGCGTTGCGGTCAGCTTCTGCGCGCAGGACGAGCGCGAGTACCTGCGCGACATCCAGCGGCTGACCAAGGTCACGCTCGACCAGGTGCCGCTGCCGCAGGGGCTGCGGGAGGAAGTCGCGGTGGTGGCGAAGCACGCCGAGCCGGTCCGCGGCCCGCGGCGTACGCCCGGCCGCGGCCAGCCGCCGCGCCGCGACACCCGCACCGAGGCGCAGCGCGACGCGCGCGGCGAGGTCCGCGTCGAGCCACGCAAGGGCCAGGGCGAACGTCGACCGGCGACGGCCAAGCCGCACGGCGAGCACCGCCATGGCACGGGCAAGCCCGGCGGCAACCGCCGCCGCCGCAATCGCTCCAACGGCGGCCGCGCTGCGCTGGCCTGAGGTTGCGCTCATTCGTCTCGCACCAAGGCGCGAAGACACGAAGGGGTAGTGCCTGCGGCGAAGCCGCATTCAACCTCAGCGTGTGACCTCTTCGTGTCTTCGTGTGAGCCAATCGGAGGGCGGCTTCGCCGCGGGTCAAGCGGCTTGGCGTCTTCGCGTCTTGGCGCGAAATCAATTCCCTCCTTCAGCTCCCTCGTGCGCCGGCATCGGCAGCACGAGGCCGAGCAGCGGCAGCACGACCATCGCCGTACCCGAAGCCGTCAGCGCCATCGCCACGCCGTAGCTCTCGGCGAAATGGCCCCACAGCCACGAGCCGAGGGCGATGCCGCCGAAGGTCAGGCTCGAGACCATCGCCGTGATCCGGCCGACGATCACGCGGGGCGACCATAGCTGGCCGGCGACCGAGAACCCGCTCAGCGCCTGCACCCAGCCGGCTCCGGCGAACACCAGCAGCGCGAGCATCGCCGGCAGGCCCGGTTGCGCGGCCACCCCGAGGCAGCCGAGACCGTAGACGATCCCGGCAGTGCGGACGATCGCCTCGGCCGAGAAGCGCGCGCGGAACCAGGTTGCGGTCGCCGCGCCGACTACCGCGCCCGCGCCGAGCGCGCCGAGCAGCAGTCCGAACACTTCCGAGCCGCGCCCGAGCATCTGGTCCGCCACCAGCGGCATCAGCGCCCACGCCGCTGCTCCCGAGGTGGTGAAAGTGAAGGCGCGCAGCATGATCGTGCGCATCTCGCGGCTGTGCGCGGCGAAGCGGAAGCCCTCGGCGATCACTTCGGCCAGCGGGCGACGCTGCTGTAGTGGTCGCTCGGCCGGGTGCCAGCGCCAAAGTACGGCGATGACCATCAGGTAGCTCGCCGCATTGGCGACGAACGCGCTGCCGGCCCCGCCGAGCGCGACGATCCCGCCGCCGAGCGCCGGCCCGAGGCTGCGCGCGACGTTGAACGCGAGGATGTTGAGCGCGACCGCCGCGGCCAGCTCGGCGCGCGGCACGAGCCCGCCGATCGAAGCGGCCAGCGCGGGATTGAACACCGCCACGCCCGCCGCGAGCAAGGCGGTCAGGCCGATGATCGCGGCGGGCGGGGTGATCCCGGCGAACGTCAGCACCACCAGCAACAGCGACATCGCCAGCATGCCGCCCTGGGCGAGCAGCATGATCGCACGGCGGTCGAACATGTCGGCCCAGGCGCCCGCGGGGAGCGCCAGCAGCATGATCGGCAGGTTGGTCGCGGTCTGCACCAGCGCAACCACATCGGCAGGCTGGCCTGTCGCGGTCAGCTGCCAGGCCGCGCCGACCGACTGGATCGCATTGCCGAAGTTCGACAGCAGGCTGCCGACGAGGATCAGCAGGAATGCGCGATGCGCGAGCGGGCTGAAGGTCGTGCTCATCCGATACCCGGCACGATCATCCCGACGCGGTGGCGGTAGTCGGCGTAGCCGGGCAACTCTGTCTCGAGAAACCGCTCCTCGACCCGCGCCTTGAGCGTGAACCCGAGCACGAACAGCGCCGCGCCGAGCAGGGCGGAAGGCGTCGCCCGGACGAGTGCCATGGCGATGACCGCGGCAAACAGTCCAGTGTAGATCGGGTGCCGCACGATCGCGTAGGGTCCGCTGTCGACCACGCGGTGGCCCTCGCGCAGCACTACGCCGCCGGCCCACAGCTTTCCGAGATGCAGCCGGGCCCACCAGGTGAAGGCGAGGCCCGCGACGGTCAGCGCGACCATCGTCCAGCCGAGGAGCGGGCCTGCGTCCCACAGCGGCGCCATTGGCGGCCAGCGCAGGAAGGTGAGGAAGAAGCCGAGCGCGGCGAGGGCGAAATGCAGCCGGTACTCGCGTCGCGGTGCCTCTTCGCGCTTGCGGCCGCGCCACAGCGCCGCGAGGTGCCAGCTGACCGCCCAGGCCAGCCACAGCCCGGCCATGAGCGGGACGAAGACCTGCTGCACGGTTGAACGCTCTCCCGTTTCGCCGTCCCGATTGGCCGCGCCGGTGGCGATTGGCAAGCGATGTTCCGGCCAGGCCCGCCGTCGCGCAGCACCCGCTACCGCACCCCACTCCGACACGCAAAAGAGGGACAGTCCCTCTTTTCGCGAGCGCCTGTGAGAAAAGAGGGACTGTCCCTCTTTTGCGTGTCGGCCCTCGAGGGGGCGACGGTTGCCGAGCGGCGCGCCCGCCGCCATATGCGCCGATCAAGCGGGAGCATCCTCGATGGCGGAATTCGACTACGACCTCATCACCATCGGTGCCGGCTCGGGCGGCGTGCGCGCCAGCCGGGTCGCGGCGAGCCACGGCGCGAAAGTGGCGGTGTGCGAGGAGTACCGTGTCGGCGGCACCTGCGTGATCCGCGGCTGCGTGCCCAAGAAGATGCTCGTCTACGGCGCGCACTTCGCCGAGGACCTGCAGGACGCGAAGGCGTTCGGCTGGGAGGTCGGCGAATGCAAGTTCGACTGGACGGTGCTGCGCGACAACGTGCTGAGGGACGTCGACCGGCTCAACGGGCTCTACACCCAGACGCTCGAGAACAACGGCGTCGCGATCATTCCGCAGCGCGCGACGGTGAGTGGCCCGAACGAGGTCACGCTGGCCGACGGCAGCAAGCTCACCGCGCGGTACATTCTCATCGCCACCGGCGCGCGGCCGCACGTGCCGTCGTGTCCGGGACACGAGCACGGCATTACCTCGAACGAGGCGTTCCACCTCGAGGCGCTGCCGAAGCGCATCCTGATCGCCGGAGGGGGCTACATCGCCAACGAGTTCGCCGGGATCTTCAACGAGTTCGGCACCCACGTGACGATCATCAACCGCTCGGACAAGCTGCTGCGCGGCTACGACGAACAGCTGCGCGACCGGCTGCTGCAGATCTCGCTGATGAAGGGCATCGACTTCCGCTTCAACGCCGAGTTCCGCGAGATCGAGAAGCTCGACAGCGGCGCGCTGCGGGTTTCGATGACCAATCACGACGACCTCGAAGTCGACTGCGTGATGTTCGCTACCGGGCGCATCCCGAATACCGAGGGGCTCGGCCTCGAGGAGGCCGGTGTCGAGCTCGGCGAGCGCGGCGCGATCAAGGTCGACCGGTTCAGCAAGACCAGCGTCGATTCGATCTACGCGGTCGGCGACGTGACGGATCGCGTGCAGCTGACTCCGGTGGCGATCCGCGAGGGACAGGCCTTCGCCGACACGGTGTTCGGCAACAATCCGACCGCGGTGGACCATTCGTGCGTGCCGAGCGCGGTATTCAGCCACCCGCCGCTGTGCGGCGTCGGCCTGACCGAAAGCCAGGCGCGCAACACGCTCGGCACGATCCGGGTCTACACCTCGGACTTCCGGCCGATGAAGAACGTCCTTGCGGGGCGCAACGAGCGCTCGCTGTACAAGATGATCTGCGACGAGGCGGGCAAGGTCGTCGGCATCCACCTGCTCGGCCCCGATGCGCCCGAAATCCTCCAGGCGGCCGCGGTGGCGGTCAAGGCCGGGCTCCACAAGGCCGATTTCGACGCGACAGTGGCGATCCATCCGACGATGGCCGAAGAGCTGGTGCTGATGCGGTAGGGGAAGGGGCCCTCATCCAAGCTTCGCTAAGGCAGCAAGCTGCCAAGCTGCGCTATCCTTCTCCCACCAGTGGGAGAAGAAACGAAGACAATGCGTTCCTCCTCCTTCTCCCGCTGGCGGGAGAAGGATACGGAGACTTGGCCCCGCAGGGGCTTAGTCGGAGTTGGACGAGGGCCCCTTCCTTGCTACCCCTCTCCCACATCACGGGGAGAGCGCATTGTCCGCGAACATCGAGGAGCTCGAACGCCGCCGCGCCGCCGCCAGGCAGGGCGGGGGCGAGAAGCGCGTCGCGGCGCAGCACGCCAAGGGCAAGCTCACGGCGCGCGAGCGGCTCGAGGTGCTGCTCGACCAAGACAGCTTCGAGGAGCTCGACATGTACGTCGAGCACAACTGCACCGACTTCGGGATGGAGGCGCAGCGCATTCCGGGTGACGGAGTGGTCACCGGCAGCGGCACGATCAACGGGCGGCTGGTCTTCGTCTTCAGTCAGGACTTCACCGTGTTCGGCGGCTCGCTCAGCGAACGCCATGCGCAGAAGATCTGCAAGATCATGGACACGGCGATGAAGGTCGGTGCCCCGGTGATCGGCCTCAACGACAGCGGCGGCGCGCGCATCCAGGAAGGGGTCGCCAGCCTCGGCGGCTATGCCGAAGTGTTCCAGCGCAACGTGCTCGCGAGCGGGGTCGTGCCGCAGCTCAGCCTGATCATGGGGCCGTGCGCGGGCGGGGCGGTCTACTCGCCGGCAATGACCGACTTCATCTTCATGGTGAAGGACTCGAGCTACATGTTCGTCACCGGGCCCGAGGTGGTGAAGACCGTCACCAACGAGGTCGTGACACAGGAGGAGCTCGGGGGAGCAGTCACCCACACCACGAAGACCGGCGTCGCCGACGTGGCGTTCGAGAACGACGTCGAGGCGCTGATGGCGGCGCGCGACTTCATATCACTGCTGCCGTCGAACAACCGCGACGGCGTCCCTGTGCTGCCGTGCGACGACCCGTGGGACCGGATCGAAGACAGCCTCGACACGCTGGTCCCGGCGAGCGCCAACCAGCCCTATGACATGCACGAGCTGATCCGGAAGGTGCTCGACGAGGGTGAGTTCTTCGAGATTCAGCCCAACCATGGCGCCAACATTGTCTGCGGCTTCGGCCGGATCGAGGGCCGCACGGTCGGCGTCGTCGCCAACCAGCCGATGGTGCTCGCCGGCGTGCTCGACATCAATGCCAGCCGCAAGGCCGCGCGTTTCGTCCGCTTCTGCGATGCGTTCGGCATCCCGATCGTGACGTTCGTCGACGTGCCCGGCTTTCTCCCGGGAACTGCGCAGGAGCACGGCGGCATCATCAAGCACGGCGCGAAGCTGCTGTTCGCCTACGCCGAGGCGACAGTGCCCAAGATCACCGTGATCACCCGCAAGGCCTATGGCGGCGCCTACGACGTCATGGCGTCGAAGCACTTGCGCGGCGACCTCAACTACGCCTGGCCGACCGCGGAGATCGCGGTGATGGGGGCCAAGGGCGCGGTCGAGATCATCTTCCGCGGGCTGTCGGCGGAGGAGATCGCGGAGAAGACGAAGGAGTACGAGGAGCGCTTCGCCAACCCGTTCGTGGCGGCGTCGCGGGGGTATATCGACGAAGTGATCTACCCGCATTCGACGCGCAAGCGCGTGGCGCTGGGATTGCGGAAGCTGCGCAACAAGCGGCTCGAGAACCCGTGGAAGAAGCATGATAACCTGCCGCTATGACGGACGCGGCGCCGCTCTTCGCGAAGATTGTCCGGGCCCTTCTGACCGGAGGGCTCGGCCGTTGGTTGTGGCGT
>Ga0182746_1001343_pt1 | contig 22860 bp, 18 predicted proteins | sample eDN3rd30CBELigOP_FD_128881 | JGI IMG/M metagenome (GOLD analysis project Ga0182746, IMG submission 128881) | Enriched Organic Plus compost microbial communities from Emeryville, California, USA - eDNA 3rd pass 30_C BE-Lig OP (version 2) (version 2) ... | reverse complement strand
GAGGCGCGCACCGACCTGTCCCGTATATCGCTCCTTCAGGTTCCATCATTTGAAAAGTCACTGCCGCTATCGTCGGTTGCAGATATTGCCTTCGGGTCGGGCCCGACCCAGATTGAGCGCATCGATCGCAGCAGAAGCGAGACCGTCGAAGCGGAGTTGAGCGGGATCACAGTCGGGGAGGCTGAAAGCCTGGTATCAAACCTGTTGTCGATCCGGCAGCTGCCGGCATCAGTCACCTACAGGCCGGCGGGCGACTCCGAACGTATGCAGGAGTTGTTTGGCAGCTTCACGCTTGCGCTGAGTTCGGCGGTCGTTCTGCTTTTTGTTGTTCTTGCCCTCCTGTTCAACGGGTTTGTTCAACCCGTCACCATCCTGACGGCACTCCCTTTGTCCCTGGGTGGGGCGCTTGGTCTGCTGCTCGTGACAGGAACGTCGATTTCGCTGCCGGTCCTGATCGGTATCCTGATGCTGATGGGAATCGCAGCGAAGAATTCAATCCTCCTGGTCGAGTATGCGATTGTTGCCCGGCGAGACAGCGGTTTGGATCGCGCGCAGGCCCTTTTGGATGCCGCCCGCAAGCGCGCCCGGCCGATTGTGATGACGACGGTCGCGATGGGCGCCGGGATGCTGCCAATTGCGCTTGGCATTGGAGCCGACGCTGAAAGGCGAGCGCCCATGGCGATTGCCGTGATCGGAGGGCTCATCAGTTCAACAATTCTCAGCCTGGTTTATGTCCCCGCCTTTTTCACGGTGATGGATGACCTGGAATGCTGGATCAAAAAATACTTTCGCGGCAGCGCCTGACCTCACCCACATCGTCAACGAGCCGGCCCCATTCTACCGGACAGCGGCATCGACGGCACCGTGCCCTCAGAACCGCAAGTGCCCCCTGATAAATAAAGTGCGCGGTGGCCGAACTGCTCCGACCTGAGGGGTTTCATCCCGGTCTGGTGACTGGTCACTTGATCTGGCCGAGGAGGCGGTCAAATCCGGTACGGATGTGTACTGATAGAAGAGAAGATACAGTCGTGAACTGTCCATCCGCTATCGCCTGTAGAATCTCCACGTGCTCGTCGTAGGCCTTGCTGGGGAGTGTGGGATAGCTCTCGACTCTCAGCTTCAACATAATGCGTTCGAATATTCCTTCGAGCGCCTTGAGCAGAAAGCTATTCTGGCAATGAGCGGCGAGAGCGACATGGAAATCCCGGTCGAGACTCATGCGCTGCTGGCTGTGGCTTCCCTGAACAGCCAGCCGGTAGTCCTTGTTGATGGCCTTCATTCTTCGGAGGTCGAACTTCCGTCCTCGCTCGACGCTCATCCGGAAGGCATGCAGTTCGAGTCCCTCGCGCAGTTCAAAAAGCTGGCGCGCTTCATCTTCGTCGATCTGGGCCACGAAAAATCCGCGATTGGGATGATGGATGATGAATCCTTCCTGATACAGCCGTTCCAGCGCCTCCCGAATGGGTGTGCGTGAGACGTTGAACATTTCGGCCAGCACCTGGTGATTGAGCTTGGAGCCGGCGCTAAAGCGATTTGAGCAAATCCGTTCCTTCACGAGATTATAGATCCGTGAATTGACAGAAACCGTTTCACCCGACTCGGACGCAGCCTTCGCGGCGGACGCCTTTGGTGGGGACACCTTGGTCTGGCCCTTCATGGGTAACTTGTCACTCCTCGGCGGCGGCCTGCGACAAGACCGCATCAGGGCTTCGCTTGGCGCGAATCCCGCGCCAGGCGAAGTAAAGCCCCATTGCGACGAGAATCGGCAGCAGCGGATGTCGTGTCACCAGAACCATGGGATCATCGAACAGGATCACGGTGTGGCGCAACGATCGTTCGAACATCGGACCGAGAATGAAGCCGATCAGAAAAATGATGAACGGAAATTGCAGTTTGCGCATGAAGTAGCCGACAACCGCAAAAATGAGCATGACGCCGACTCCGAACATGGAGCCGGAGGAGACATACGCTCCGGTCAAGCACAAGATCGATGTGGAGGCAAGAATGATCTTGCGCGGAATGGCGAGGAACATCGTGAAGAATCGCAATCCGACATTGCCGATGACAAGGTTCACGAGATTGGCCAGCATCAGCGAGGCGAAGAGTCCGTAGACCACTTCCGCATTCTTCTGAAAGATGAATGGACCCGGCGTGATCCCGTGGATCAGGAATGCTCCCACGATGAGCGCGGCGGTCGCGCTGCCCGGAATGCCAAGTGTGAGCAGTGGAATGAGGCTCGATCCAATCACTGCATTGTTTGCCGATTCGATGGCCGCGATACCTTCCAGCTTGCCAGTCCCGAATTGTTCGGGGTTCTTCGACGCACGCCTTTCCGCTCCGTAGGCGAGGAATGCCGCGACGGAGGCGCCCAGACCCGGCAATGCCCCGACGCCTGTGCCGATAACCGAGCCTCGCAGAATGGCGCGCAGACAGCCTTTCAGCTCTTGCCAACTCAGGTAGTCGTCCTTGTTCGCTCCGATTTTGATCTGGATGTCTTCGGTGTCCGGGATGCTTCTGCGGAAATACTCTTCGACCTGGACGAGCACTTCACCGAAGGCAAGGACCCCGATGGCAATGGCAACCAACGGAACGCCGTCCTGTAAATCGAGAATGCCGAATGTCAGCCGCTCGCCGCCGCTTTCGATATCCAGACCAACCGTCGCGATCAGGATACCGGACGACAGGGCAAAGACACCTTTGAGCACAGATCGGCCCAGCAGGCTCGAGATGAAGGCGAAGGAAAAGATGAGAACGCCGAGAATTTCTGCGGGACCCATCTGCAATGCAAGAATCGCAAGTGGGGCGGCGGAGAGGATCAGGACCGTGTCGGCAAAAATGTCGCCAGCGACAGATGCGTAGAGCGACATCATCAGCGCTTTGCGCGGCTTGCCTTGCTTGGCAAGCGGATATCCGTCAATCGCGGTCAATGCCGAGGAGACTTCGCCAGGCGTATTGATGAGAATTGACGTGATGGCGCCGCCATACTCTCCGCCCTTATGGACGCCGAGCAGGAATGCGATCGCCGATACCGGATTCATCGCATAGGTGAGCGGGACGCCGATGGCAATCGCCATGGGCGCGCTCATACCCGGGATTGCGCCGACCAGAATGCCGAGCGAAACGCCCAGCATGATGAATGCGATATTGATCGGGTGAAACGCGCCGAGGACGCCAGCGATCATCAAGTCCATGTCGTTACAAACCGGTTCTAGGGAAGCGGAAAGCCTAACAGCTTGCTGAACAGGACCCAGAGCGTGATCGGCAACGCGATCGCCGTGACAACGACAGCTTTCGGATTTGCGCGCGCCAGCATCATGAAACCGGCGATGATCGTGGCGCCGGCATAGAGATAGCCTGCGGTGCTCATCAGGACGAATGTGACCGCAAAGATAAGGGTGGTTGCGCCGATAAAATACCAGCTCTCAAGGGGGAGTGGCGGCTCGTCGTCATCAGCTGCGTTGGGCGTGAGCCGCGCGACGAACAGGGCGCCCGCCGCTCCGGTCGCAAGCACCGCCGCGACATAGGGCATGAAGGCGGGGGACAGGTCTCCGTCGGTTTGCATGCCCACTGTGACATAGGTCGGAATGACCCAAAGAATGACAGCAAGGCCGGCCACAAAGAGGATGCCGGCGGAGACGAGGTCAGTCCGTTGCATGATCGCGCCGTTGTGTTCTGCTTACTCGTTGATGCGTGCCACGGCGCTCGTCAGCAGATTGGTTTCCTCCTCCAGGACCTTCGTCACGGCGTCGGGTCCCAGATAGTAGGGTGGATAGTGAAGGTTCGCGATCAGTCCCTGCACTTCGGGGGACTGTATGGCCTTCTCCAGGGCTGCCGACAGATTGGCCTTGATATCAGCGGGCAGCCCCTTCGGTGCGGACACCAGGAAAAATGAGCACGACGTGATGTTGTATCCCAGCTCCTTCAAGGTGGGCACGTCTGGCGAACTTGGCAGCCTGTCGTCTTCGGCCGAGGCCAGTACGCGCATCTGACCCGCGGCCACATGCTCGACATGAGGCCCGCCGGAGAAGCCAAAATCCGCATGGTTGCCGAGGACCGACTGCATGATCTCACCGCCGCCCTGCACGTTGATGATCTTGAACTTCACGTGTGCGACTTTGGCGACAAAGTCGGCCAGAATGCGGGTCAGCGGCGACTGTGACGCATAGACGGGCTGCTCACCACGCTTGGCGGCGGCCAGCAGATCGTTGAATGTCTTGTAAGGCTTGCTTGCACTGGTCACCAGGGCGCACTGCCCCTTGGAGACGGATGCGAGGTGGGTGAAATCCCCGAACCTGTATTTGGTCGTCGCGGCGCTGACGACCGGGTTGCCGGAATATGCGTTCGAGATCGCCATCCCGAGACTATACCCGTCGGGCGCACTGTTCATCAGTTGGGTCGCCATGACGCCGCCACCGGCGCCTGTCCTGTTCTGAACGATGACCGGTTGCCCGAGAACGGTCTCCAGGGACTTCGCGAGTACCCGCCCCAGCATGTCTGTGCTGCCGGCCGGTGCCGAGCCGATGTAGAGGTTGACGGCCTTGGTCGGATAGTCAGCGGCGTGCCCCGGAGCGACAGACAAGATGAGGGCGTGAGCGGCGGCGACGACAAGCGCGTGCACCAAGTTCCCCTGGCTCTGTGGCATTTTTCCTCCCATCTGTATTGATCCCGGCGGCCTCAAGGGCTGATCGCCGCCGTTGTCCTACTCGGCTGCTTCCGCAGGTCCGAGAAGTCCGCCGACGATTGGCGTGGACGGCAACCCGTCGACTCCGACCGGAACATCCCCCACCAGCGTAATCCGGTAGAGCTGGCGCTCGAAATCAGTTTCGTAGACATCTTCGGGCGCCAGGTGTGATGTTGCCCGATTGTCCCACATTGCGATGTCGCCCGCGTTCCATCGGAACCGGACAACGAATTCCGGGCGGGTCACATGCTCCCACAGGAACTCAAGCAGTTGCTGGCTTTCGCGCGCCGTCAATCCTACCACCGACTTCAGGAATTCGGGGCTGACGAACAGTGCGCGCTCGCCGGTTTCGGGATGCACGCGCACGATGGGGTGTTCGCTGGAGTAGCTCTTGCGGTCAGTCCTGGTCAACGCGTTGCCGGTGACCTTGCCGTAGCCGTGGACGCCGCGCAGTCCATCCACGAAGCTGCGCATCGTCGGCGACAAGGCATTGTAGGCAGCGACGAGATTGGTGAACTGGGTGTCACCTCCATAGGGTGGGACGATGACGCTACGCAGGATCGAGGCCGCCGGAGGATTGAGCACGGTCGTCAGATCCGTATGCCAACCGGACCAGGGCCGGATCGGCTTCTCCTCCTTGTGCGTATGCTTCTCGCGGACCTTGGCGACGGAGTAGATCTCCGGAAAGCCCTCCTGGTGGCCGTAGAGGATGTGGCCGATAGTGGGCTGGCCGAGCCGACGGGCGAACGCGACATGCTGCGCATGATCGATCGACTGGTTGCGGAAAAAAACAACTTTCCATTTCAGGAGGGCCGCCCAGATGTCTTTTGCCCTTTGTGGGGAGAGGGGCTGCGTCAGGTCGACGCCGAAAATCTCGGCGCCTGTGAACACCGACATCGGTCGTACGTCGAGAGTGTCCAATGAGCTGTGAAGCGACGATACGGACCTCATGCGTCTCCTCCTGATCCCGACGCGTCTTTTTACAAGACGTCGCCCAACTGGTATTGCATGCAATATTTGCATGCAATATGAGGTGATAGTCAAGCCGGTTGTCGGCGTGACCGGAGATAAGTCGGCAAGCAAGACGCGATCAGATCAGGAGGAACATCATGCTGCAACGTCGAAATTCGATCTCGATTCGCCCCTTGAATCCTGTGATCGGGGCCGAAATCGATGGAATCGACCTGCGTGATGAGCTTGCGGACGAGGACGTCGCGGCCATCCGGGATGCCCTGAACAAATATCAGGTGATCTTCTTTCGCGATCAGGACATCACGACTGATCAGCACCTCGCATTCGGGAGGAGGTTTGGCGAACTGCATGTTCACCCGTCGGTTCGTGGCCGCACAAGGTCTGAATGGTCCGGATTGCTGCCGGTTTATGCCGATGAGAACACCGCGCGGATCGCCGGCGACAAGTGGCATACCGACGTCTCATGCGATGAGAAGCCGCCTCTCGCGAGCATTCTCCATCTCACGACCGTACCTGAGACGGGCGGCGACACGCTGTTTTCCAGCATGTCCGCAGCTTATGACGCGTTGTCCGAGCCAATGAAGCAACTGCTTGCGGAGCTCACCGCGCTGCACGACGGCACACCCAACTACGCTGACCGCGAAAGGCGTAATCGCCAGAACAATCCAGACCGTGTTGATGCATTCGCCGTCCATCCGGTGATTGCCACGCATCCAACGACAGGCCGCAAAACAATCTATGTCAATTCAACCTTCACGGTTCGCATCAATGAGCTGTCGGAGGCCGAAAGCGATGCCATTCTGCGTTTCGTTTTCGCACACGTGACCCGACCGGACTTTCAGTGCCGCTTCAGTTGGCGTCCCAACTCGATCGCCTTTTGGGACAACCGGGCCGTGCAGCACTATGCAGTGTGGGACTATTACCCGGCCAAGCGCTCAGGTTACCGGGTGACCATTCGGGGGGATCGGCCATTCCGGTGAGCTTTCGGCTCTGCTCTCCCGTGAACCCGCTTTGGGTATCGCTTCTCTCGTCATGGAGAACAGAAACCTGACTTAAATCAGGACGTCTCAGGGGGGGGGCGGGTCACGAGAATTTTCTCGCCGGTGAGCGTCCGGCAGCAACCATCGGCGTCAAGATTGAGAATTTCATAATGCCTTCGCGGGCCACCGGGCGGGTGGACGGAGCGTCCCCCATGGCAGGGTCGCCAATTTTCTATTCGAGCCGCCCGCTGGCCACCAGTTCGGAATATTTGGGGAGTTCAAGACGTAGAAATGAGACCAGCGCTTGCACGGCTGGTTGATGAATGCGTGCCGAAGGCACAAGGGCCTTGAGCCAGGCATCCGGTATTGGAAAGTTCTGAAGCAGGACTTCCAGTTTGCCGGCTTTCAGCGCTTCCGCCGCGATATATTGCGGTAGGAATGCAATTCCATTTCCATTGCAGGCGGCTTTCAGGAGCAAATTGAGATCGTTCGAACTGATGATCGGCGACGTTTCAATGCTGATCTGCCCGGCTTCAGTGTCAAATGTCCAAATTGTGCCGTTCGGAAAGAAATTGAGGCATGCGTGACTTATCAGCTCACGGGGATGCTCAGGCCTTCCGGCTGTATCGATGTAAGATGGCGATGCATATACCCTATATCGCAATGGGCAAAAGGGAATGTCGATCACATTGCCGAAGGACGTCGTTGCGCCACCAATTGCAATATCGAACCCTTCTTCGGAGGGGTTCACCGGCTTGTCGTAAAGGATGACGTCCATGCTGATCTTTGAATTGCGCCTCTGAAATTCCACGAAAAGATCATTCAGGAACGCATATCCCATGGTTGTCGGACACTTGACGCGAAGATGTCCATCAATATGCGGCCGGGCGTCCGACATGATCGACAGGGTTTTGTCGAAATCGCTTACGAGCGCGTGCACGACTGGAAGGTAGCGCTCGCCCAAGGCGGTGAGTTTCACCTGCCGCGTGGAGCGATCGAAGAGGCGGCCACGGATCTGTTGCTCAAGTTGGGTCACTCGCTTGGTCGCGATGGATGGAGCGACGCCAAGCAGACGGGCGGCGGCGGTGAAATTCCCCGCATGAGCGGTGGCTAGAAAAGCTTTCAAGTTCGAAACGATATCCATGTATTTCCTCCGAATCGAGTGAGCTGATCCCACAATTTGGCTTATTCACCCCCAAAACATCACAGAATAGACTGTTCTGAAAGCGAGAGGACAGGCGAGGAGGGCTTTGAGTGAGAGCGTCAGACAACTACGACGTCATCGTTGCGGGTGGCGGCGCGTCCGGCCTGATCGCGGGAATTACCGCAGCGCGCCAGGGCATGCGCACGCTGATCGTTGAGCGCGCCGCCTGCTTCGGCGGAACCGCGACGCAAGCCTGCGTGGCGCAATATGTCGGTTTCTTCAATGGAAACACCCAGGCCGTCTGGGGGACGCCCTACGAATTGACCCGCCGCGTGACGGCCGCCGGAGGTGGTGCCGGATTCGACCAGTACACCATGGGCGAGGCCACCGGCCATCCGACGTTGATCCGTAATTTCCCCTTCAACCCTGAAGTGGTGAAGATGATCGCCGACGAGATGGTCGAGGAAGCGGGCGCCGATGCGCTCTTCCATTCCGTGATTGCCGGCGTGATCTCGGACGGCCCGCAGATCAAGGGGCTGGCTCTGGAGGGAATCGGCGGACGCCGTGAGATCAGCGCGAAAGTCGTGATCGATGCGACCGGTGATGCTGTCATTGCCAAACACGCCGGCATCACGGTGGAGGGTGAAGAAGACGAGTTGCGCAATGCACGGCAGCCCCAGACCCTCGTTTTCCGCCTCTCCAATGTCGACCTGCCACGCTTCCGCGCCCTGCCGCGCGACCAGAAGACCGCCCTCGCAATCGAAGGAGTGAAAGCTGGCGAAATCTACTGGCAGAGCCTGTCTTTCATCGGCGTACCCCATACGACTGACGTCTTCTGCTTTATGAGCCGTATCCAAGGGCTGGACGCGCTTGATCCGGATGACCTGACCCAGACGGAACTGGTCGGAAGGAAGCAGGCCAGGACGATTGTCCCGTTTCTTCAGCGCCGTGTGCCGGGCTTCGAGAAGTGTCATTTGAGCGGCCTCGCCGCACGCGCCGGCATTCGCGAAACCCGGCGTATCGATGGTCAGTATACCCTCACCGGCGAAGACGTGATGACGTGCCGGACGTTCCCCGACTCGATCGCGCTCGGCTGTGGTCCGGTCGACCTTCACGATGCAAAAAGCGCGAGCATCTATCTTCAGATGCCGCCCGCGCCGTTCGAAATTCCAATGCGCTGTTTGCTTCCGAAAGCGACTGAAGGAATCATCGTGACGGGACGTGCGATTTCGGCGACGCGAGAGGCCAACGGCGGTGCAAGGCACATGGCGACAGCTATGGCGCTCGGCGAGGCCGCGGGAGTGATGAGTGCCGTCAGCGTGTCGGAGGGTTGCTCAACGCTGGAAATCCCGGCCGATCTCGTGCGCGAACGGCTTCGACAATCAGGAGCCGCGGTCACCACGGCCGACTGTGCCCGCCTCAGCGAGGCGAAAGTGTGATCTCCGGTCGTTGCCTCGTGCGGCACGTCCAGACGATCTGAGCCGATAGCGAACTGCTTTTGGTCGGCAGACCGATCGCGCGCCCGAGCCTCTCAGCGGCAAGTTCAATGAGAGTGAGAAGTTAAAGGGAGAAAATGGTGTCCAGGATTGATCGCCGACATTTCGGCCGTGGTGTATCTGCCGCGGCGCTTGCTACGGGGATTTTCGCTCCTGCGGTGGTGCGGGCGCAGGCCTTTCCGACGCAGGACATGCACTTCATCTGCGGCTTCCCGCCCGGTTCGGGTGCGGATTTGATCGTGCGATTCTTCGCCGAGAAGATACGGCCGCTGGCAGGACGTCCCATCATCGTCGAGAATAAGCCGGGTGCTCTGGGCAACATCGCGACCGAATATGTCGTCCGTTCCAAGCCCGACGGCCACACTCTTTATATCACTGGCGCGACCGTTCTCGCAACGAACCAGCATCTGCTCAAGAATCCGACGGTCAACGTGACCGAAGCACTGCAGATGGTCGGAACGATCAATCGGCAACCGATCATGATCGCGGTCAGCAGCAACTCACCGCATCAGACCATAGCGCAACTCACCAAGGCGATGAAAGAGAAAGGCGACAAGGCGAGCTACGCCACGTCGAACCCGGCGGCCAAAGTCGTCGGCGCGCTCTACAAGGAGAGGGCAGGGCTGCAATCGGTGGATGTGCAGTACCGTTCCGGTGCTGAATTCCTCAACGACCTCACGAGCGGCAACATTGACTATGCGATCCCCGACAACGTGTTCGCATTGGCGCAGGCGCAGGCGCGGGCGGGGCGTATGCGCATCCTTGCGGTCTCGACCGGCCAGCGTCTGCAGGCAGCACCGGATTATCCAACCATGGCCGAACTTGGATACCCGATGGATCTTGTTGCCTGGTGGGGAGGCTTCGTCCCGTCGGCGACGCCGCGGCCGATCGTTCATCAGCTTGGCAAGTGGCTCTCGCAAATCGTGGCAAGTGACGAGGGCAAGGCGTTTCTCAACAACATCGCCAGCGATCCGTGGGTAAACACGCCAGACCAGGCGCAGGCTTATTTCCGCGAGCAGATCGAGGCCTGGAGAGAATATGTGAAGATCGCCAAGATCGAGCCGCAGGGATGATGCCGTCCGGTATGTCGTCAATCCCGCGGTTCTGAGTGACGAACGACAGAGGTCATGCGAGACAAGCTCATTCCGCTTCACCCATTGGCCGCTGTGCGATGGCTTGAAGGCTTCTCGCTCTCCCGAATGATCGAACGAAACATCGGATACGATCGCACGTCCTGACCTTGCCGTTCTGCCCCCGGGGGTGTTCGTTATTGCCCCGGTCCGAAGGTGCAGCAGCGCCGCCACATGGACCGGCCAACCCACCGGGTGGCGACAGCGCAGCTCTGCGGCTAGTTGATCCGACATCCTCCCAGGCCCTATCCGACTCACCGTTGGAGCCCCGTTACAGTGGGAAAATCCAGCGTATCAGTGCAGTCGAGTTCAGTGTAGTCGTGTCTTGGACCATTCTGCGATTTAAATCAGAATGGTGATATGTCAGGAGTCGAAGCCCGGATGACATCTGCAGTCTCGCTCTTGCGGCCGGGAGTCCCCACATATCAAGGCCGGTCTTGAGCCTGTAGGCGATTCAGCGCTGTTTTCGGGGTGTACGGAAGGGATACGTCGTTCATGCCAATACTCCACGCGCCGGGGAAGGAGATTTCCGGGTGGTTTCCCGGCGTCCCCGACATCGCGGAACTCGTAGGAGGCTCGACCATCAACCTCGCGGTCACGGGTCTGAGTCGTGCGGGCAAGACCGTGTTTGTGACCAGCCTTGTGCACAATCTGCTGAGCGTGTTGCATCAACCGCACCGCATGCCGCTCCTGAGGGCCGTTCGAGAGCGCCGGATGATCGCCGCAAAGCTCTCCGGAAAGAAGACCGGACAGCTTCCGCGGTTTCCATACGAACGAAATATCGAGTTGATGGCGGCCGGCGCTGACTGGCCGCCGCGCACCACCGACATCCGTGAAATCGAGATCGATATCCGCTTTCGCCCCGCCGGCGCGGTTGGCTTTTTGCTCGGACACGTCAGCAAGGGCGTTGCGACCCTGAGACTGAGGATTATTGACTACCCCGGAGAGTGGTTGATCGACCTTCCGCTTCTGGCGCAGGGCTACGCCGATTGGTCGCGCGAGACCCTGCGGCTCTGCCGCCTCGGCCTGCGTGCCGAAACGGCACGCGATTTCATTTCCTTTTTGTCCGGTCATCCGCCGGACGCAGCTGCAAGCGCGGATGCCGCAAAACAAGCACATGATCTTTATCGAAAGCATCTTTGGGCGGCACGGGATCTCGGATTAAGCTTTCTGCAGCCGGGCCGGTTTCTGGATGCCGGCTTGCCTCAAGAGAATTTCGAAATGTGGTTTGCCCCGCTCGACATTCCGGACGGAGTCGAACAGTTTGCAGAAGGCAGCCTGGGAGCTCTGATGGAACGTCGGTTTGAAGCCTACAAGACCGACAAGATCATGCCATTCTATCAGCAGTATTTTCGCAACTACTCACGGCAATTGGTGCTTGTGGACGTTCTTGGGGCGCTGTTGGCCGGACGGGAGGTGTTCGAGGACACGCGGCGTGCTCTCGACGCGATTCTTGAGAGCTTCAGCTACGGGCGGAATGGCATCATGAACCGGCTCTTTCGTACCACTCGTATCGAGAAGGTATTGTTCGCCGCCACCAAAGCCGACCACGTCCCGGAAGTGCAGCGCGATCACCTTGCCGCTCTGCTGCGCAGCATGGTGGCGCTCCCGTCGCTGAACGTCGCCAGCAACAATGCGCGAATGGATGTGGTGGCGCTTGCGTCGGTCATTTCGACTGACGAAGACACAGAGGAGATCGGTGGACATCGGGTTCAGGTGGTTGTGGGAAAGCCGGTCGGCAGTGACACCCGGGCAAAGTTTTTCGTTGGAAACGTGCCGGCGCGGCCACCTCGCGACGAGTCCTGGGGGGTTCCATTTCTCAACATACCGGTATTCGAGCCCCCTGTCATCGATGCTTCGCCGGTCGACGGCATTCCGCATATCAATCTTGATCTTGCACTCGATTATCTCATCGGAGATCAGTTGCGATGAGCGACCCGTTCAAGTCTGGCGACGGCGGCCTGCAGCCGCAGGTCATCACAACAGGGACGTCTCGGAACACATCCGAGCATGTCGGGGAGCCATTGGCTCCGCGCATCATCCCGACCGTTCAAACCGGAAGGCTCGCACCGGCGCGACCGACTGAAGCGCAGCCCGACATGCAGATGAGAAAGCCACGCCGCAGTCTTGTGGTGCGGTTGGGCTTTGCCGGATTGGCCCTCGCCCTCATCGGGTGGTTGGGTGTTGATCTTTATCTTTGGATTGAATCGACATTTCGCTTCAGCTCATGGCTCGGTTGGACCGCGACCGCAGCTGTCGCGGCCGGGGTGATCGGCGCCGTCGCAATCATCCTGCACGAGATGAGAGGTTACTTCGCTCTCAAGAAGGTGGAGGCCAACCATCAGTATTTGGAGGAGGCGTGGGATAAGATGCGGCCGGCCGCCGCCCGGGATGCGATCGGTGAGGTGATCTCCGGCATTGCCAAGGATAGCGAAAGCGAGGTCGCGATCGAAGCATTCCAGGGCATGGTACGAAGTCATCATTCGGCCGCACAGCAACTGGAATTGTTCTCGCAAACGGTCATGTCGCTGTTCGATCAGCGCGCCGAGGCAATCGTGCGCCGGGCCGGGGCGCGGGCTTTCGGTATCACCGCTTTGAGTCCGACGGCGATCACAGACGCGCTGTTTTTTGTCGCTTGCAGCGTCCGCATGGTGCGCGAAATCGCGACCTGCTATGGCCACAGGCCAACCACGCTCGCTACCGTACACCTGTTGCGGCGGCTTTTGATCGAGGGAGGAAAGCTGGGAGCGGTCGATTTGGCCGGAGCAACGCTGACCCAACATATTGGTGGCGCTGTCGCGGAGCGCATCACCGCGAGCGCTGCAGAATCGGTTTATGCCGCGCAGCGCATGGCCAGGCTCGGTCTTGTGACGATGAACCTGTGCCGGCCCGTTCCATTCCGTAAGAACGAACTGCCTGGAATCTTTACGTCGTTGTTCGGTAAGCTGTTCACGCGCCTCGCCGAGGTGAGGCAAACCGATTGATCCCCCGCCGCGAGGCGATAGTCGAACACTTTCAGGAAAGTGGGGACGCCGTCTTCTACGGCGAACGGGCTTCCACTGCGCCGGAGAGGGCCTGAAGCTGGATGGAAGGTTGCCATCCCGCGCGAGACCCTGCTGCTCTGTCGCCTCGGCCTGCGTGTCGTCGAACGATAGGCCAGCAAGGCGATGGATGAAGCTTTACTTATCAAAATCAGGCGGGGCGGGACGGCCTGAAAGGAGTTGTGCAGCCCAGCGGCTGGATGGGCTTTGCTCCAGGATTGTCAGCGCGGCAATGGCCAAAGGCACCCCGATGAAGGCTCCGGAGATGCCCCACAGGAAGCTCCAGAAGAATACCGCGAAAAGGACGACGAAGGGTGAAATGGCGAGTGCCTTGCCGGCAACACGCGGTTCGATATAGCTGCCGCTGAAGAACTGGATCACGTTCATGCCGATGAAGACCGCGGCGGCAGTCTCCCACGAGCCGAACTGGGCCAGCGCGAACAGCGTTGGCAGCAATGTCGCCATCAACGGCCCCACAAACGGGATATAGTTGAGCGCGAAGGCGATGGCGCCCCATGCCGGCGCAAGTTCAAGGCCCATGAGCGCCGCGAAGGCCCAGATCGCAATGCCGGTCAGGCCGCTCATCACCGAGCGCACGATCATATATTTGCGCAGCTTTCCCGCGATCTCGTCGCAGGTGGCGAGCAGCCGGGGGCCGATCGCGCCGCCTTCCGTGCTCGCCAGTTTGCGCTGGATGATATCGACCTCCAGCAGGCCCAGCATCACAAAGATGAACGTCACCACCGCAAAGGCAAGGATTCGGTTGAGCTGGGTCGCGGCACTTTGGAAGATGCCGAGCAGCCAGCTTGCATTGAAGGAGTTCGCCAGCGTTCCGGCGGAGTACAGCCCATGCCCTTCGAGCCAGGTCGCTGTCTCGCTATAGAGCGCCTGGAATCGCGCGGCATTGGTCACAAGCCACCGCCCCGCCTGGCTGAAGCCCCACAACACCATATAGCCGAGCACTGCCACCGCTCCGATGGTGATCGTCAGCGTGATCAGCATGGCGACGAATTTGGGGATGCGCGCCTGCAAGGTCTCCTGCATCGGCCACACCAAGGCGATGATAAACAGGGCGAAGGCGACCGGCGCCACGACCGAACGCGCGAAATAGAGGGCGGCGCCGCTCAGAATGACCACGCCTATCCCGAGCATGATGCGGATTTCGCTTTGACTCATCGGGGCACGCCGGTCTCTTTCAGTGAGTGTCGATTGAATTCTTGCCGATCATTCGCTCCCCGGCAATCCAATGGGAGACCGAGGCATTGGCAAATCCCGGTGATTGAATCCTGACGGAAGAATCCGAAAGGATTCCGCCGGCGTGGGGCGGTAAGCGAATCGTGCGCATGCGCGCTGGGACCAACCCTGACCGCAGCTCTTCAACGATGTGCAGCACCTGATCTGCCAGCGGATTGTCCGGCCTCCAATCCCCATAGTTATAAGTGATCAGTTATCACTTAAGTAGCTACCCAGTCCGTTGCGGATCCCCCCGGCAGAAGCGGATCATCACGGGGCGATGGCAGGCGCTGCGAGGCGACGGTGTTGAGCGACCAGGATATCGAAACGATGGTGCTCGTGGTCGGTGCAGGCCCGGTCGGCCTGACGTTGGCCATGGACCTCGCCTGGCGCGGGATCGATGTCGTCGTTGTCGAGTTGCGGCCGCCCGGTGAGCCGCCGCCGGTGAAATGCAATCACACCTCGGCCCGTTCGATGGAGATTTTTCGGCGGCTGGGTCTGGCGCAGAAGGTCCGCGAGGCGGGGCTGCCGGAGGACTATCCCAACGACGTCACCTACAGCACGACGATGACCGGAATCGAACTGACGCGGATTCCGATTCCCTGCAGGCGCGACCGATACGCGAGCGTCGGCTATCCCGATTCCGATTGGCCAACCCCGGAGCCGCCTCACCGCATCAACCAGATCTATCTCGAGCCCGTGATGTTCGAACATGCGGCGTCGATGAGGCAAATCCGGATCGTCAACCGCTCGATCGTTGAGGATTTCATCCAGACCGACGACGGAGTGGAGGCGGCCGTGTGCGACCTCGATACCGGCCAGGTCTTCACCATCTCCAGCAGATACCTCATTGGATGTGATGGTGGAAAATCGGTCATCCGAAAAAAGATGGGTGTGCGACTGGCCGGTGACGCCGAAATATCCCGTGTGCTGTCCACGCATATCCGCGCCCCGGAGCTTCTGCAACGCGTTCCTGATAAACCGGCCTGGATGTACCACGCCGTCAATCCACGGCAGTCAGGGGCGGTCGTCGCGATCGATGGCCGGGAGCAATGGCTCGTGCACTGCTCGATGAGGCTGGACGTGGACTTCGAAACAGTCGATCGCGACAAAGCCATTCGCACAGTGCTCGGAGTCGATGAAAACTTCCACTACGATGTGATCTCCAAAGAGGACTGGGTGTCCCGGCGGCTGGTGGCGGAGCGGTTTCGCGACCGGCGCGTGTTCATCTGCGGCGACGCAGCGCACATTTGGATACCTGCCGGCGGATACGGCATGAATGCGGGCATTGCCGATGCAACGAACCTCTCGTGGATGTTGGCGGCGGTTCTGAACGGCTGGGCGGAGCCCGATATTCTCGATGCGTATGAAGCGGAGCGCCACGCGATCACCGAACAGGTGTCGCACTTTGCCATGAATACCGCACGGCGGGACTTTCACAAGCGAAGTGGAACTGGTGCTGAAATCGAAGCGCCGGGGCCGGCGGGTGATGAGTTGCGCAGCAGCACCGGTCGCGAACTCTATGAGCTCAACGTCCGGCAGTTTTGCTGCGCCGGGCTGAACTTCGGCTACTATTACGATCGATCGCCGCTGATCGCCTATGACGGTGAGACGCCGCCATCCTACACCATGGATCAATACACGGCGTCCACTGTGCCCGGGTGCCGAACGCCGCATGTCTGGCTGCAGGACGGTCGCTCGCTCTATGATGCATTTGGACCTGAATTCACGCTCATCAGGTTTGATCCGGCTTTGAATGTCGATGGGATCATATCAGCATTCCGGACCCGGGGCGTGCCGCTGGCGCTTCTGGATGTTGACATCCTGTCGGAGCCTTACCGGGAAAAACTGGTGCTCTCGCGACCTGACCAGCACATTGCCTGGCGTGGTGATGCCGAGCCGGAAAATCCCTTGGCCCTGGTCGATCTTGTTCGGGGTGCGCTCAGGCAGCCTGCCCGGGAGTTTGTGGCGGAAAGACTGGCGAAGGCGACCGAAGAGGAGCGGGTGTGAGCGCGGTCTGGGCCGTGGGCGGATGAGGCCGGCCCCGGAAACCGTTGCGTTGTCTTGTGAAGGGCAACTTCAACAATCGACGTCATGCCAACTCAAGAGTCAGGCGTTCGAAAAGCCAGGATGATGCGGTGAAGGGTGGCAGACCATGATGATGACCATACCATTACGGCAAGTTGCGCTGGCCGCGCTTGCCCTTCTCGCGCTCGTCTCATTCGGGGGCGCACCAGCCGCCGCGCAGTCGCTGACAGTCGCGCTGAACCATGAGCCGTCCACGCTCGACCTGACCTCGACACGCGACAGCCCGAGCGTGCGGCCGATCATGGAGAATATCGTCGAGTCCCTGTGGGGCATCGATCCAAACGGAAATATGGTTCCGACGCTTGCCACATGGACCGTGTCCGCGGACGGCAAGGTCATCGAGTTCAAACTCCGCCCGGGAGTGACGTTTCACTCCGGAGATGCATTAACGGCCCGCGATGTCATCTTCAGCCATCAGCGGTCATTGGAAAAGGCGCCGCAATATGTGCGCCGGGGGCGGCTGCTTGATCGCGTTGAGGCGGTGGACGATCTCACGGTGCGCTTTGTCTTCAAGGAGTATGACGCTGGCTTCATTCCGGCGCGGCAGCTCTTCATCGTTTCGAAGACGTACTACGATCGTGTCGGCGAGCGCGAGTTTCTCGATCATCCCGTGGGGACCGGACCTTACCGCTTCGTCGGCTATCAGCCCGGACAATCCCTTGATGTCGAGGCCTTCGCCGACTACTGGGGCGACAAGCCCCAGGTTCAGAAGGCTCGCTTTGTGATCATCAAGGACGACTCGACGCGGATTGCGAAGCTGCGCGCCGGCGAAGTCGATGTGATCATGAACACTGCCTATGCGAGTGTCGAAGAGATCCGCCGCGCCGGCTTCAAGACAGCCAGCGTCTCCGTGCATCCCACGATGTCGGTGCAGTTTCCGTTTGCCAATCCGAAGGCGCCCTGGGCCGATCGCCGCGTGCGGCAGGCGATCGCGTATGCCATCGATGGCAGCGCCATCGTCAACGGTTTGCTGCAGGGCATTCCCACACGTTACGCCAGACTGGCGCCGGGAGAACTCGGTTACGATCCCGAGATCAAAAGCTACAGCTATGACCCGGCGCTGGCCAGGAAACTGCTTGCCGAAGCCGGCTATCCCAATGGCTTCCAGGTGGACATGAGCTACTGGGCGGGGACGTATCAAGGCGGACGGGAAACCGCCGAAGCCGTCACGCTCTATCTGAAGGCCATCGGTATCCATACCAAGGTGCAAGGGCTGGACTCCGGCCAGATGATGGAGACGCTCCGCAAGTCGCGGACCGACGAGAACGTCAGCCGCATCTTCATTTCGGCGATGCCGATGGCCAACGTGGATCCGATCGAGGCCTTCATCGCCTACTACTCGAAGAATACATTCTCGGTGTATGTTAACGAGAGTTTCGACAGACAGTATGAGCTCGCGATGAGCGAGCCCGACAGCGAGAAGCGCGTCGGCTATATCCGGGAGGCCGTCCGGATCATGCACGAGGATGTCGCGACCGTTCCGATCTGGAACACCGTTGCTGTTTACGCCATGAAGCCGTCCGTTGACTATACGCCGACACAGCGGACCTTTCCCCTGATGTATCTGAAGCACGTAAAGGTTCGCTAACGTCCCGCCGTTGGAAACATCTCTGCATGGAGCCGCCGTGAATAGTCCCGTGTTGCCAGCTCTTCCTCTCGACCCATCGCATCAGCCGACCCAACTGCAGGCGATGGTCCCTGCGCTTGAGTTTGTGATGCAGGCGCGCGTGCTGATTGGCCCCAGCCGGCCGATCGGCAATATGGGTGGGACCGGGCAGAAGCTGCTTGTGCCGCTTTTGGGCGGAGACTTCGAGGGTCCGCGCCTGCGCGGCGAGATTCTTGCGGGGGGCGCAGAATGGCCGCTGCTGCGGCCCGATGGAATCGGCACGATCGACGCCCGTTACACCTTCCAGACCGATGATGGCGTGCTGCTGAACATCCGCAATACCGGGTATCGCTACGGGCCTCCCGATGTCATGGAGCGGCTGGCCGCCAAACAAGAGATTGTCGATCCGCGCAGCTATTATCTGCGGACCTGGACTGTCTTCGAGGCCCCCGACGGTCGCTATGACTGGCTGTCCCGGCACGTCTTCATCGGCATCGGCGAACGTCAGCAGTGGGTGCTCTTCGTTCGCTATTACATGCTGCACTAGCAGCGGTGTGTGGCGGACCCAGTAAACAGGCGGAGGAATCATGAAGTTTCCGGATTTGCCGATCTATACGGGTTTCAACGCGCCGGGACGGCTTGAAGCGGACATCCGCGACCTGGAAGTCGAGGGCGAAGTCCCCTCCGACATCGACGGTACCTTCTATCGCGTCGCTCCCGATCCGCAGTATCCGCCCCGGCTCGGCACCGACATCTATTTCAATGGTGACGGGATCATCACCATGTTCCGCTTCAAGGACGGACATGTTGACTACAAATCGCGTTATGTGCGGACGGACAAGTTCCAGCTCGAGCGCGCCGCGCGCAAGGCGCTGTTCGGCGCCTATCGCAATCCCTATACCGACGATCCGAGTGTCGAGGGACGTATTCGCAGCACAGCGAACACGAACATCGTGTTCCATGCTGGCCAATTGCTGGCTTTGAAAGAGGACAGTCCGCCCGTCGCGATGGATCCCGATACGCTTGAGACCAGGGGAAACTGGACGTTTGACGGGATGCTCACCAGCAAGACCTTTACGGCGCATCCAAAATTCGATCCCGGCACCGGCGAGATGATTTGCTTCGGCTACGGCGCAAAAGGAGAAACCACGCCTGACGTGGCTTATTATGTTGTCGATGCGGCAGGCCGGATCATCCACGAGGCATGGTTCAAGGTGCCCTACACCTGCATGATCCATGATTTCGCTGTGACGCAGGACTTCGTGGTGTTTCCGATCGTTCCGATCACCAACGATCTGGAGCGGCTGAAGGCCGGCGGTGTTCATTACATGTGGGACGGATCGAAAGACGTCTATCTCGGGGTGCTGCCGCGTTACGGCGAAGGCAAGGATGTGCGCTGGTTCCGCGGTCCCAACCGGTTTGCAAGCCACATCATGAATGCATTCAACGATGGTCGAAAGATCTATGTCGACTCGCCGGTTGCGGAATCGAATATGTTTCCGTTTTTTCCGGACATCACGGGCAAGCCTTTCGATCGCGAGAAGGCCGCGTCACGGCTGTCACGGTGGAGCATCGACCTTGATTCCAACAACGAAGGGTTTGAGCAAAGCCAGCTCTACACCGTCGTTGGTGAATTTCCACGCATCGACGACCGCTACGCCATGCAGTCCTACCGCCACGGCTATATGGCGGCACATGACCCCGCGTTGCCATTCGCCCTGAAGGGTGGCAGTATCACTGGCATGTTCTTCAACACGCTTGCCCATGTTGACCATGCAACCGGCAAGACGGACACCTACTTTGTTGGCCCGACATCCGGCTTTCAGGAGCCGGTTTTCATTCCACGGAGCGCCAACGCGCCCGAGGGCGATGGCTATCTCGCCGCGCTGGCCAATCGTTACGATGAGATGCGATCGGATCTCGTGATCCTCGATGCCATGCGCCTCGCGGACGGGCCTGTTGCGACCGTGAGGTTGCCTTTGCGTTTGCGCGCGGGGCTGCATGGAAACTGGGTGCCCGGCGATCATCTGTCTGCCCAACCGAGCACGGCGTAGTCACCGCGTTGTTGCAATCGGACGGCCAAAAAAATCAAAGACAGGGAGGGATGATGAAGAAGCTCTGGATCAGGCTGCTGGCCGTATGCCTTCTTGCGGTCGTGGCAGAGGCCGCGGCGGCGCAAACCGCATCGCGAACGGCCGTCATCGCCGTCGGTCACGTCCCCGACAACATTGACCTGACTCAGTCACGGAATGGACCGATCTCGCGTCCGACAATGGAGAATGTCACCGAAGCACTGATTGGCCTGGCGCCTGACGGGAATATCAAGCCGACGGTGGCAACCTGGACCGTGAGCGACGATGGGAAGACGATCGAGTTCAAGCTGCGCAAGGGCGTCAAATTCCATACCGGCGATGAGCTGACAGCCCGGGACATCGAGTTCAGCCACAAGCGCATGCTGGACAAGAAAGTCACGTTCTATGTCCGCCAGATGCGCGCCCTCGACCGGTTTGAAGTCGTCGATGACCAGACGTTCCGCTACGTGTTCTCCGCTCCCACCATCGGCTTCCTGCCGTCACGCGGCCCCTTCGTTGTTTCGAAAGCCTATTTCGACCGTGTTGGCGAGAAGGAGTTTGCGGAGCGTCCGGTCGGCACCGGTCCTTATCGCCTGGTCAATCATCAGCTTGGCCAATACGCGGAGCTTGAAGCCTTTGACGGCTATTGGGGCGCTCCCCCGGCGCTGAAGAAGGTCCGCATCGCCTTCGTCAAGGACGACACCACGCGGATTTCGATGCTCAAGGCCGGCGAAGCCGACATGATCATGAACACGCCGTTCAGCGCGGTCGAGGACCTCGCCAAAGCCGGCTTTACAAATGTCAGCAGCGCCGTTCATCCGAGCGTCTCCATTCAGTTTCCCTCCGCCAACCGGAAAGCGCCATGGGCCGATGTCCGCGTTCGCCGGGCCATCGCCCTGGCGATCGACGGGGATGCGATCGTCAAGGGCTTGTTTCACAACGTGCCAAAGCGCTTCGCCCGTCTGGCGCCGGGCGAGCTTGGTTATGATCCCGACATCAAGCCCTATCCGTTTGACCCCGGTGCGGCAAAGAAGCTTCTGGCAGAGGCTGGTTACAGTAATGGCTTCACGCTTCCGCTCTATTACTGGTCAGGCACCTATTCGGGGATCCGCGAAACGGCCGAGGCCGTCGCGCTCTACCTCAGGGTGGTTGGCATCGACGTCAAGGTGCAGGGCTATGAACCGCCGCAGATGATGGAGCGGATGTTTGCCAGGCGCGATGCGGAGGATACCGACCTCGTCATGCTCTCTCCGCTGACGCTGGCCAACTATACCGACCCGGCGGAGGCGCTTGGATTCGCTTTCACGTCGCAATCCCAGATGTCGGTCTACAAGAATGAGGCCTTCGATCGCCTCGTGAATCTTGCCAACAGCACCATGGATGAGGCCAAGCGCGCTGAGTATGTGCGGGAGGCCGTCCGGATCATGCATGCCGACATTCCCAGCATCACGCTCTGGAACAATGTCGTGGTCTATTCGATGAAGAAGGGCTGGTCTTTTACGCCGACGCAGCGAAACCAGGCCCTGCTCGATTTGACCGGACTGCGGGTCCAGTGATGCCCGGCGGTCCCTCATATCCAAAGTCCGGTCCAGCACATGAAGCCTCATCGACAGGAGTAATGGTGTGAATCCGACGCTCGAGTATGAATTTGTCTTTCAGGTCCGTCTTGATTTTGAAGAACGGACGCGCTTCCAGCCGACCACGCCGATGGGTGGGCGTGTCTATGTCCCGGTGGTGGGAGGAACGATCACCGGGCCCCGCCTGCAGGGTCGGGTCATGCCCCAAAGCGGGGCGGACTGGGCCCGCGGTCATAGTGACGGCGCCAGCGAGATCAACGCCCACTACATGTTCGAGGCTTCAGATGGGACGCCGATCTACATTCACAATAGAGGATATCTGTACGGACGTGGCGATGACGGGAAACCAATTCCGCCCGAGCAGAAGAAGGGATTCGAGATCGTCCCGTCCACCTATTTCGTCTGCACGCCGGTATTCGATACGCCGGTCGGCCCGCACGACTGGCTGACGCGAACCGTCATTGTTGGTCTCGGGCAGCGGATATCCGAGCCGGACCACTCGATCTTCAACTATTTCGAGATCAGATCATGAGCATGCTTGCTCCGCCAGCGCTTGATCTTGAGTTTGCATTCCAGATTCGAGTTGAGTTTCGTGATCGCGTGATGTTCTCGCCGACGCCTGGCGGCGGCCGTGGCTATGTCTCGGTTGCCAGAGGTGAGGTCGAGGGTCCGAAGCTGCGGGGGCGTGTCCTTCCCAATAGCGGAGCTGACTGGGCATTGGTCCGCCAGGACGGAACGCTCGAGATCAATGCTCACTACATGCTTGAGGCCTCTGATGGAACGCCCATTTACCTGCAGAACCGGGGTTACTTGCACAGGAGCGACCTGGCCGAATTCCAG
>Ga0182746_1001331_pt1 | contig 22953 bp, 27 predicted proteins | sample eDN3rd30CBELigOP_FD_128881 | JGI IMG/M metagenome (GOLD analysis project Ga0182746, IMG submission 128881) | Enriched Organic Plus compost microbial communities from Emeryville, California, USA - eDNA 3rd pass 30_C BE-Lig OP (version 2) (version 2) ... | reverse complement strand
CGTTAGCGTGGGACACGAGAACCTCCGAGTAGTGAAGACGTCAGATATCTCCACTAAGCCCGGAGGTTCTCCCCATTCACCGCAACGACACGGGCACCAACCTCATGGCCGGGTACACCTAGTCGGTGTCCCGGTGGCCGGGCGGGTCGTCCTGCTCGGCCACGAGGGCGCCCGGCGCGCTCGCCTCGACCGAGGGCTTGGCGAGGGTCGCGACGACGATGCCCGCGAGGGCGACGACCCCGCCGATGACCTTGACGGCATCCAGCGGCTCGCCCACCGCGACGCTCAGCGCGTAGCCGATCGCCGGGATCCCCGCGGTCGCGATGCCCGACACGGCGGCCGGCAGGCGCTCGGCGCCGTAGTTGTAGAGCACCATCGTCGGCGCCGTCACGACGAGCCCGAGGAAGAGCAGGGCGAGGATGCCGGGGACGTTCGACGGCAGGCTCGACGCCCCGGAGAGCGCCTCGACCGCCAGCCAGGGGAGCATGAGCGCGGTGCCCCAGATCGCCGTACCGGTCGCGAGCACGAGCGGCTCGATGCCCGGCTCGCCGCGCGACGTGAGGCGTTGCGCGTCCCGGCGCAGCAGCACGGTGTAGAGCCCGTACGACGCGAGGCCGACGAGGCACAGCAGGAGGCCGACATCCACGGTGAGCCCGGCCGCGGCGATGAGCACGACGCCCGCCGTCGCGAGCACGAGCCCGATGACCGTGCGCAGCGGGAGACGCTCGCGCAGCAGCACGACGGCGAACACCGCCGTCAGCACCGGGAGTGCCGCATTGGCGAGCGACGCGGTGCCGGGCGTCGTGAACAGCAGCGAGATGTTCACGAACGAGTAGTAGCCCGTGACGCCCGTGATGCCGAGCAGGATCGTGCGCGGCGCGCGGAGGACGCGCAGGAATCCGGGACGCCGCGCGGCGAGCGGGACGAGCACGACGAGTCCGATGGCGAACCGCAGCACCGACAGCACGGCGGGCGACGCCGTCTCGAGCACGATCGCCGAGATGACGTACGCCGTCGACCAGAGGGCGACCGAGACCGCGACCGCCGCGAACGGCAGGGCCCGGACCGCAGGGGCGGCGCTCACTCCGACTCGGGGAGCGGGACGCGGATGGTGCCCTCCTGGGCGACGGACGCGAGGAGGTGACCCTCCCGGTCGTAGATCCGGCCGAACGACAGCCCGCGACCGCCGCGCGCGTTCGGCGACTCCTGCACGTAGAGCACCCACTCGTCGGCGCGCCCGTCGCGGTGCCACCACATCGCGTGGTCGAGGCTCGCGGCCTTGAGTCCGCGGGTCGTCCACGCGGCGCCGTGGGCGCGCAGGATCGGCTCGAGGATGGTGTGGTCGCTCATGTAGGCGAGCGCGGCGCGGTGCAGGCCCGGGTCGTCGGGCAGCGGGCCCGTGGTCTTCACCCACACCGCCTGGTGCGGCTCGCGGTCGTCGTCGGGCTTGAGGTAGATCGGGCCCTCGACGTGCCGGATGTCGAACGCACGCTCGGTCGCCCAGAACCGCGCCATCGGGTGGTCGATGCCGGAGAGGATCTGCGCGACCGTCGGCAGCGACTCCGGGTCGGGCAGGTCGGCGGGCATCTCGACCTGGTGCTCGAGCCCGTCCTGCTCCAACTGGAACGACGCGATCATCGACAGGATCGGCAACCCGTCCTGGTACGCCTGCGTGCGGCGGGTCGTGAACGAGCGGCCGTCGTGGATGCGGTCCACGGAGAAGGTGATCGGCTTGTCGACCTCGCCCGGGCGGAGGAAGTAGCCGTGCATCGAATGCACCGGCCGGTCGGCGTCGACGGTGCGCGTCGCGGCCACGAGCGCCTGCGCGAGCACCTGCCCGCCGAAGATCCGGCCGCCCGGCATCCACTGCGACGGGCCGGTGAAGATGTCCTCCCGGGTGCGCGCCCCGGTGTCGGTCAGGTCGAGTGTCGCCAGGAACGCAGACAAGGGGTCGCTCACGGTGTGTAGCTTAGGAGCGGAATGAGCGCCTCCTTCGACCTGGCCGCCGCGCCCGCACTCGACGACCTGCAGGTCTACCTTTCGCGTGCCGCGCGCATCGAGGAGGGCTCGGTGCGCCTGATCGCCGGGTCCGGGGTGCTCGCGGTGTATTCCGCGATCTTCTATCCCGTCGGACTCCTCGACGAGAGCCCGACCGTGCTGGGCCTGCGCACCGTCGCCCTGACGCCCGGAAGCCCGGCCTTCGACGTCGTCGTGCCGATCCGGTCGCTGCTGCAGCGCATCGAGCGCGCGCAGGGCGAGGGCGTGCTGCGCGTCGGCCTGCCGATGGAGGTCAACACGGCGACCTGGGCGGCGATCTCGCCGCCGCGCGGGGGCTGGCAGTCCGCCGGCGAGATCGACCCGAAGCTGCTGGATTCGCTCGCGCGGGCGGGCATCCGGGATGTCGCCGCCGCGATCCCGGACGGCGCGGGCGAGCAGATCGTGCGGAAGGTGCGCTCCGAGGTGTGGGGCCGCCCCGCCGCAGGGGCGGAGCACGTGCCCGCCGGCTCGGCGTTCGCGGCGCTCGCGCTCGGGTTCCTGGGCGACGACCCCGTCAAGGTGTACGAGTCGGGGCCGTGGACGCGGCTCACCACGCAGCGCGGGCACGTGCTCATCAAGCGCCGCGCCTGGAACCTCCTGCGCTGACCCCGTCTCCCGCGCGTTGAGGAGGGGGCACCCGCGGCGGGTGGCTACAGCGAGGCGGCGATCGCCCGGCCCGCGGTGCGGCCGGTGAACAGGCACGACCCGAGGAAGGTGCCCTCGAGCGAGCGGTAGCCGTGCACGCCGCCGCCGCCGAAGCCGGCGACCTCGCCGACCGCGTACAGGCCGGGGATGGGGCTGCCGTCGGAGGCGAGCGCCCGCGCCGACAGGTCGGTCTGGATGCCGCCGAGGGTCTTGCGGGTGAGCACGTGCAGCTTCACCGCGATGAGCGGGTGGTGCTTCTGGTCGAGGATCTTGTGCGGCTTCGCGACGCGGATGAGCTTGTCGCCGCGGTAGTTGCGGGCGCCGCGCAGCGCGGTGATCTGCGCGTCCTTGGTGAACGCGTTGTCCAGCTCGCGGTCGCGCGCCTCGATCTCGTACTTGATCTCCTGCACGTCGAGTTCGACGTCGCCGTTGAGCTTGCGCATCCCGGCGAAGAGCTCGTCGAGGGTGTCGGCGACGATGAAGTCGGCGCCCTTCTCCTTGAACGCCTCGACCGGCCCGGTCGCGCCCTTGCCGAGGCGCTGCTTGAGCAGCTCGAGGATGCTCTTGCCGGTCAGGTCGGGGTTCTGCTCGCTGCCGGAGAGCGCGAACTCCTTCTCGATGATGCTCTGGGTGAGCACGAACCAGGAGTGGTCGTGCCCGGTGGAGCGCAGGTGCTCGAGCGTGCCGAGCGTGTCGAACCCGGGGAACAGCGGCACGGGCAGCCGCCGACCGGTCGCGTCGAACCACAGGCTCGACGGACCGGGGAGGATGCGGATGCCGTGGTCGGCCCACACGGGGGAGTGGTTCTCGATGCCTTCGACGTAGTGCCACATCCGGTCGGAGTTGACCAGCCGCGCGCCCGCTTTCTGCGAGATCTCGAGCATCCGGCCGTCGACGTGCGCGGGCACGCCGGAGAGCATGGACGTCGGGGCGGTGCCCAGCCAGTCGGGCCAGAACTTGCGCACCAGGTCGTGGTTGCCGCCGATGCCGCCGCTCGCGACGACCACCGCGGAGGCGCTGAGGTCGAACTCGCCGACCACCTCGCGCGAGGAGGCCGCGCCGCGCTCGGCGTCGGAGTCTTCGAGGATGCTGCCGGTCACGCCCGTCACGGCGCCGCCGGACACGGTGAGGGCATCCACCCGGTGGCGGAAACGGAGCTCGACGAGTCCCTTCTCGACGCCCTCGCGGACGGTGCGGATGAACGGCTCGAGGATGCCGGGGCCGGTTCCCCAGGTGATGTGGAAGCGGGGCACCGAGTTGCCGTGGCCGGTCGCGGTGTAGCCGCCGCGCTCCGCCCAGCCGACGACGGGGAAGAACTTCACGCCCTTCTCGGCGAGCCAAGAGCGCTTCTCGCCGGAGGCGAAGGCGAGGTAGGCCTCCGCCCACTGCTTGCCCCACTCGTCCTCGTCGTCGCGGTCGAACTCGGCGCTCGCGTACCAGTCCTGCCGGGCGAGGTCGTGGGAGTCGCGGATGCCCATCCGGCGCTGCTCGGGGGAGTCGACGAGGAACAGCCCGCCGAACGACCACCAGGCCTGGCCGCCGAGGCTCGCCTCCGGCTCCTGGTCGAGCACGATCACCCGCTTGCCCGCCTCGACGAGCTCCGCGGCGGCGACGAGACCGGAGAGTCCCGCGCCGACGACGATCACATCAGCGTCCTGCGCCATCGACATCCTTCCCCTGGGGTTTCGAGGCTAGCGGGTGCCCGCGCGGGCGGCGTGCCACACCCCGGGGACCGGTCACTCCTCGAGCGTGTTCACCATCGCGTGGGCGGCGCGCTCGAGGTAGTCCCACAGCATCCCCTCGTGGAGGGGCGAGAGCTCGAGCGCGTCGACGGCCGCGCGCATGTGCAGCAGCCACCGGTCGCGCGCCTCCGGGTTGACCCGGAACGGCTGGTGCCGGATGCGCAGCCGCGGGTGCCCGCGCTCCTCGCTGTAGGTGGTGGGGCCGCCCCAGTATTGCTCGAGGAACCCGGTGAGGCGCTGGATGGCGCCCTCGAGGTCGTCCTCCGGGTACATCGGCCACAGTACGTCGTCGCCGCGCACCCCCTCGTAGAACGTCCGGACGAGCCGCTCGAAGGTGGGGCGCCCGCCGACCTGCTGCCAGAAGTTGTCCCCGACGGGCTCGCCGCCGGGGCCGTCGCGCAGCATGAGGCGGTTCACTTCTTCCCCCCGTCCGTGCCGCGCGACTTCTCGGCCGCGGGGGCCTTGAGTCGCAGCGGCGCCGTGCTCGACGTGCCGGAGACGACCTCGGGCGACGGCAGGCCTGTGCCGTCGAGCGCGGCCTTGAGCCGGGCGCGCAGTTCGCGGGCGACGTCGTCGCGGGCGCCGGGCCGGGTCTTGGCGACGAGGCGCAGCACGGTCGAGTCGGCGGAGATGGATTCGATGCCCCAGATCTCGGGCTGCTCCATCATCCCGCGGCGCCACTTGCCGTCAGCGCGCATGGCGACGGCGGCGGCGAGCAGACGCTCCTTCGTCAGGTCGAGGTCGGCGTCGGCGGGGACGGCGACGTCGAGGATGACCCGCGACCAGCCCTGCGACATGTTGCCGACGCGCAGGATCTCGCCGTTGCGCACGTACCAGAGGGTGCCGGTCTCGTCGCGGACGGTGGTGACGCGGATGCCGACCGCCTCGACGACCCCGGTCGCCTGGCCGAGGTCGACGACGTCGCCGACGCCGAGCTGGTCTTCGGCGACGATGAACAGGCCGTTGAGCACGTCGCGCACCATGTTCTGCGCGCCGAAGCCGAGGCCGGCGCCGAGGGCGGCGGTGATGAGCGAGAACGCGCCGGTCGCGTTGGGGTCGATCGCCGAGACGACGAGCACGACGGTCGCGAGCACGACGACGGTGGTCACGGCGCTCGACAGCACGCCGCCGAGGGCGCGGGTGCGCTGGATGACGCGCGCGGCCGCGACGGGGGAGGCCTGGATCTCGCGGGTGTCGTCGACGTTCTGCCTCTTCTTGACCCCGGTGACGATCCGCTGCACGACGCGGCGGATGACGACCTGGAGCAGGAGCCGGATGAGCGCCGCGACGAGGATGATCGCGAGGATGCGCAACGGCGTCGCCCATGGGCTCGCCCACACGTCCTCCCAGAGCTTCGCGAAGCCCTCCCAGAACTCGTCCATGACCCCATTCTCGCGGAGCCGCCCTGGGGATTCGCGGGTCATGTCAAAAATTATTGACACGAGGTACAGGATGCTTTACCTTCGCCTTGTCAAAGTTTCTTTACATGAGCAAGGAGCTCCTCGTGTCGTTCGACGAGAAGAACACCTGGTTGTTCGGGGTCATCGCGGTCGCCGGGTACGCGACCTACCTCGTGCTGCTGTTCACCCAGCTCGGTGACCGGCCGCTCGCCGAGGCCGACTACGTCTGGCCGATGGTCGGCACCATCCTCGGGGCCATCGTCGTCGGCATCCTCGGCGGGATCGTGCTCGGCATCCTCAACCCGAAAGACGCCCGCAAGTCGGACGTGCGCGACCGCCAGGTGTACCGGTTCGGCGAGCAGGTCGGCAACTCGATCGTCGTCATCGGCGGCATCGCGGCGCTCGTCCTGTGCTTCTTCGAGGTGCCGCACTTCTGGATCGCCAACCTGCTCTACCTGGCGTTCGTGCTCTCCGGCATCCTCTCGGTGCTCGCCCGACTCGGCGCCTACCACCGGGGGCTCGGGGAATGGTGAAGCCGACCCGCGTCACCAACCGCATCCGCGCCCTGCGCTTCGCGGCCGGCGAGATGACGCAAGCCGACCTCGCCGACCGGATCGGCGTCACCCGGCAGACGGTCATCGCGATCGAACAGGGCCGCTACTCGCCGTCGCTCGAGATGGCGTTCCAGATCGCCCGCGTGTTCGGCGTGGGCCTCGACGAGGTGTTCGAGTACCAGGAGGACGAGAAGTGAGAGCAGTGATCCGCCCCGAATACGGCGGCCCCGAGGTGTTGCGCGTCGGCGAGGTGCCCGACCCCGCGCCGGGCGACGGGCAGGTGCTCATCCGGGTGAAGGCCGCGGGGGTCAACATGGCCGAGTGGCACCTCATGGCGGGGGAGCCGAAGGCGGTGCGGCTCGCGTTCGGGCTGCCGCGCCCGAAGCGCACCGGACTCGGGGAGGATGTGGCCGGCGTCGTCGAGGCGGTCGGGCCGGGCGTCACCCGGTTCGCCGTCGGCGACGAGGTCGTCGGATCCGGCGTCGAGACGTGGGCCGAGCTCGCCGTCGCCGACGAGAAGCTGCTCGCCACGAAGCCCCGCAACCTCACGTTCGCCGAGGCTGCGGCGCTGCCGATGTCGGGCTACACGGCCCGGCAGGCGCTCGCCGCCGCGGGCGACATCGCCGGCACCCAGGTCGCGATCACCGGAGCAGGCGGCGGCGTCGGCTCGATGCTCGTGCAGATGGCGCGGCTGCGCGGTGCGCACGTCGTCGCGATCTGCAGCGAGAGCAAGGCGTCGTTCGCCAGCCGGCTCGGTGCGACCGAGGTGATCGACTACCGCACGACCGACGTGACGGCCGGGCAGCGCCGCTTCCACGCCGTCTTCGACTTCGCCGGAGGACTGCCGCTGCGGCGCTGGAAGCGCGTCATCCAGCCGGGCGGCGTGCTCCTGCTCGGCGGCGACGAGAACGGCGGCAAAGTGCTCGGCCCCCTCGGCCGGGCCGTGCGCGGGATGCTCCTGCCGGGGCTGCGCACGAAGCTGCTCACCGCGGCCACGTCGGGGTCCGACGTCGCCGCGGTCGCCCGGCTCGCCGAGACCGGTGAGATCGTGTCGACGCTCACCCGCGAGTACCCGCTCGAGGAGGCGGCGCGCGCCGTCGCCGACCTCCGCGCCGCCCGTCACCCGGGGAAGCTCGTCCTGCTCGTGGGGTGAGTGGCGGCGCCACAGGCGGCGCGTATCGGAACCGACCCCGCGAGAGGTCTGGTTCCGATACGCGCTACGCGCTGCTCAGCCCGCGGAGCGGTCGCGCTGCTGGGCGCGGAGCGCGCGCTCCACGCCGGCGAGGTTCTCGATCACGAGTCGGCGCAGGGCCGGGATGTCGGGGTGGCTGTCGAGCCACGCGTTGGTCGCATCCACGAGCTCCTGGCTCGCCAGCCCGCCCGGGTAGAACCAGATCGCGATGTACTCGGCGATCGTGAACGGGCGGTTCTTCCAGGTCTCCTCGAGCGCGTCGAAGTAGCGCGCGACGAGCGGCTGGAGCGCCGACGGGTCGTTGACGTGCTGGAAGCCCATGCCCGACGAGCGCAGCACGAGGTTCGACAGCGACGCGTCGGTGAGCGCCTGCTCGAGCGCCGCGGCCTTGTCGCCGGTCGCGCGGGCACGGGCGGCCGACTGCTGGCCGTTCGCGGTGTTGTCCTTCTCGAGCTGCGCGGCGATCTCCGCCTCGCCGGCCTCGCCGAGCAGCACGAGGCCTTCGAGCAGCTCCCAGGTGAGGTCGGCGTCGATCTCGAGGCCTTCGAGCTTGATCGAGCCGTCGAGCAGCCCGCGCAGCTTCGCCGCGTGCTCCGGGGTGGAGGGGATGTTGGCGAAGAACTTCACGAACTGGAACTGCGCGTCCGACCCCGGCGCCGCCGACTCGGAGAGCTCCCACAGCGCGTCGCCGACGCGGGTGATGGTGGCATCCCGCGTCTCGGGCGCGACGTAGGTGCGCGCCACCTGGGTGAGCTGAGTGAGGGTGTTGCGCAGGGTCCACGACTCGGTCTCGGTCGCGATGTTCGCCAGCACGAGGTCGACGTAGTCGCTCGCGGGAACCTCGGCGTCGCGGGTCGAATCCCACGCGGCGCTCCAGACGAGGGCGCGCGCGAGCGGGTCCTCGATGTCGGCGAGCTTGTCGAGCGCGAACTGCCAGGACGCGTCATCCATGCGGATCTTCGCGTAGGCGAGGTCGTCGTCGTTGAGCAGGATGAGCGCGGGGCGCTTCCGGCCGACGAGCTCCGGCACCTCGGTGGAGGCCGCGGCGGCGAGGTCGAGCTCGACGCGGTGCGTGCGCACCACCTTGGGCGACAGGTCGCCCTCGACGCCCGTGTTCGGCTCGCCGTCGGCGACGTCGTAGAAGCCGATCGCGAGGCGGTGCGGGCGGATGGTCGGCTGCTCGTCGATCGCGGTCTGGGTGATCTCGAAGCGCGTGATGACGCCGTCGGCGTCGGTCTCGACGATCGGCTTGAGCGTGTTGACGCCCGCCGTCTCGAGCCACAGCTTCGACCACGACGTGAGCTCGCGGCCCGACGTCACCTCGAGTTCGTGCAGCAGGTCGGAGAGCTCGGTGTTGCCGTACTCGTGCTTCGTGAAGTACGCGCCGACACCCGCGAAGAACGCGTCGATGCCGACCCAGGCGGCGAGCTGCTTGAGCACCGACCCGCCCTTGGCGTAGGTGATGCCGTCGAAGTTGACCTGGACATCCTCGAGGTCGTTGATGGTGGCGACGATCGGGTGCGTGCTCGGCAGCTGGTCCTGCTTGTAGGCCCAGCTCTTCTCCATCGAGTTGAAGGTGGCCCAGCCGTTGACCCACTCGGTCGCCTCGACCGTGGCGATCGTCGACGCCCACTCGGCGAACGACTCGTTGAGCCACAGGTCGTTCCACCACTTCATGGTCACGAGGTCGCCGAACCACATGTGGGCGAGCTCGTGGAGGATCGTGACGACGCGACGCTCCTTGATGGCGTCGGTGACTTTCGAGCGGAAGACGTAGGTCTCGGTGAACGTGACGGCGCCCGCGTTCTCCATCGCGCCCGCGTTGAACTCGGGCACGAACAGCTGGTCGTACTTCGCGAACGGGTACGGGTAGCCGAACTTCTCCTCGAAGTAGGCGAAACCGCGGCGGGTGATGTCGAAGATGTAGTCGGCGTCGACGTACTGCATGAGCGACTTGCGCGCGTACACCCCGAGCGGGATGGTGCGACCCGACGACGACGTGAGCTCCGAGTGCACCGACTCGTAGGGACCGGCGACGATCGCGGTGATGTAGGACGAGATGCGCGGGGTCGGCTCGAAGGCCCAGACCTTCTTGTCGCCGTCGACGGTCGGCTCGGGCGTGGGGGAGTTGGAGACGACGACCCAGGATGCCGGAGCGGTCACCGTGAACGTGAAGTGCGCCTTGAGGTCGGGCTGCTCGAAGACGGCGTAGACCTGGCGGCTGTCGGGTACCTCGAACTGCGAGTAGAGGTACACCTCGCCGTCGACCGGGTCGACGAAACGGTGCAGGCCCTCACCGGTGTTGGTGTAGCGGAAGTCGGCGTCGACGACGAGCTCGTTGCTCGCGGCGAGGCCGTCGAGGCGGATGCGCACCCCGTCCGACACCTCGGCGGGGTCGAGCGCGACGCCGTTGAGGGTGACGGCGTGCACCGTCGCGGTGATCGCGTCGATGAACGTCGACGCGCCCTCCGTCGCGGTGAAGACGACGGTCGTCGTCGACCGGAACGTCTCCGGACCGGTCGTCAGGTCGAGACGGACGTCGTAGGAGGTGACATCCAGGAGCGCCTTGCGCTCCTGGGCTTCGACACGGGTGAGGTTCTCGCCAGGCACCCGACCACGATACGCCCCGCGGTCAGGCCGCGACGGTCGCGCGACGTTCGACGACGCCGAGCGGCTCGGGGGTGCTCAGCACGTCTTCGACGTCGGTCAGCGTGTCGCGCAGGAGGCGGGTCAGCAGCGACCACGGGTCGGGCACGCACGCCTCGGCGATCCCGGCGACCGCGAGCTCGACGACGCGGCCCGCCGCCCCGCGGCGCAGGTCGCGCTCGCGCACCGGGTGGCGGTGCAGGTGGTCGGTCGCCCAGTCCTCCGCCTGCGGCACCGCGTCGAGCGCCGCACGGGCGGCATCCCGCACCGCCTGGCCCACGTCCGCCGGCAGCAGCTGCGGCAGCGTGAGTACGGCGACGGCGAGCGCGTTCTGCCGCTCCATCGCCGCGACCGGGAGGGCGGCGGATGCGGCGCGCAGCGCGATGAGCGGGGCGAGGATGCGGTGGTCGCCGCGCAGCCCGATGACGCGCGGGATCTCGGGCGCGATCTCGTCGCGCCGGGAATCCGGCAACCGGTCGTTGACGCAGCGCGCGAGGTGGGAGAGCAGCGGATCGGTGCACTGCGGGTGGTCGCTCCACGGCTCGCCCGCGAGATACGAGGCGAACTCCATGAAGCAGGCCCCCGTCTTGGGCGACCGGTGCTTGCCGCGCGAGAGCTTCGGCATCCCCTCGGGGATGGTCATGGTCGGTGTCATCGCGATTCCCCTCTCGACCCGCCGGAAGCGGCGGCGGGGCCCAGGGCGACCCCGCCGTCGCGATCAGGGGCGCCGGGGCCCGTCCCCGGCGCGGTTGCAGCGATTGTCCTCCCCGCCCGACGGCCGGGCAAGGGGTTGCGCGTCCTAAGCTGGCCGCACCATGCGCATCCACCTGGGCACCGACCACGCCGGCCTCGAGTTCAGCACCGACCTGCAGCACTACCTGGCCGCCCAGGGGTTCGAGGTCGTCGACCACGGGCCCACCTCGTACGACCCGCTCGACGACTACCCGTCGTTCTGCATCAACGCGGCGCGCGCGGTCGTGCGCGACGAGGAGGCCGGGGTCCCGGCGCTCGGCATCGTCTTCGGCGGCTCGGGCAACGGCGAGCAGATGGCGGCGAACAAGGTGCGCGGCATCCGCGCGGCCCTCGTCTGGAGCATCGCGACCGCGGAACTCGCGCGCGAGCACAACGCCGCCAACGTCATCGCGATCGGGGCTCGCCAGCACTCGTTCGACGAGGTGAAGACGTTCATCGACACCTTCATCCGCACCCCGTTCTCCGGGGAGGAGCGGCACGCCCGCCGCATCGCGCAGCTCGCCGAGTACGAGACGACCGGGGCGATCGCCGGGTACGAGATCGTCTGACGGCCCGCCGTGCCCGAGGGTCACTCCGTCCACCGGATCGCGCGGCAGTTCGCGCGGTCGTTCACCGGCGCGCCCGTCGCGGTGAGCTCGCCGCAGGGCCGGTTCGCCGCCGGCGCCGCGCAGCTCGACGGGCACGAGATCGTGCAGTCGCGCGCGGTCGGCAAGCAGATGTTCCTCGAGTTCGACCACGCGCTGTGGCTGCGGGTGCATCTCGGGATGTACGGGGCGTGGGACTTCGCGGGGGACATCCTCGTCGACGCGCTCTCGCCCGCGGAGCGCGGCGGGCGCGTGGTGGGGGCGAACGAGGACTCCCCGTGGTCGATCGGCGCCCCGCGTCGCACCCGGCTGCGGATGGCGGAGAGCGAGCACGTGCAGCCCGACTCGACCCAGTGGCCCCCGCCGCCCGTCGGCCAGGTGCGCGTGCGCCTGCTCACGCCGCGTGCCGTCGCCGACCTGCGCGGCCCGACCGCGTGCGAGGTGCAGACGATCGAGGAGGTCGACGCGACGATCGCGCGCCTCGGGCCCGACCCGCTCGTCGACCCCGACGGCGAGGAGCGCTTCGTCGCCGCGGTGCGCCGGCGCGCCGTCCCGATCGGCCTGCTGCTCATGGATCAGGAGGTCGTCGCCGGCATCGGCAACGTCTACCGCGCCGAACTGCTCTTCCGCGCCCGGCTCGACCCCTACCGGCTCGGCAAGGACGTGCCCGAAGAGCTCGTGCGCGAGCTGTGGCGCGACTGGACGCACCTGCTCACCGTCGGCGTCGAGACCGGCCAGATGCTCACCATCGACGGGCTCGAAGGCGAGGCGCTCGCCGCCGCGAAGGCGAACCGCGACGACCGGCACTGGGTCTACCACCGCACCGGCGAGCCCTGCCGCGAGTGCGGCACCCCCATCGCGCAGGCCGTCATGGCCGGCCGCAACCTCTACTGGTGCCCGAAGGATCAGACATGAGGCACACGCCGCACTACCTCCTCGGCGACCCCGCCGAGGTGAAGCGGCTCGTGCGCCGCAACCCGTGGATGACGTACGTGTCGCCGGCCTCCACCGGACTCGTCGCCTCCCACTACGCGACGCTGCTCGAGGAGACCGACGACGACTCGATCGTGCTGGTCTCCCACTTCGGGCGGCCCGACGAGGTCGCGCACGAACTGGGGCGGCACGAGGTGATGGTGATCGTGCAGGGTCCGCACGGCTACATCTCGCCGAACTGGTACGCCGAAGGCGACTTCGTGCCGACCTGGAATCACGTGACCGCCCACCTCTACGGCACCCCCGAGATCCTCTCGGCCGAGGAGAACTTCGAGATCCTCCGCCGGCTCGTCGACCACTTCGAGACCCGGATGCCCACCCCGGTGTCGCTCGACCTCGACCTCGAGAAGGCGGAGCGGATCGCGAAGGGCACCGTCGGCATCCGCATCCGCGTGACCCGCTTCGACGCGCGCGCGAAGCTCTCCCAGAACAAGGCCCCCGAGGTGCGCGAGCAGATCATCGCCGCCCTCGACGGCGACGGCCCCTATTCCCACCCCGACCTCGCTCGAGAGATGAGGCGCCATGATCCTGCGTAGCGCTCGCGACCTCCGCGGGTTGAGGAGCGCGCCGCGCGGCGGCACGCGGATCGAGACCTCCTCGTCGGACCCCACCACGATCGAGGTGCCCGGCGAGGGCGAGTACGACCTCGAGGGGCGCTGGGTCGTCGACGGGCTGTGGGACCACCACGTGCACTTCGGCCAGTGGATCCTCGCGTCGCGCTGGATCGACATGGCCCCCGCGACGAGTGCGGCGCACGCGGCCGCGATCGTGCGCGAGGCGATCGACGCCGGGCGACACGAGCCGGGCACGGTGCTCATGGGCGCCGGGTTCCGGGACGCGCTGTGGCCCGACGCACCGAGCGCCGACCTGCTCGACTTCGGCGACGTGCCGGTCGGGCTCATCTCGGGCGACGTGCACACCGTCTGGACGAACCGGGCGGCGCTGCGGATGCTCGGCCGCCCCGACTCCGACTGGTGGCTGCGTGAGCAGCCCGCGTACGACATCAACCGCGAACTCTCGCAAGTGCCCGCGGCGGCGCTCGACCGCTGGGCGTTCGACGCGGCGGCTCAGGCGGCGGCGCGCGGGGTCGTCGGCATGGTCGACCTGGAGATGGATGACGCCCCCGGCTCGTGGGTGCGCCGCTTCGGCGCCGGATTCGCGGGCCTGCGGGTGCGTGCCGCGGTCTACCCGCACACGCCCGAGCCGCCCGCGTTCGAGCATCCGCTCTACGCCGTCGGTCCGTTCAAGCTCTTCACCGACGGCTCGCTCAACACCCGCACCGCGTGGTGCGAGCACCCCTACGAGGGCACGGACGAGGTCGGACTGGCGACCTACGGCCCGGGCGGACTGCTCGCCGCGGCCCGCGACGCCGTCGCACGGGGACTCACCCCGACGATCCACGCGATCGGCGACCGCGCCGTGACCGAGGCGCTCGACGTCTATGCGGCACTCGGCTCCGGCGGCTTCATCGAGCACGCCCAGCTGGTGTCGCCCGCCGACTTGCCGCGCTTCGCCGAACTCGGCGTCGTCGCGAGCGTGCAGCCGGAGCACGCGATGGACGACCGGGATGTCGCCGACCGCTACTGGGCGGAACGCACCGACCGCGCGTTCCCCTACCGCGCCCTCCTCGACGCCGGGGCGGCGCTCGCCTTCGGCTCCGACGCCCCCGTCGCCCCGCTCGACCCGTGGGTCACCATCTCGGCGGCGGTGACCCGCACCCGCGACGGCCGCCCCCCGTGGCATCCCGAGCAGGCGGTGACGATCCCGGAAGCGCTCGCCGCGTCGACGCACCCCACCCCGGGCGATCTCGTCGTGCTCGACGCCGACCCGCTCGAGCCGGAGAACCTCCGCGAGATGCCCGTCCACGCCACGATGGTCGCCGGCCGCTGGACCTTCGGCCCCCACGCCTGACCCCAGGCCCGACCCGGAGATCGACGATGACCTCGATGAAAGCCGTCGCCCTCACCCGCTACCTGCCGGTCGAGGACCCGCAGTCGCTGCTCGACGTCGAACTCGACGCCCCCGTGCCCGGCGAGCGCGACCTGCTCGTGCGCGTGGAGGCGGTGTCGGTGAACCCCGTCGATACGAAGCTGCGGGCACCGAAGCCGGACGTCGAGTCGCGGCCGCGCGTGCTGGGGTTCGATGCGGCCGGAGTGGTCGAGGCGGTCGGAGGCGGCGTCACCGGCTTCCGTCCGGGCGACGCCGTCTACTACGCGGGCGACATCACCCGGCCGGGGAGCAACGCGGAGCTGCAGCTCGTCGACGAACGCCTCGTCGCTCACAAGCCCGCGACGCTCGACTTCGCCGCGGCGGCGGCGCTGCCGCTGACGGCGCTCACCGCGTGGGAGCTGCTCTTCGACCGCATGGGTTTCGCCGTCGAAGGCGGGGGGACGGGTCGCAGCCTGCTGGTGGTCGGAGGCGCGGGCGGGGTCGGGTCGATGGCGATCCAGCTCGCGAAGCTGGCCGGCTTCCACGTCGTCGCGACCGCCTCGCGTGAGGAGAGCGCCGCGTGGTGCCGGGAGCTGGGCGCCGACGACGTGATCGATCACCGCGCCGCGCTGGCCCCGCAGCTTCACGCGCTCGGAGTCGGCGCGGTCGACGTCACCCTGAACCTCGCGGACACCGATCGCTACTGGGACGAACTCGGTGAGGTGCTCGCGCCGCAGGGGCGGGTGGGCCTCATCGTCGAACCGGCGGGCGCGCTGCGCATCGGCGACCCCTACAAGTCGAAGTGCATCGGCATCCACTGGGAGTTCATGTTCGCGCGCCCGCGCTTCGGGACCGGCGACATGGACCGGCAGGGGCGCATCCTCGCCCAGATCGCGGAGCTGATCGACGCGAACCGCCTCCGCAGCACGCTGCGGGAAACCCTCTCGCCCATCAGCGCGGACACCCTGCGCGAGGCGCACCGCCGCCTCGAATCCGGGCGCACCATCGGCAAGCTCGCGGTCTCCGGCTGGTGACCACCCCATCCGAGCCCCGGAGACACCGAAAAACGAGAAGGGGGCCGGGGTCCTCGTGAGAGTCAATCGGGGCAGGGGTCCCCGCTCTTGACTCTCACGAGGGCCCCGGCCCCCGCCCCACGAGTTACTTGGTCGCGATGTGGGCGAAGAGGAACCAGCGATCCTTCTCCAGCCCGCGGGCGATCTCGATGACGACGTCCTGCGACGCGGGGTCGAGTTCGGCGAGTTCGTCGATGGCGGTGCGCACCGTCTTGAGGGTGGCGTCGAGCTGGGCGACGACTTCGGGGATGACCTTGTCGGCCTGTTGGAACCCGGCGCTGAGCGCGGGGACGGTGGTCTTCGCGGCGACGGTCTCGATACGCGCGTCGATCGGGAGTCCGAGGGCGACGACCCGCTCGGCGGCGTCGTCGGCGTAACCCTGCACGTGCTCGACGAGGGTGTCGAGAAGTTCGTGGACCGCCTGGAAGTTGGCGCCGCGCACGTGCCAGTGCGCCTGCTTGGTGTTGACGACCATGGCCTCGAGGTCGATGACGACGGGCTCGAGGAACTGGGCGACGCCGGCGGTGACGTCGGGGTCGATGGCGCTGGTGGGGACGGTCTTCACTTCGGTCATGGCTGACTCCTTCGGACTCTGGCTGCAACGCTACTCAGCCCGTTTCATTCCGCAAGGCAGTTGAGCCTGGCCTCATTTCGTGGCAGGGCGGCGGCGGGATGCGGCGTCGGGGGGTTAGCCCTACCGGCTTTCGGTTGCCCGCCGCATGTCGCCCGAGGTGCCGCTCGGGGAGTCTGGGGGAGACCAAGATGGAGTTGATTCACATGACCTCACCGAGCCCCGCCCCGACCACCGCCGCGACGCCGGCGACTCCGCGCCGCCCCTTGTACTGGCGGCTGTGGGCGTCCGTCCCCCGCGAGCTGCTGTACCTGCTCGTCTCGTTCCCGATCGCGATCGTCGCGTTCGCGCTGACGGTGAGCCTGTTCTCGGCGGGCCTCGGCACGCTCCCGACGTTCTTCATCGGCGTGATCTTCCTCGTCGGCGCGCTGTACGTGTCGCGCGGGGTCGCGTGGCTGGAGCTCGGGCTGCTCGACTGGACGGGCCGCACGGCGATCCCGCGCCCGGATTTCGGCGACCGTGAGGCCCGCACCGGGTTCGCCGGCTGGCTGAAGTCGCTGTTCGCGAACGCCCACTACTGGCTCGCGCTCGTCTGGGCGCTCATCGTCAACTTCGTCGTCTCGATCGTGACCTTCGTGCTCACGACGGTGTGGTTCGGTGTCGCCTTCGGCGGCCTGACGGTGTGGTTCTGGGAGTGGTTCATCCCGCGCACCGAACGGGACTTCTTCCTGTCGCACTGGATCGTCGAGCTGCTCACGCGGGTGCAGCCGGCCTTCGACCCGGTGATCGGCGACGCGATCGCCCAGTTCATCCTCGGCCTGCTGTTCACCGCCACCCTGCCGTTCGTCACCTACGGTCTGACGACGATGCGCTGGGGCATCGCCCGCGGGCTGCTCGGCGCCTACCGGGTCGACGCCCTCGAGCAGGAGGTCGCGACCCTCACCGAGTCGCGGTCGGCCGCGGTCGCCGCGGAGGGCACGGCCCTGCGCCGGCTGGAGCGTGACATCCACGACGGCCCGCAGCAGCGTCTCGTGCGCCTGCAGATGGACCTGGCCGCCGCCGAGCGGCAGATGGAGTCGGACCCGGAGGCGGCGCGCAAGCTGCTCGAGGAGGCCCGGCAGCAGTCGAAGGACGCCCTCGAGGAGCTGCGGGCGCTGTCGCGTGGCTTCGCGCCGCCGATCCTGCTCGATCGCGGTCTCGTCGCGGCGCTCGAGTCGCTCGCGGTGCGCAGCGCGGTGACGGTGCGCGTGGTCTCGTCGCTGCCGGAGGGCACCGACCTGCCGACGGAGCTGGAGCGCAACGCCTACTTCATCGCGGCGGAGGGCCTCACCAATGCGGTGAAGCACAGCGGCGCGACGGCGATCGACCTGCGGCTGGAGCTGCGTCGCATCCCGGACACCGACACCACGTGGCTCGACGTCACGGTGACGGACGACGGCCGCGGGGGAGCGGGTGTCGTCCCCGGCCACGGCATCGCGGGCCTCCAGGAACGCGTGCTCGGCCTCGGCGGAACCCTCGAGATCTCGAGCCCCGCCGACCAGGGCACCACCCTCATCGCCCACCTTCCCGTCGCGGGTTAGCGGTGGTTGGCCCGCGACGTGCCCATTTCGGCGCATGTCGCGGGCCGATCTCGCAGATTCCGGCATTTCGCGGGTACATGGGGAGGAAAGAATGGAACACGTGACGGGATTGCGCGTGGTCGTGGCCGACGACTCGGTGCTGCTCCGCGAGGGCCTCGTGCGGGTGCTCGTGGAGGCGGGGCACGAGGTCGTCGGATCGTTCGGGGATGCCGAGTCGCTGCTCGCCGCGGTGGAGGGGCTCGACCCCGACCTCGCGGTGCTCGACGTGCGGATGCCGCCGACGTTCCGGGACGAGGGGGTGCGCGCCGCCATCCGGCTGCGGTCGCTCGTGCCGCGCACCGGCATCCTGCTGCTGTCGCAGTACGTCGAGGTCGCGTATGCGCAGGAGCTGCTCGGCAGCGGGTCGGGCGGCGTCGGCTACCTGCTGAAGGACCGCGTGGCATCCCTCGACGAACTGGTGGATGCGATCGACCGCATCGCCGACGGCGGCACGGTGCTCGACCCGGAAGTGGTCGCGCAGCTCATCGGCCGGCGCAACGACCCGCTCGCGACGCTCACGCCGCGCGAGCGCGAGGTGCTTCAGCTCATGGCGGAGGGCCGCACGAACACCGCGATCGCCGAGGCGCTGTTCATCGGCGTCGGCGCGGTCGAGAAGAACGTGACGTCGATCTTCGGCAAGCTCGCGCTCGAGGATTCGGGCACCGACCACCGGCGGGTGCTCGCGGTGCTCGCCTGGCTGCAGCGCTAGGCGGAGAACTGCAGCCAGACGAGCGGTTCCGGGGTGGACCTCAGGCGGCGTCGCGCGACGGCGACGGCGGCGTGGCCGCGGTGACCTGGTTGGTCCAGGCGCTGCCGTTCCAGTAGCGCAGCTGGGGGAGTCCGAGGGGGTCGGGGTACCAGCCGGCGGGCGGCGCGACGCGCACGGGGGAGGTCGGGTTCATCGGGGGTGCTCCAGATCGGGTGTTGCTGTGGTTGCCGGGCGGGGGCCCGTGGGGTACAACCACCACCAGCTTAGTGTCCTCACTAATGAGGACAAGCACCCCGATCGGGGGGACGTCAGACGGCGGCGAGGAGTCCCGCGACGGCGTCGAGCGAACCGGGCACGAGCCGGTAGTACGCCCACGTGCCGCGCTTGCTGCGGGTGAGGAATCCGGCGTCCATGAGCACCTTGAGGTGGTGCGAGACCGTGGGCTGGGCGAGGTCGAGCGGTTCGGTGAGGTCGCAGACGCAGGTTTCGGCATCCTCGTGCGACGCGACGATCGACAGGATGCGCAGGCGCGCGGGGTCGGCGAGCGCCTTGATGGAGCGGGCGAGGCTCTCGGCGTTGTCGGGCGCGATCGGCTCGCGGGTGATGGCGGAGCAGCACGCCGCGAGGTCGCGCAGGGGGAGCAGTTCGGTCGCGGACATGGGGCCATCCTACGCATACATTGACATCCATCGATGGATTTGCCAGGGTCATGTATCGACATCAATCGATGAAAGGAGGCGTCCCATGAGCGAGTGCGACTGCGGCTGCGTCTGCTGCTGACCGACCCCGTCCGGCCGTCGCGCGCGGACGGCCGGACCTCACCCGTGCTTCACTCGGACCGACAGGAGGCGACGTGACCGGCGACATCCCCACCGTGCTGTTCGTGTGCGTGCACAACGCGGGCCGCTCCCAGATGGCGGCCGGATACGTGCGCGCGCTCGCGGGCGACCGGGTGCGCGTGCTCTCCGGCGGCTCCGAGCCCGCGGCGGCGATCAACCCCGTCGCCGTCGCCGCCATGGCCGAGGTGGGCGTCGACATCTCCGCCGAGGTGCCCGGCATCCTCGAGGTCGACGACGTGAAGGCCGCGGATGTCGTGATCACGATGGGCTGCGGCGACGCGTGCCCGGTGTTCCCCGGTCGCCGCTACGAGGACTGGCAGCTCGACGACCCGGCGGGTCGGTCGCTCGACGACGTGCGGGTCATCCGCGACGACATCCGGTCGCGCGTCGAGGGGTTGCTCGCCTCGCTCTAGCCCCGGTTTTGGGGGTCTGCGGGGCCGCGGCCGGCATCCCGCGCGCTCGTAGGGTGGGAGGGACATGAGGAGACTCCGCGTACGCAGGCCGGCCCAGGCCGTGCCGTGGGTGGCCGTCGGGGTGTTCCTGCTGGTGCTCGCGGCCGCCTACTTCTTCTGGCGGGATGCCTTCACCGTCGTGCTCGCCGTCGGCGGTTTCGTCGGCGCGCTCGTCATCCTCTACGAGGTGCGCCTCACCAAGCGGATCGCGCAGGCGGAGTTCATCCGCGACCTCAACGACGGGTTCACCACGAACGAGAACATCGACGCGCTGTGGCGCAAACTCCTGCTCGGCGAGGAGGTGGTCGCCGCCGACCGCCACCTGATGAGCACGTATCTGACCTTCTTCGAGACGGTGTACCTGCTGCTGCGCCGCCACGTCATCGACTTCGCGCTCATCGACGACCTGTTCCGCAACCGCTTCTTCAAGGCGGTCGGCGACCCGGGCGTGCAGCGTCACGCGCTCATCCGCGACGGCTCGTCGTTCCTCAACATCCACGCCCTCATCGCCGACTGGCACGGATACCTCACGCACCACGACATCCGCCTGCCCGACGGGTACTACGCGTACGCGAAGGCGAAGGCGCAGTCACGCGGGTACCGCATCGAGAAGCTGGATGCCGAGCACCTCCCGGCGCTGCTCGAGCTGCAGTCCGACGTGATGGCGACCCTGACCCGGGCGGAGTGGCTGCGCGACAACCCCCCCGAGATGTTCGAGGAGTGCCTGCGCGAACACCACGTGCTCGGCGCGTGGGACGCCGATGACCGGCTCGCCGGCGCCGCGATCCTCTACGACGGCGGGCAGGGCAAGGAGAACATCCGCCGGTACTTCACCGAGGATGCCGCCGTGCTCGCCGCCGCGATCAACCTCAAGCTCGTGCTGCTGCGCCCCGAGGCGCGCGGGGGAGGGCTCGCCCGCGCCCTCGTCGAACTGCTCGAACAGAAGGCGATCGCGCTCGGGAAGTCCGAGGTGCTGTGCACGGTGCATCCCGGCAACCGGCCGAGCGCGCGGCTCTTCACCTCGCTCGGGTACCGCAGGCGCGGCACCGTGCGCACCGCCTACGGGCGGCGCAACGTGCTCGTGCGTCCGATCCCCGCGGCGCGCGTCGGGCGCTGAGGGGTCGCGCCGCGCGACGGCGCCTACGTCCGGGCCACGAGGCCCAGCAGGGCGGGCAGCTGCGCGGCGGCGACGTCGGGATGCTCCGGATGCCACTGCACACCGACGACCGGGGCGTCGCGATGCGCGATCGCCTCCACGGTGCCGTCGGATGCCCGGGCGACGACGCGCAAGCCCTCGCCGACATCCCGCACCGCCTGGTGATGGCTGCAGCGCGCATCCGCCACGGCGAACGCCGCCGGCTCGCCCTCCGCGATCTGGAGGGTGGAGTTCACGAAGGTGTCGCCGAGCCGCCGCACGTGACCGCGCAGGTGCTCGACGAGGGTGCCGCCGAGGGCGACGTTGATGATCTGGTGGCCGCGGCAGATGCCGAGCAGGGGAGTGCGGTCGGCCACCGCCTGGAGCACGGTCGCGATCATCGTCCGGTCGGACTCCGGCATGTGCCACCCGCTGCCCGGATAGCGCAGGCGTCCGCCGTAGAGGCGCGGGTCGACATCCTCGCCGCCCATGAGCACGACGGCGTCGGCCGCCCGCGCCCGGGCCAGGATGTCGTCGCGGCCTGCACCCTCCGTCGCGACGAGCTCCGGCCGCCAGCCGGCACCCGCGAAGGCGGCGACGGCGGCGTCGTTGAGCTCGTCGAGGAGACGCTGGTAGCGCGGCGCGCGCGGACGCTCCTCCGCGACGTGCAGCACGAGAAGGTCGCCGCCGCTCATCCGTGGTGCTGGATCCACGTCCAGTCGTCCTCGCTGAGACTCAGCACTGGGGATCCCTGTTGGGGTGACGCCGCGGTCGAGAGGACTCCCGCGGCGAGCAACGCGTCGTGCGCGCGGGCGTCGAGGGGCTGGCGGAGGTTGCGCTTCAGGTGCTGCTTGCTCTCATACGACAGCCGAGGCCACCACTGCTTGATCTCCACCGCATCCACGGTAGTCAGTGCGCGCTTCACGCGGACGTGTGGGGCTGAAGTGCGTGTCCGACGAAGACTTCCGGGAGCCGAGCATGTATCGGGGGCCAGCACCGAGCGTGTGTTCGTAGTGCTATCGTCATCGATCGGTCGGGCATGGAAAGCCAAGGGGGGGCGATCGCGAAGTCGCTGCTACCGCTCGACAGGGTCGGAGAATCCGAACACGGGCATCCCGTCGCCGGGGATGGCGAAGGCATTCGCCACCCCGATCGCGAACGGTTCCAACCGGTCCTGCGCGTTCTCCGTGGCGAGACGGGTCAGGAGCGCACCGGCTACGGCGCCCGGCGTGCTGTCCAGGGGCACCGGAAGGATGTACAAGGAGAGCGCTCTGCGAACCAGGCTCGTCTCCATCACCCACAGTCGCGCCAAGTAGGCACAGACGCTCGCGTGGAATCAGGGGTCTTCTGAGAGCGAGATCCCGAAGCCGTCCGCGTAGATGGAGAGTTCTTCGGCGCGACCCGGGAGGAGCGACGTGAAGTCGCTGTCGCTACGCGATAGGTCGCCTACTTCCGGCAATCGTGCGAATCGTGAAAGCAGGTAGTCGACGTCGTCCTGGTCGGCCGTCGCGTAGACGACAGCGGGCCGCAACTTCGACTGAGGTTCGATCCGGTACACGTCGAGGATCTCCGCCGGCGGGCTGCTCGATCCGGCGATGAGCTGAGAGTAGAACTGCAGTGGGCTCTCCATCGTCCCGAGGAGGAAGGTCTCGCGTCTCACTCCCTCGACCTCGCTGGCGCCACGAACGAGGACTCCGCGAACCATCGGCCCGATCGAGATTTCGGTCTTATCGCCGGTCATCGCCTTCTCACTTGCAGCTCGGTTGCCCGGGCGGGCAGAAGCCGTTGCTCGCCCAATAACCGTAGATCAACCTCGTTCCGCTCCTCGAACACGCTCCATCTCGTCTCCAACGGCTCAGTGCCGGTGCTGATGGTGTGCTGGCCGGAGTGCGCCGTGTCGGCCCCGAAGCTTCAGCGCGTGAGGGCGGCAGGAGCCTGACCCGGTTTCCCGGACACCTTGGTCTTGCCTCGGTTTCACGGAACGATTGGTTGAGAGGATGTGGCTGCTTCTGAGAGGAGAAGTGGTCGCATGCCGAGACCGTATCCGTCCGAGTTTCGTGAGCGCGCGCTCGAGCTGGTG
>Ga0182746_1001330_pt1 | contig 22961 bp, 18 predicted proteins | sample eDN3rd30CBELigOP_FD_128881 | JGI IMG/M metagenome (GOLD analysis project Ga0182746, IMG submission 128881) | Enriched Organic Plus compost microbial communities from Emeryville, California, USA - eDNA 3rd pass 30_C BE-Lig OP (version 2) (version 2) ... | reverse complement strand
GCGCCTCGAACACCTACGCGGCTCCGCGCTCGGCTTCCGGAACCTGACCCACTACATCGCCCGATCACTCCTCGAAGCCGGCGGCTTCAGACCCCGACTACACCCTCGATTGGGATGAGCCAGATGACCGCCCTCCACGACTCCGGCGAGCTGCTGCGGCAACTGGCCGCCTGATCCGCCGGACGAGCGTGGGCGTCCGTCCCGAGTCGGGACGGACTCCCAGCCGGCCACGATCGTCTGGCGGCCCCCGAGGGATCACATCTGCATGTCGACGAACCGCGAGTAGTGCCCCTGGAAGGCGACGGTGATGACGTCGGTCGGACCGTTACGGTGCTTGGCGACGATGAGGTCGGCCTCACCAGCGCGAGGGGACTCACGCTCGTAGGCGTCCTCGCGATGGAGCAGGATCACCACGTCCGCGTCCTGCTCGATGCTGTTGTGCAGAGCGATGCCGTTGGCGACGAAGTTGTGCGTGCCGACGACGGTCGCGTCGAACACCTGCTTCTCTCCGAGGGGCTCGATCGACACGATCTCGTCCCACATGAGGTCGTTGACGGCCATGATCTCGAGCTCCTCGGACTCGAGGACGGCCGCGATCCGGCCCAGGCGTTGCCGCGACGGCGCGTGCTTCCAGAGCGCGCTGCCGCAGAACTGCGTGCCGATCGCCGCCGCGAACTCACGGTGCGTCATGCCGCGCTCGACGAGCAGGTCCTTGACGTCCTCCCACACCTGACGGGGCACGGTGTCGACGTTCGTGTTCGCCTGCTTGTCGCGAATGATCTCGAGGAGGCGCGCGGCCGATTCGCCGCGCTCGCCGTGCACGCCGATCTCCTGCAGGAACCGCCGCTGGTCGTCGATGCCCGACACGTCGAGGGTGTAGCCGGGGCGGTAGCTCGCCTTGGGGGTCGCGGTGCGAAGCCGCGTCGAGATGCCGAACCGGAGCAGGAGACGGGACAGGTCGTCGACGAGACGACGCGAGGTCGAGGCGTAGTAGATCCGCCCGCTCCGACCGTTGGCGTTGACGGTGACGGAGCCGTCGGTCGCCCAGATGTGGCGGAGGAACAGAGCGATCTGCTCCTTGGGCAGGTGGAACACGCTCTCGGGGACGAACTTCTCGTGGCTGCGCAGGCCGAAGAGTCCCAGGTCGTCGAGCCACTCCGCGATCGGGTTCCTCCGACCGCGCGCCAGCCTGTACGGGGCGGGCAGACGCAGCGTCGTCACGCGAGCGGCCGCGTACTCGTCGCGGATGGGCGTGACGCCGAACGCCGTCGCCGCCTCCGTGACGATCGCGAGGTTCTTCTCGTCGATCGACGCGTACCGGAGCGGCTGTCGCTTCACGAACGACCCGTCACCGAGCAGGTGAGCGAGCATGATGACCTTGCGGTCGTCCCACTCGGCGCGACGCTCGGGCCCCGGCACGTGGCGAGGCACCCCGACGCGAGAGCCGACCTCGAGCTCACCCAGCGCGGTCCAGCCGCCGTAGGTGAGGAACGGGTGGTTCGCGGTGGCTTCGACCTCCTTGCCCGAGGCGAGCCGGACCCGGAACACCGGCTTCACGCCCGTCGGGAACACGTGCGTGAGGTGCCGCCGGACGTACTGGAGCCGGTCGTTGAGTGCCCACACGGGCACGTCGCGGGCACCCAGCGCGAACAGCTCGCCCATCGTCGTCTCAGCGCCCGTGTCCGCGCGCAGGATCCTCGTGTCCTCGGTGAGGCAGCCCGACTCGCGGAGGTCCGACATCGCAGGCTTCTTGTCCTGCCGCTGTTCGGCGCCGCGGTTGAGCTGCGAGATCGCGATGACCGGCACCTCGAGCTCCTTGGCGAGCAGCTTGAGCGCACGCGAGAACTCGGACACCTCCTGCTGCCGCGACTCGACGCGCTTGCCGGAGGTCATGAGCTGCAGGTAGTCGATGACGACGAGCTTGAGGTCGTGCCGCTGCTTGAGCCGGCGGCACTTGGCGCGGATCTCGGTGAGGGTCATGTTCGGCGAGTCGTCGATGAACAGCGGCGCCTCGGAGATCTTCCCCATGGTGGCGGCGAGCTTCTGCCAGTCCTCGTCGGCGAGCTGGCCGTTGCGGAGCTTCTGCAGGTGGATCCGCGCCTCGGCGGAGAGCAGACGCATGGTGATCTCGTTGCGGCTCATCTCGAGCGAGAACACGACGGCGGTCTGGTTGTGCTTGATCGCGGCCGACCGGACGATGTCGATGCCGAGCGTCGAGTTGTGCGTCGGGACCATCGCGCGGGTCGCGAGGTACAGGTGGTCGGGGTGGTCGATCTCGACGCACCGCACGGGCACCGACTCGACCGGCTCGACGGACACCACGAGCCGCGCGGCGAAGCGCCGCGACGGCCGCAGCTCCTTGTGGAGCAGCCGGAGGTCGTCGCGCCCGAACACGTCGTCGTCGGCCTCGAAGACGACGCTCGCCGCCCCGGTGTCCGCGATCGGCTCGATCCGGTACCCCAGCCCCACGACGAGCTCGCGCACGTCGCCCGCCACCGAGCCGGTCGCGAGGTCGAGGCTGACCGCGCCCGACCGCAGCACGTGCCCCGCGTCGTCGGCGATGCCGGCGAGGAGCTCGCGGCGCTGCAGCTCGCTCGAGCGCAGGTACTCGAGCGGGACCCGGGCGAGCTCGCCGCGGGCCACGGCCGACCCGACGACGCGCGGAGGCACCGCGAGCGCGACGTCGGGCAGGACGAGCGGCTGGGTCGTGACGACGGCGTGGTTCGCGCGCCGGTCGGGGGTGTCGGCGTGGACGGTCGCCGCGAGCTCCTCGGTGGTCCGGACGGCGCCCTCGAGCCCGGACCCACGGCGCGACTCGCGCGTCGACGTCGACCACTCGTGCAGCGCGTCGGCGACCACCTGCGTGCCGTCGTCGAAGGTCACCCGGTAGCACGGGCGGTCCACGAGGACCTCGGTCGCACGGACGACGCGCGTCGGGCGCCCGTCGGCGGCGAGCAGCTCGTCGCCGACCTGGACCTCGCCCATCGTGGTCCAGCCGGTGGGCGTGGGCAGCGGCGTGTCGAGCGCGAGGGCCTTGCCGATGGCCGGGCGCGCGGCCACGACGATCATCTGGCCGGGGTGCAGGCCGTTGGTGAGCCGGTCGAGGTCGGCGAACCCGGTCGGCACGCCGACCATGCCCTCGCCGCGGTGCCCCGCGGCCTCGATCTCGTCGACCGTCGGGCCGAGGATCTCGGCGAGCGGGACGTAGTCCTCGCTCGCGCGCCGCTCGGTGACCGCGTAGACCTCGGCCTGCGCGTTGTTGACGATGTCGTCGACGTCGCCGCCGTCCGCCGCGTAGCCGAGCTGCACGATGCGGGTGCCCGCCTGGACGAGGCGCCGCAGCACGGCCCGCTCGCGGACGATGCGCGCGTAGTACCCCGCGTTGGCGGCGGTCGGGACGCGCGCGATGAGGTCGTGCAGGTACGGGGCGCCGCCGACACGCTGCAGCTCTCCCAGCTTGGTGAGCTCGGCGACGACCGTGATCGCGTCCGCGGGCTCCCCGCGCCCGTACAGGTCGAGGATCGAGTCGTAGATGGTCTCGTGCGCCGGGCGGTAGAAGTCGGTGCCGCGGATCTCCTCGACGACGTCGGCGATCGCGTCCTTCGAGATGAGCATCGACCCGAGCACGGACTGCTCGGCCGCGACGTCCTGCGGGGGCGTGCGGTCGAACCCTCCCCCGGGCGCGGCGTCGGGAGCGTCGTAGCCTGCCTCGAGCTCGTCGATCGACATACGCGCCGGGTCCCCCTCCTCGTCCGTCCGGCGCGGGCTGCGCCGGTACGAACACCTGTTCTACTCTCGACCCCTGACACCACGTCCGGCCGCGGCCGGACCACTCCTCGCGAGCCGCGGGACGCCCGTCCTGGCCGTCCGTCGTCACGCTCTCGCTGAAGGAGCCTCCGCGACAGTAGGCGCACCGCCGACGACGCACAAACGCACCTGTGGACGACACTGTGGACAACCTGGGGACAGTTCCCCGAGCGCTGTGCACAGGTCGTGGACAACGCTGTGGACAACAGACGTGTTGTTCGCTCGCGGGACGCCGGAACGGCGGAACCGCAACGCTTCGTTAGCCTGTGGAACTGTGGACGGAAATCTCTCGCGCGACACGCCGCAGCGCACGGACGAGAGTCCCGTCCCCTCCCGCAGCCTCGACCGCCAGATCCTCGCGCTCGCCGTCCCCGCACTCGGTGCGCTCGTCGCCGAACCGCTGTTCGTCCTCGTCGACAGCGCCGTCGTGGGCCACCTCGGCACCGCCCAGCTCGCCGCGCTGTCGGTCGCCTCGACGCTCCTGACGACGCTCGTCGGGCTCTGCGTCTTCCTCGCCTACGCGACCACCGCGGCCGTCGCCCGACGCATCGGAGCGGGCCGCCGCCGCGAGGCCCTCCAGTCCGGCGTCGACGGCCTCTGGCTCGCGCTGGGCCTCGGGGTCGTGCTCGCCGCGCTCCTCGCGCTCGTCGCCCCCTGGGCCGCGCACACGCTCGGCGCCGCCGACGACGTCGCCCACTACGCGGCCGTCTACCTCCGCTGGTCCGCGTGCGGGCTCCCGGGGATGCTCGTGGTGCTCGCGTCGACCGGCGTGCTGCGCGGCCTCCAGGACACGCGCACGCCGCTGTGGGTGGCCTCCGGCGGCGCGGTCTTCAACGCGGCGCTCAACATCCTGCTCGTCTACGGCGTCGGCCTCGGGATCGCGGGCTCCGGCATCGGGACCGCGGTGGCCCAGCTCAGCATGGCCACCGTCCTGTGCGCCGTGGTGGTGCGCGGCGCGCGCCGCGAGCACGCGTCGCTCACGCCCCACGCGGGCGGCATCTGGGCCAACGCACGCGACGGCGTCCCCCTGTTCGTCCGGACGCTCTCGCTGCGCGCCGCGATCCTCGTCACCGTGTTCGTCGCGGCCGCCCTCGGCGAGGTCGCGCTCGCCGGGTACCAGGTCGTCAACTCCGTCTGGGGCTTCGCGGCGTTCGCCCTCGACGCTCTCGCGATCGCCGCCCAGGCCCTCGTCGGCCATCGCCTCGGTGCGGGCGACGTCGCCACGACCCGCCGCGTGCTCCGTCGCACCCTCCAGTGGGGCGTCGGCGCCGGCGCCGTCCTCGGTCTCGTGATCGCCGCCGGCGGCTGGTGGTTCGCGCTGCTCTTCACCCAGGACCACGACGTCCGCGTCGCCGTCGCCGTCGGGATGGCCGTGTGCGGGCTGCTCCTGCCCATGGCGGGCTGGGTGTTCGTCCTCGACGGCGTCCTCATCGGCGCCGGTGACGGCCGCTACCTCGCCTGGGTGGGCGTGCTCACCTTCGTCGTCTACGTCCCGGTCGCGCTGGCGGTCCGCGCCTGGGCGCCCGACGGCGCCGCCGGGCTCGCGTGGCTGTGGCTCGCCTTCGCGGGCGTCTTCATGGCGGCCCGCGCGCTCACCACCGGCCTGCGCGCCCGTGGCACGGGCTGGATGCGCACCGGCGCCTGACCCGCGCAGACGACGAAGGCCCGGCCCCTCACGACGTGCGTCGCGAGAGGCCGGGCCTCGTGAGTCAGAGCGCGAGGCTCAGGCGGCCACCACGGTGACCGTGACGTTCGCCGACACCTCGGGGTGCAGGCGGACCGACACCGTGTAGGTGCCCGTGGCCTTGATCGGCTGCCCGATCTCGACCTTGCGCTTGTCGAACGCCGGGAACCCGGCGGACTTCGCGGCGTCGACGATGTCGGCGGTGGTCACCGCACCGAACAGGCGGCCGGACTGGCCCGCCTTGGCGGAGACGACGACCGGCTTCGACTGCAGCGAGTCGCGGATCGCCTTGGCGTCGTCGAGCGACGCGATCTCGCGGGCCTTGCGGGCCTTGCGGATCGCGGTCACCTGCGACTCGGCACCCTTCGACCACGGGGTCGCGAGGTTGCGCGGCACGAGGTAGTTGCGGGCGTACCCGTCCTTGACCTCGACGACGTCGCCGGGCTCACCGAGGCCGGTGACCTCGTGCGTGAGGATCAGCTTTGCCATGGTTCTGTCCTTCCCTGTCCGGCCGTCAGCGGGCGGTCGACGTGTAGGGCAGCAGGGCCATCTCGCGCGCGTTCTTCACGGCGCGGGCGATCTGGCGCTGCTCCTGGACGGAGACGCCGGTCACGCGGCGCGCGCGGATCTTGCCGCGGTCCGAGATGAACTTGCGGAGGAGGGCGACGTCCTTGTAGTCGACGGCCTCGACCTTGGCGGTCTTGAGCGGGTTGGACTTCTTCTTCGGCTTGCGCACCACAGGCTTCGCCATGGTGTTGCTCCTTCGTGTACTTCCCGTCCGTCCGCGCGCCGCCGGTGCGACGGCTCGGCGTGAGGGCCGGGGGTTCTCGTGTGGGGGTGCGGTGGGGCTAGAAGGGCGGCTCGTCCGAGAACGAGCTCGACGACGCAGGGCCCGCGGTCGCCCACGGGTCGTCCTGCTGGGCCCCACCGGAGGAGGATCCGAAACCGCCGGACGACTGGCCGCCGCCACCGAAGCCACCGCCGCCACCGCCGCGCGAGGCGCGGGTGACCTTGGCCGTGGCGTACCGCAGGGACGGACCGATCTCGTCCACCTGCAGCTCGACGACGGTGCGCTTCTCGCCCTCACGCGTCTCGTAGGAACGCTGGACGAGGCGGCCGGAGGCGATCACGCGCGTGCCCTTGGTGAGGGACTCGGCGATGTTCTCCGCGGCCTCCCGCCAGATCGAGCAGCGCATGAACAGCGTCTCGCCGTCCTTCCACTCGTTCGACTGGCGGTCGAAGGTGCGCGGCGTGGACGCCACGGTGAAGTTGGCGACCGCGGCGCCCGACGGCGTGAACCGCAGCTCGGGGTCACCCGTGAGGTTGCCGATCACCGTGATGATGGTCTCGCCTGCCATGCCTGCTCCTTCGGTCGGTCGTTCCCGTTTCCGCGATGCTGCCAGGTGTCGCCCACATCCGCGAGGGTGCGGGACCCGGCCTCATCCGACGGAACGCGAGGGCTCGTCGGTCTCGGTTCCGGACTCAGTCGGCGTCGGTGCGCAGGACCTTCGTCCGCAGGACGACCTCGTTGAGGCCGAGCTGGCGGTCGAGCTCCTTGGCGGTCGCCGGCGTGGCGGTGAAGTCGACGACGGCGTAGATGCCCTCGGACTTCTTCTTGATGTCGTAGGAGAGACGACGACGGCCCCAGATGTCGACCTTGTCGACCGAGCCGCCGTCGGTCGTCACGACCGAGAGGTACTTGTCGAGAGACGGAGCAACGGTGCGCTCCTCGATGTCGGGGTCGAGGATGACCATCAGTTCGTACTGACGCATGTGTGAACCCACCTCCTGTGGTCTTTACGGTCACGGTCCTTCCGTGACAGGAGGGTCTGCGTCTGCCGTGCACGACGCCGGGGAATCCCGGCCGTCCCCACGGATGTGGGCGCACGGCAACGCTCCAGGGTACCGGGGCGAGGGGCCAGACCGGAAATCCGCCCCCTCGCCGTCGGTCAGCTCTCGGCGTCCGCCCCCGACGCCGGGGTGTCGGTCGGGTCCGGCGTCGGGTCCGTGCCCCCGCCGTTCCCACCACCGTTGCCGCCGCCGTTGCCGGGACCCTTCGAGACGACGACGGTGACCGTCGAGCCTTGGTCGACCGTCGAGCCCTCGCCCGGCTCGAGCCGGATCACCGTGCCGGCGGGCTGGTCGCTCTGCTCCTGCTGGACCCGCGCCTTGAGGCCGGCGTTCCGCAGCGCGGCCTGGGCTGCCGCGGCCGACTGGCCGACGAGACCGCCGGGCACGGTCGTCGTCTTGCTCGGCTCGGGCCCCTGGGAGACCACGAGCATGACCGTCGTGCCGGGGTTGACCGTCGAGCCCTCGCCCGGCGACACGCTCATGACGACGTCCGGCGGGTACTTGTCGGAGTACTGCTTGGTCGCGTTGACCTTGAGCCCGACGGCGCGCAGCTGCATCCGCGCGACGGCGAGGCTCTGCCCGACCAGCCCGCCCGGCACCTGGACGCCCTGGTCCTGGGTCGGCTCGTCGGTGGGCTCCTGGGTCGCGGTCTGCGTGGGCGTCTGCGTCGCCGTCGGCGTCCACGTGGCCATGGTCGGGTCGTACTCGGGGAACTGCTCGACCGGCATGCCCTCGGTGACGGCCTTCATGTAGTAGGACCACAGCGCGGTGGGCCAGGTGCCACCTCCGATCCCGTACTGCTTCCACAGGTAGTCGCCGAAGGGCGTGATCGAGACTTCCTTCTTGCCGTCCTTCGAGGACTCCCAGTTGCTCACGGCGGTCACGAGCTGCGGCGTGAAGCCGACGAACCAGGCGGCCTTGTTGTCGTTCGACGAACCGGTCTTGCCGGCGATCGGCCGGCCGACGTACTGCACCGGGTTCTGGTAGGTGCCCGGGAGCCGCTTCGCGGTGCCCTTGACGGGGACGTCCTCCATCGCCGAGACGACGCCGTTCGCGACCTCCTGGTCGAGCACGCGCTTCTGCTTGGTCGGCCCCTGGTAGACGACGTCGCCCTCGGAGTCGGTCGCCTTCTTGATGACGTGCGCCGTGGTCTTGAGGCCGCCCGACGCGAACACCGAGTACGCCTCCGCCATCTGCAGCGCGGACACCGAGTCGGTGCCGAGCACGTTGGCGGCGTTGTCCCCGACGTCCTTGATGCCGAGCCGCTGGGCCATCTCCTGGGTCTTGGCCGGCCCGATCTCGACGTTCAGGTGCCCGAACACGGTGTTCACCGAGTCGTAGAGCCCCTGGCGCAGGGTCTCGTTGGGGAAGCCCTCGCCCTCGAAGTTGGAGAGCGGCTTCGTGCCCCAGCCCTCGATGACCTGGTTGTTGCTCCCGTCGAACGTCTGGTCGAGCGAGTAGCCCTCCTCCAGGCCCGCGGCGAGCGCGAACGCCTTGAAGGTCGAGCCGCCCTGCGCCTTGGCGCCGGTCATGCCGTTGAAGCCGGCCGCCGACGCGTTGTACTGGCTCTTGAGGTAGTCCTTGCCGCCGTAGATCGCTTTGATCGACCCGTCGGACGGGTCGACCGTCGCGAGCCCGGTCCCCATGTACTTGGACGCGTCCGTGGGGGTCGCCTTGATCTGCTTGACGGCCTCGTCCTCCATGGACTTGTCGATCGTCGTGACGATCTTCATGCCCTTGGTGTCCATCTGCTCGTCCGTCATGCCGGACTTCGTGAGCTCGGCGCGGACCATGTCGATGAGGTAGCCGCGCTGACCGGAGAGGGACTTCGAGGTGGTCTTCTTCTTGAGCTTGGGGAGGCCGGCCTCGAGCGCCTTGTCACGCTCGGCCGTCGTGATGTAGCCGTCCTCGGCCATGAAGTTGACGCACCGCTCCCAGCGCTTGGTGGCGATCGCCTTGGCGTTGGCACCGTTCGCCGGGTCCCAGTTGGACGGCGACGGGATGATCCCGGCGAGGAACGCGGCCTGCGACGGCGTCAGCTTCTTGGCGGTCTTGCCGAAGTACGCCTCCGCGGCCGTCTCGATCCCGTACGCGCCGCGACCGAAGTAGATCGTGTTCATGTAGTCCTGGAGGACCTGCTCCTTGGGGGTCTCCTTCGAGACCTTGATCGCGAGGAGCGCCTCCTTGAACTTGCCGACGTAGTCGGTGGTCGAGCCCTCCTGGAAGTACCGCTCGACGTACTGCTGCGTGATGGTCGAGCCACCGGCGCGCGAGCCGGTGCTGAGGTTCGTCACGAGCGAGCGCGCGATGCCCTTGGGGTCGACGCCCGAGTTGCTGTAGAACGTCCGGTCCTCGGAGGCCACGACCGCCTGGCTCACGTACTCGGGGAGGTCCGCGAGGGCGACGATCTTGCGGTTCTGGTTGGAGTACGCGTCGTCGCCCGCCGAGGCCGACCGCAGGTTGCCGATGACGGTCTTGCCGTCCGCGTAGTAGACGGTCGAGGTCTGGAGCTTGGTGTAGGCGGCACCGGCCGTGGGGACCTTCGTGGTCGCGTACGCCGCGACGACGACGCCGACACCGAGCGCGAAGATGCCGAGGAACGCCCCGACCACCACGCGCCACGACGGCAGCCACCGGCGGAAGCTCGTGACGTGGTAGCGCGGGTAGTTGACGTAGCGCCGCCAGCCGGTGCGCGGGTTGCCCTTCTTGACCGCGGCGCGGCTGGTGGCCGCGCCGGCCCCGGCCTTCGCCGTCGACGACGTCCCCCTCGCCGCACCGGTCCGGCCGCCCGTGGACCCGGCTGCGCGGGAGGTGGCGCCGGGACGCGCGGACGAGCGCGTCGTCGTCGGGCGGATAGAGGGGGGAGGCGGGACCGGACCGCGCGCAGCGCCGTCGGAACCGCCGGTGCTGCTGAAGTTCGGCCGGCCGGGAAGGCCGCCGTTCGCGTCGCCTGCGGAGCTCACGCTCAGCCTCTCGTCGGACGGTCAGGACAGGGGTCGGCGTGGCCCCCGCGGTCGACGACCGCGTGCCACGCCCCTCGGAAGAATAGGCGGTCGCCCCTCACCGGGGGCGGGTGAGCGGCCGGGCGCGGCGCATGTTTCGCCACAGTTGCCCGGGCCGTCCGCCGGTCCTTCACAAGCGCGCACGAGGGTCGACGCCGCGAACCGTTCTTGCATCGAGGCATCGACTCGACGTAACCTCCCGATGTATCAACTCGATACATCGACTCTGACTCCCCGAAGGAGGTGCCCGGATGCGCAGCCGTTCCGACGTGCTCGAGACCGCGATCCTGGGCCTCCTCAAGGAGTCCCCGCTGCACGGGTACGAGCTGCGCAAGCGCCTCAACCTCGTGCTCGGGTCGTTCCGCGCCCTCTCGTACGGCTCGCTGTACCCGGCCCTGAAGTCCCTCGTGACCCGGGGCCTGATCGTCGGGACCGACAGCTCCGAGGCAGGCTCGGCGCACCTCGCGCCCGCCCTCTCGGGAAAGCGTTCCCGCATCGTCTACGAGCTGACCGCAGAAGGCAAGGAGCACCTGCAGACCCTCCTCGCGCAGGCCGGCCCGGCCGCGTGGGAGGACGAGAACTTCGACGTCCGCTTCGCCCTCTTCGGGCAGACGGACGCCGATACCCGCCTGAGGATCCTCGAAGGCCGGCGCACCCGGCTCACCGAGAGGCTCGAGGCGGTCCGTGAGTCCACCAACAGGTCTCGCGCACGCATGGACGAGTACACGTGGGAGCTCCAGCGCCACGGACTCGAGCAGGTCGAGCGCGAGGTCCGCTGGCTGGACGGGCTCATCACCGCGGAACGCGACCGACGGTCGCACCCGCACTGACGAGCCGCCCCGGGCCTCCCGGTCCGCAGGCACCCCCAGCAAGCCGACGGCGAACGTCGCCCCGGCACTTGAGAAGGTAAGGAGCGAGGATGTCCTCCATCCGCGTCGCCATCGCAGGCGTCGGCAACTGCGCGTCGTCCCTGGTTCAGGGCGTCGAGTTCTACAAGGACGCCGCCCCGGACTCGACCGTCCCGGGCCTCATGCACGTCCAGTTCGGTGACTACCACATCTCGGACGTCGAGTTCGTCGCCGCGTTCGACGTCGACGCGAAGAAGGTCGGCTTCGACCTCGCCGACGCCATCAACGCGTCCGAGAACAACACCATCAAGATCACCGACGTCCCGCCGACCGGCGTGACCGTCCAGCGTGGCCCGACCCTCGACGGTCTCGGCAAGTACTACAGCCTGACCATCGAGGAGTCCGACGCGGCCCCGGTCGACGTCGTGCAGGTCCTCAAGGACAACAAGGTCGACGTGCTCGTCTCCTACCTCCCGGTGGGCTCCGAGGAGGCCGACAAGTTCTACGCGCAGGCCGCGATCGACGCGGGCGTCGCCTTCGTCAACGCCCTCCCCGTCTTCATCGCGTCCGACCCCGAGTGGGCCGCGAAGTTCGAGGCCGCCGGCGTCCCGATCGTCGGCGACGACATCAAGTCGCAGGTCGGCGCCACGATCACGCACCGCGTGATGGCCCGCCTGTTCGAGGACCGCGGCGTCGTGCTGGACCGCACGTACCAGCTCAACGTCGGCGGCAACATGGACTTCAAGAACATGCTCGAGCGCGAGCGCCTCGAGTCCAAGAAGATCTCGAAGACCCAGGCCGTCACCTCCAACCTCTCCGGCCCGCTGGCCGGCAAGAAGGAGGACAAGAACGTCCACATCGGCCCGTCGGACTACGTCGCGTGGCTCGACGACCGCAAGTGGGCGTACGTCCGCCTCGAGGGCCGCGCGTTCGGCGAGGTGCCCCTGAACCTGGAGTACAAGCTCGAGGTCTGGGACTCCCCCAACTCGGCCGGCATCATCATCGACGCGGTCCGCGCCGCAAAGATCGCCAAGGACCGCGGGGTCGGTGGCCCGATCCTCTCCGCGTCGACCTACCTCATGAAGTCCCCGCCCGTGCAGACGGAGGACACCGAGGGTCGCGCGCAGCTCGAGGCGTTCATCCGCGGCGAGCGCGAGCGCTGAGCCTTCGCTCCCCGCAGCACCCTTCGAGGGCCCGGTACGGTTCGTCCGTGCCGGGCCCTCGGGCGTTCACGTGGTTCCGTTCGTCCTGGTTCCGACGGGCGGGCTGGGGGATGTGCGCGCGATCTTCCATCCGGCCGCTCGTTCCTCGCGGCCTCCCGCCAGACCCACCACGATCGCGCGCACATCCCCCTGCCCACCCTTTGTCCGTGCGGCGCCCCTCGCATCGCCCTCGGTGGAGCGCTTCGGGGGCGGTCGGCGGCGGATGTTGAGCACTTAGGCTGTGCCGGTGGTACCCACCGAGCCCGACGTCCCCACCGCCGGCGCGACCGACGAGCCCGGCGCGACCGGGACCGCGCCGGACGCCGGCTCGCGGGGGACGGTGCTCACCGACCTGCGGGACCTCGGGCGGCGCGCGGGGTTCCGCAAGCTCATGGCCGCGCGGCTGACCAGCCAGCTCGGCGACGGCATGTTCCAGGTGGGGCTCGCGAGCCTCTTCTTCTTCTCGGCGACGACGTCGCCGAAGGGCGTCACGGCCACGCAGGTCGCCGCGGCGTTCGCGGTGATGCTGCTGCCGTTCACGATCGTCGGCCCGTGGGCCGGCGTGTTCCTCGACCGCTGGCGGCGACGCCAGGTGCTGGTCCTCGGGAACCTCGTCCGGCTGGTCCTGGCGGCCGCGCTGACCGTCGTCATGGCGACCACGGGCGTGAACCTCGCCGTCTACGTGCTGGCCCTGACCGCGCTCAGCGTCAACCGCTTCCTGCTGTCGGCCTTCTCGGCGTCGCTGCCGCACGTCGTCCCGCGCAGCCACCTCCTCACCGCGAACGCGCTCGTCCCGACGCTCGGCTCGATCGCCGCGGGCGTCGGCGGCGCCGTCGGGTTCGTCACGCGCCTCGCCCTCCCCGACGGCCGCGCGCAGGACGCCGGCGCGCTCGCCTTCGCGGCCGTCGCGTTCGGGGCGTCGTCCCTGCTCGCGACACGGTTCGACCGCTCGGCGCTCGGACCCGAGGTCGTGCGCAGCCGCGACGAGCTGCGGGCCGAGCTCGCGCGCACCGGCCGTGACCTCGTCGACGGCGCCCGCTACCTCCTCGTCCGCCGCACCCCCGCGCAGGGACTGGGCGTGGTGTTCGCGACCCGGTTCCTCTACGGCATGGTCTTCATCGCGTGGCTGCTGCAGTGCCGCAACCTGCTGTCCGACCCGTCCGACGTCGACGCCGGGGCCGTGAAGTTCGCATCGGTGCTGGGGGCCACAGGGCTGGGCTTCGGGCTCGCGGTCGTCCTGACCCCGACGCTCAGCCGGTACACCGGGCCGCAGCGGTGGATCGTCGGCTGCCTCGGCCTCGGTGCCGTGGCGCAGGCGCTCACGGTGCACGTCGCGCTCCCGACGATCCTCGTCGCCTCGACGCTCCTGGGCCTCGCCGCCCAGGGCGCGAAGATCGCCGTCGACACGATCGTCCAGCGCGACGCCGACGACGCGTTCCGCGGCCGCGCCTTCGCGCTCTACGACGTCCTGTACAACGCGGGCTTCGTCGGCTCCGCCGCCCTCGCGGCCGCCACCCTGCCCGACGACGGCGACGCCCCCGGCGTGCTCGCCGCCATGGCCGTGGCGTACGTCGTGCTGGCGGTGGTGCTCGGACGCTGGGGCGCACGCACCGCGGCGCCCGTCGACCCGGCGTCCTGGGGCCGCACCGCCGAGGCGCGCTGAGCGCAGGCGCTCAGTCGTCGGCCGGCGGGTCGGCGAGCGGCCAGCCCGCGGCCGCGAGGACCGCCCGGACCCGAGCGACGTCCTGGTCGAGCGCCTCCTGCGCCGTCGTCCGGGCGACGAGCTCCTCGATCGCCTCGTGCGAGATGGGCCCGCGATCGTGCTGCTGCACGACGGCGACCGCGACGTCCTCGACCTCCTGCTCGGTGAGGGTCCGGCGCAGCAGGGCGAAGAGCGGGACGTAGTCGTGCTCGGGGACGCCCGCGGGGTAGCCCTCGCGCAGCCAGCCCACGACGTTCGCGACGCGTGACGGCACGCTCAGCTCCTCACGATCAGGACGATGCCGCCGACGACGGCCGCGAGGACCACGACGAAGCACACCGCGGCGGTCACGGTGCCGAGGACGCGGCGCGGCGGGGCGAGCGCGGCGTCGGACTCACCGTGGGCGTCGTGACCCTCGATGCGGCCCTCGGCCTGGAAGACGCCGCGCAGCCCGAGCGCGAAGAGCGCGGGCAGGCCCGCGCCCACGAGCACGCTCGCCAGGACCACCTGGCCGAGCGCGGACCAGTCGACGTACGAGCTCATCGTGCTCCCCCTCGGGTCGTCATGCGGTGGTCACGGGCTGCGACGCGGGGACCTCGAGGTCCCACTCGTCGTTGACGTTGTCGTGGCGGACGGGCTTGCGGCGCGCCGCCCACCAGAAGCCGGCCGACGCGGCGACGAGCGCGACCAGGACGACGCCGTCGCCGAGCCCGCCGCCGAGCGCGTGCTGGACGACGTACGCGAGAGCACCGACCGCGCCCGCCGCGGGCAGCGTGATCACCCACGCGGAGACGAGCCGTCCGGCGACGTTCCACCGCACCGTGTCGCCGCGTCCCAGGCCGGAGCCCAGGATCGAGCCGGACGCGACGTGCGTCGTCGAGAGCGGGTAGCCGAAGTGGCTCGACAGCAGGATCACCGCGGCGGACGACGTCTCCGCCGCCATGCCCTGGGGTGGCTGGATCTCGACGAGCCCCTTGCCGAGCGTCCGGATGACGCGCCAGCCGCCCAGGTAGGTGCCGAGCGCGATCGCGAGCCCGCACGCGAACACGACCCAGAGCGGGACGCCCGAGCCCTCGGGCACCGCGCCGCCTGCGATGAGCGCGAGCAGGATGATGCCCATCGTCTTCTGCGCGTCGTTGGTCCCGTGCGCGAGGGACACGAGGGACGCGGACCCGATCTGTCCCCAGCGGAAGTCGCGGGTGCGGTTGCGCTCGGGCACGTCGCGGGTGATCCGGTACACGAGCCAGGTGCCGAGGCTCGCGACCAGCGCGGCCGCCACGGGCGCGACGAGCGCCGGGACGATGACCTTCGAGGCGAGCCCGCTCCACACGACTCCCGAGGTGCCCGCCGCCGCCAGGACCGACCCGACGAGACCGCCGATGAGCGCGTGCGACGAGCTCGACGGGATGCCGAGGTACCAGGTCGCGAGGTTCCAGACGATCCCGCCGACGAGCCCCGCGAACACCACGGGCAGCGTCACGACGTCCTGCTCGACGATGCCCGACGCGATCGTCGCCGCGACGCTCAGGGAGAGGAACGCGCCGACGAGGTTGAGCACGCCCGACAGCGCGACCGCGAACCGCGGCTTCAGCGCCCCGGTCGCGATCGACGTCGCCATCGCGTTGCCGGTGTCGTGAAAGCCGTTGGTGAAGTCGAACGCCAGCGCGGTCAGCACCACGACGACGAGCAGGCCCGTGTCCACGCTCTCAGAGTGGGGCCGGGCGGAGCCGCCGGGAAGTCCCGACAGGCAGAGTTCACCGACTGTTCAGACAGCTGTGCTCGCGTGCCGCGGACCGGCGCGGGTCAGGCGACGGGGAGCGCCTCGTACCAGGCCGGGTCGAGGCGGCGGTTCTCCTCGCACCAGCGGCACAGGACGTCGTCCTCGTCGCGGAGCGCGTCACCGCAGTCCCGGCACAGGTCGTCGGCTGCGGGGACGGTCGCGACGACTCCCAGGACCGTTCCGGGCGTCTGCTCCTCCGCCACCAGTGCACTCATGCGAACCATCCCTCCGTCCGGTCGTGACGCGTCGTCGTCCTCGTCTCGAGCATGCTCTCTCGGCCCGCCCACACGGCCGCGACGCGCCGGGACCGGCGTATCGACGTCAGGACTGCTCGGAGCGGGCCGCCCACCACGCGAGGAGCTCCTCGCGTGCGACGTCCTCGCCGACCGAGCCCCGGTCCATGCGCAGCTCCATGAGGAAGCGGTACGCCTCCCCCACGACGGGCCCGGGGCCGACGCCGAGCAACGCCATGATCTGCTGGCCGTCGAGGTCGGGCCGGATGCGCGCGAGCTCCTCCTCGCCGCGCAGCCGCTCGATCCGGCGCTCGAGGTCGTCGTACGCGTCCGAGAGGCGGCGGGCCTTGCGGCGGTTGCGCGTGGTGCAGTCGGCGCGGGTGAGCCGGTGGAGGCGCTCGAGCAGCGGCCCGGCGTCCGTCACGTACCGACGCACCGCCGAGTCGGTCCACTCGCCGTCGCCGTAGCCGTGGAACCGCAGGTGCAGCTCGACGAGCCGCGAGACGGCCTTGATCGTCTCCTTGTCGTACCGCAACGCCTTGAGCCGCTTGGCCGTGAGCTTCGCGCCCACGACCTCGTGGTGGTGGAAGCTCACCCCGCCCCCGGCCTCGAACCGGCGCGTCGCGGGCTTCCCGACGTCGTGCAGGAGGGCCGCGAGGCGCAGCACGAGGTCGGGCGCGGGGACGGCGCCCTCGGGGCCGGTCTCGAGGTCGATGGCCTGCTCGACGACGGTCAGCGTGTGCTCGTAGACGTCCTTGTGGCGGTGGTGCTCGTCGATCTCGAGGCGCAGCGCCGGCAGCTCGGGCAGCACGTGGTCGGCGAGGCCCGTGCTCACCAGCACCTCGAGGCCGGCTCGCGGCCCCGCGGACAGCAGCAGCTTGTCGAGCTCGTCGCGCACGCGCTCGGCGGAGACGATCGTGATGCGGTCCGCCATGCCGCGCGCGGCCGCGAAGGTCTCCTGCTCGACCGTGAACCCGAGCTGGCCCGCGAAGCGCGCGGCGCGCATCATCCGGAGCGGGTCGTCGTCGAACGAGCGCTCGGGCGCGATCGGGGTGCGCAGCACCTTCGCCGCGAGGTCCGTGAGGCCCCCGTGGGGGTCGACGAACTCGAGGTCGGGGACGCGCACGGCCATCGCGTTGACGGTGAAGTCGCGCCGCGACAGATCGCCCTCGAGCGTGTCGCCGAACGCGACGACGGGCTTGCGCGTGACGTGGTCGTAGGCGTCGGAGCGGTACGTCGTCACCTCGACGACGACGTCCCCCTCGGGGCGCCCCGCACGGCCGCCGAAGCGCTTGGCGCCGATCGTGCCGAACTCCTTGCCGATGTCCCAGTGGGCGTCGCCCCACGCGGACAGGAGGGCGAGCGTCTGGTCGGGCGTCGCGGACGTCGCGAAGTCGAGGTCGTTGCTGGCGCGGCCGAGGAAGGCGTCCCGGACCGGGCCGCCGACGAGCGACAGCTCGTGGCCCGCCGCGCGGAACATCGCGCCGAGCTCGATCGCCGCGGGCGCGAGCTCCGTCAGGACGCCGAGCGCACGGCGCTGCAGCTCGAGCTCGTCTGGCGTGGGGTTCGGCACGAGGGTCAAGCCTACCGAGTGGCGCACCCGGCGCCGCGGCCGTGCCGCCCGACGACGGCGGCCGTGCCGCCCGACGACGGCGGCCGTGCGGCCCGACGCCGCCGACCTGCGGGGACGCGTCGATGGCCGGTCCCCCGGACCAAGGTCGGTAAAGTTGATTCATGCCCACGCCCGCACCACCCCCAGGACGTCAGGGCATCCCGACGCCGCCAGGTGGGCACGCGCTGTGGGTCGACCCGGACGAGCTCCGTCAGGTCCACGTGTCCCCGTCGGCGTCGCTGCCCGTCTCGGAGGAGATCTCCGCCGGTGGCCTCGTGGTCGACGACGACGACGTCCCCCGTGCCGCCGTCATCGCCCGGCGCAACCGCGGCGGGCGCCTCGAGTGGTGCCTGCCGAAGGGCCACCTCGAGGGCGACGAGACGCCCGAGGAGGCCGCGGTCCGCGAGATCCGCGAGGAGACCGGTATCCAGGGCACCGTCGAGAGCCACGTCGGCACCATCGACTACTGGTTCACGGGCGACGACCGGCGCGTCCACAAGGTCGTGCACCATTTCCTGCTGCGTGCGGTGGGCGGCATCCTGACGGTCGAGGACGACCCCGACCAGGAGGCGGAGGCAGCGGCGTGGATCCCGCTCGACGAGCTCGAGTCCCGTCTGGCGTACCCGAACGAGCGGCGGATCGCCCACGCGGCGCACGAGGCGCTGCGCGGCCGTCCGACCTGGACGCACGTGAGCTCGAGCATCACGACGCACCGCGCGTCCGACGGATGACGCGCCGCAACGCCGAGCAGGCGCGGGCCGCTCTCGCGCCGCGCACGACCCTCGTCGCGCTGCTGACCGTCGTGCTCGCCGCCCTCCTGCTGCCGGCCACGACGTCGACGGCGGCCGCGCCGGACCGGGTCGGGACGTCCGCGGCCGGGACGCGGGCCGACGCCGCGACCACCACGAAGGCCGTGACGGCGACGCTCGTGAGCATCTCCCCGCAGCTCGCGCGCCCGGGCGACGACGTGACGGTCGTCGTCGAGGTCCACAACGGGACGACGAAGACGGTCGCGCACCCGCGCGCCTCGCTGTCCCTCAACCGCTACCGGCCGTCCACCCGGGCCGACGTCGACACGTGGGCCGAGGCCGAGCCCGCCGCCGAGGTCGGCCCGGTGCTCGCGGCCGTGGACGCCCCGTCGTCCCTCGCGCCCGGCGCGACCTGGACGGCGTCCGTCACGGCGGACGCGGCGGACCTCGGGCTGACCGCCGTCTGGGGACCCCGGCCGCTCGCCGTCACCGTCACCGACGGTGCCGGCACCTCGCCGACCACGGCTCCTCGGCTCGCGGTCGTGCGGTCCTTCCTGCTCTGGTACCCCGTGGGCGCGGACGGCGCGGGCGGGTCGTCGGAGACCGTGACCCCCGTGAACCTGTCGGTCGCGGTGCCGATCACGGGCCCCGCGCTCGCGGCGAGCGACACCGCTGCGACCTCGGCCGCGATCGAGGCCGCGACCACGGGGCGGCTCGCCGACGTGGTCGACGCCACGTCCGACGTCGACGGCGTCACCTGGGTCGCCGACCCCGCGCTCGTCGCCGCGGCCTCCACCTCGACGGGCGCGGCGGCGAGCTGGGCCCGCGAGGTCTGCGCGCTCGCGAAGGCGCACGACACCTACCTCCTGCCCGCGTTCGACGTCGACGCCGGCGCGGTCGCGCACGCGGGCCACGACATCCCGCGCGGCTCGTCGGCGGTGACGAGCGCGCGCTGCGGCACGTCCGAGACCGAGACCGACCTCCGCCACGCGTGGAACGACGGCCTGACCTGGCCCGCGACGGGCACCCCGGACGCGGTCACGTTCGCGGCGGCCGTCCGGTCCGGGCGGGGGCTGGTCGTCGCGCGCGCGGGCGAGGACGGCCCGCTCGCTCCCGCCACCCCGACCTCGGACACGCCCGACGCCGTCACGACCGTCCAGACCGAGGCGGGCGACGCGACCGCTCTCGTCGCGGACGACCAGCTCAGCGGGCTCCTCGCGCGGACGCACGACACCACGGCCGCGCTGCAGCTCGTCCTCGCCCAGACGGCCGTGATCGCGCGCCAGGCGGACGCCGACCCCGCGGACGCCGCTCAGCTCCTCGCCACCCTCCCCCGGACCTGGGACCCCGACCCGGCGACCGCGAACGCCGAGCTCGACGCCCTGCACGACGCGCCCTGGATCGCGCTCCAGCCGCTCAGCACTCTCGCGCGGGCCCAGCCCGACGACGTCGTGCGCCGGGCGCCCGCCGCGGCGACGGCGTCGCGCAAGGAGCTCGACCCCGAGGCCGTGGACGCGCTCCTGGGCGCACGCACCTCGGTGGGCCGGTTCGCGACCGTCGTCGAGGACCCCAAGCAGCTCACCCAGCCGGTCGAGGCCGACACCCTCGCGCCGCTCTCCGTGGCCTACCGCGCGGACACAGCCGCCCGCGAGGAGGCGGTGCGGGCGGCGCTCGACGCGAGCCGGGCCGTCACCGCGAGCCTGTCGGTCGTGGGCGGCAGCACGCTCAACATCATCAGCGCGCAGGGTGACGTGCCCGTCACCGTGCGCAACGCGCTCGACCAGCCCGCGCGCGTCCGGGTCGAGCTGCACTCGACCGACCCGAAGCTCAGCGTCCTGAAGACGCCCGAGGTGACCGTCGACGCCCACGACAGCACCACCGTCGGCGTGCCCGTGCGGGCCATCGGCAACGGCAACGTGTCGGCCTACGTCGAGCTCCTCACCCCCTCGGGCCACAGCATCACGACGGCGCCCGCGTTCGACGTCCGCGTGCGCGCGTCGTGGGAGACGGTCGCCACGACGGTGATCGTGGTGCTGCTCGGGCTCGGGCTGGTCGCAGGGATCTGGCGTACGGTGCGACGAGGACGGTCGAGCGCTCGCGTGACCCGCGCCGAGGCCCCCGAGGCCGAGGTCGCCGGCACGCCGGAGGCCACGGGCCAGGTTCCCGTGGCGCCCGCGCCGCCCGACACCGTCCCGCCGGGCCCACCGTCCCCCGGTGGCGCCACCCCGCCCGCACCCGTCCACGATCCCGCACGCCACGACACGGAGGACCCGTCATCGGACCCCGCCACGCACGCCGGCCGCAGCGGACCCGCCTGAGCGGGTCGGCGCCGTCGCGCGCGCCGAAGCCGTGGGACCGGCGTGCGCAGGCGTCGCGCGCGGGCCAGGTCGGCGCACCCTCCGCGCAGCGCTGGGAGGACACGTCCGACGCCCTCGGCAACGACGTCGACGTCGCGGGCCGCGCGGCGCTCGGCGACATCGAGGTGCCCGCGCTCGAGGAGGCGTACCTCGAGGCCACGACCATCCCGATCCCGGTCGTGCCGCAGGACGGCGTGCCGCTGCCGCCCGGCGGCCCCGCCGACGGGCTCGCGCCCGACCAGACCGGCGCGGACGGCATCACGGCCGGCGAGGGCGAGCCGGCGGCGACGACGGGCGCCCAGGCGTCGCTCGGGCGCAGCACCGCGCTCATGGCCGCGGGCACCGCGGCGTCCCGCCTGCTCGGTCTCGTGCGCAACATCGTGCTCGTCGCCGCGGTGGGCGTGACCGGGGAGGTCGCGAACGCGTTCGACGTCGCGAACAAGCTCCCGAACATCTTGTTCGCGATCCTTGCGGGCGGGGTCCTCAACGCGGTCCTCGTGCCGCAGATCGTCCGCGCTTACCAGGCACGGAACGCCCAGGAACGTCTCGACAAGCTCCTCACGCTCTCCGGACTGGCGCTCGTCGTGATCACGACGATCCTCACGCTGGGCGCGAGCGTCGTCGTCGGCTTCTACACCAAGGGCTGGTCGGAGGACCAGCTGCACCTCGCGGTCGCGTTCGCCGTCTGGTGCATCCCGCAGCTCTTCTTCTACGGCATCTACACGCTGCTCGGGCAGGTCCTCAACGCGCGCGGGCAGTTCGGGCCGTTCATGTGGGCGCCCGTGCTCAACAACGTCGTCGCGATCGCCGGGACGGTCGTCTACATCTGGATCTACGGGTCGTACGTCAAGGGCGGCCCGACGTCCGACGTCACGACGTGGGACGGCCCCCAGATCGCGCTGCTCGCCGGGACCGCGACCGCGGGCATCGCCGCGCAGGCGCTCATCCTCCTCGTCCCCCTGTACCGCAAGGGCTTCCGCTGGCACCTGCGCCTCGGGCTGCACGGGATCGGGCTGCGGTCCGCCGGCAACGTCGCCGGGTGGACGTTCCTCGCGGTGCTGCTCGAGCAGGTCGGGATCGCGTTCATCACCCGGTTCGCGTCGTCCGCGTCCGACGCCGCGGGCGGCGGTCACGTCGCCGGGAACGCGGCGTACTCGCAGGCCCTGATGATCTACCTGCTGCCCCATTCGCTCGTGACCGTGTCGATCGCGACGGCGCTGTTCACCGGGATGGCGGCCGCGGCGTCGCGCTCCGACCGCGACGCGGTCCGGCGGCTGGTGTCCCACGGCCTGCGGACCGTCGGGGTGTTCACGTTCTTCGCGACCGCCGTCGTCGCGCTGCTCGCGGGGCCGCTCACCAAGCTCCTCGTGCCGTCCGTGAGCGACGCCGACGGGCACGCGATCGCCCAGGTCCTCGCGGCCATGGCGTTCGGGCTCGTCGGGCTCGGGGGCATGGTGCTCATGAAGTGGGTGTACTTCGCGTTCGAGGACGGGCGGACCGTCTTCTGGATCCAGGTGCCCGCGACCGGCCTCCTCGTCCTGCTGTCGTGGGTCGGGACCCTGGTCCTGCCGCCGCGCCTGTGGGTCGTCGGCATCGGCGTCGCGATGGCGGTCTCCAACACGGTCACGGTCCTCATGCGGACGGCGGGCGTCTCGCGCCTGCTCCACGGGCTCGACGGGCCGCGCATCCTCAGCCAGCACACCCGGGTCGTCGTCGCGACGGTCGTCTCGGCGCTCGTCGGCGCGCTCGTGCTGTGGGTCCTGCCGGGCAGCGGGACGGGCTCCTGGTTCGGCGCACTCGTCACCGTGACGGTCGCGGGCGTCGTCATGACGGGCGTCTACTTCGCCGGGCTCCGGGTGCTTCGCGTCACCGAGCTGTCCGACCTCCTGGCACCTTTCGTGAACAAGCTGCGCAGGCTCGCGCGTCGATGAGCGAGCTCCGGGTCTGGACCTGACCCGATGCGTACCATGAACACGCACGCCAGCCCCCGAACCCAGCGAGGACACGTGACCGACATCGGGACCACGCTCGTCGCGCGGTACGCGCTCACCGCGCCCCTGCCGCACGACCTGACGAACGTGGCCGTGTGGGCCGCCGAGGACCAGGTCCTCGGCCGCCAGGTCCGGGTCGTCCT